>QWCE01002433.1_pt1 | contig 23460 bp, 17 predicted proteins | sample 1972531 | NCBI WGS metagenome assembly QWCE01 (sample SAMN09866716, study PRJNA288562) | Human gut metagenome isolate term4_stool, whole genome shotgun sequencing... | reverse complement strand
TATTTTTTGCCATTTCACATCTCCTTTAATTAATTATCCAGCACTGATATTCCAAAATCTCCAGTACATCACATTTAAACTACCTACAAATTTTGCCCGATACTTCTATGCCTATACTCTCATCCCATCCTACTTTGTCATGACATGTAGAGTTATATTTATGGCATTTTGTAGGCCCGGTTTATTCTTTCTTCATCTTTTATTTTTCCCATAATCTATCATTGGAAAGACATCATCCATCTCAGGAATGCATCTACTATCTACAGTCCTTCGACAGTATTATACCAAATTTTATAACTCTATCTTTGTAGGATGAAAGAAGGTTTTTAAGTTCGGGAGATAAGCATTAAAAAAACCGCCCGAAGGCGGCTTTTCTTATTTGTTCTTCACATCCCCGACGTGGGTTTGTTTGAAGCGAATCATTTTTTGAATTTCGCCGATGACCAAGGGGATCAGGGCGGAGATAAGGACGATGGCCCAGTCGACCATGTTCAGGTCCGTCATGTGGAACAACTCTTCCAGGAAGGGAATGTAGAGGACCACGAGGACCATGGCCAATGACAGGAGCACGGCTTGGTTCAAGCGCTTGTTGGTGAAGAAACCCATTTTAAAGAGGGTATCGTCGATGCTTCTCGAGGAGAAGGAGCGGAACAGTTCGCTGAAGACCAAGGTGGAGAAGGCCATGGTGCGGGAGTAGACGAGGCCGTCGCCGTCCATGCCGTGGGTGGTGAGGGCGTAGTAGTACACGCCCAGGGTGGCCGCCGTAATGGCCAGGGATTGAATGATCAAGGTGATGGTGACATTCTTATCCAAAATCGGTTCCTTGGGATCCCGCGGCGGTTCGAACATGGTTTCCTCTTCGCCTTTTTCCACGCCGAGGGCCAATGCCGGGAAGGAGTCCGTGACCAGGTTGAGCCATAGGAGCTGGATGGGCAAGAATGGCGTGGGCAGGTTCATGATGATGGAGAGGAAGACCACCAGTACTTCCCCGATATTACAGCTCAAGAGGAAGGTGACGAATTTTTTAATATTGGCGTAGATAATTCGTCCTTCTTCCACGGCGTTGACGATGGTGGCGAAGTTGTCGTCGGTTAAGATGACATCCGCCGTATTTTTCGCCACGTCGGTGCCGGTGATGCCCATGGCGATGCCGATGTCCGCCTTTTTAATGGCCGGGGCGTCGTTGACGCCGTCGCCGGTCATGGCGGCGATCTCGCCGTTTTCTTTCAGGGCCGTGACGATCTGTACTTTATTTTCAGGGGACACGCGGGCAAAGACCCGGGTGGTCTTGACGATTTCCCGAATTTCTTCCGGGGTCTTGTCGTTTAGCTCTTCCCCCATCATGGCCTCGTCGCCTTCCCGCAAAATGCCCAGCTCTTCGGCGATGGCCTTGGCGGTGAGAAGGTAGTCCCCGGTAATCATGACGGGGACGATGCCGGCGTTTCGGCATTCTTTAATGGCGGCCTTCACTTCCGGGCGGGCCGGGTCGATCATGCCGGTGAGACCGACGAAGACCATGTCCCGTTCGTTTTCTTCCGTGGAAGGAGCCTCGGGCATGGCGTCGTAATTTCTAAAGGCAAAGGCCAAGACGCGGAGCGCCTCTTGGGCAAAGGTGTTGTTTTGTTCCAGTATGGCCTTTCTGTCGGCTTCGGTAAGCTCCACGATGTCCCCGTCTTTAAACAGGTACTTGCAGTTTTTCAACACCACGTCCGGTGCGCCCTTGGTAAAGGAGGACACCTTGTTTTCGAAAAAGTTTTCGTGGAAGGTGGACATCATCTTGCGATCGGAGTCGAAGGGAATTTCGCCGATGCGGGGGAATTTCCCTTCCAGCTCTTCTTCCTTGATGCCCAGCTTGCCCGCCAGAGTAATGAGGGCGCCTTCCGTGGGGTCGCCTAAAATGCTGTGGGTGCCGCCCTCTTCGATGAGGTCGGCGTCGTTGGTTAAGGTGGCGATGGAAGACAGGGTCTTCAGACCGTTGACGTCGTCAATGGTAATGGGCTTGCCGTCCAAAGACAGCTCCCCTTCAGGCGCATAGCCCGTGCCGGAAACGTCCATGACCTTGCCGTCGAGATAGACCTTGGTGACGGTCATTTCGTTTTGAGTCAGAGTGCCGGTCTTGTCGGAGCAGATATAGGTGGTGGTGCCCAAGGTCTCCACGGCCAAGAGCCGTTTCACGATGGCGTGGCGCTTCGCCATATTGCCCATGCCCATGGAAAGGACGATGGTGACGATGGCGGGCAGGCCTTCGGGAATGGCGGCGACGGCGAGGGACACCGAGGTCATAAACATGCGCAAGGTGTCATGGCCGTAGAGCTTGCCGACGATAAAGACCACGGCGCAGACGGCGACGACGAGGATGCCCAAGGTCTTGGACAGGCCCGCCAGCTTCTTTTGCAGCGGCGTCTGCTCCTCTTCCATGGTGGAGAGGGTGGTGGCGATTTTGCCGATTTCCGTCTCTTCTCCCGTGGCGGTGACGATGCCCTTGCCTCGACCGTAGGTGACGATGGAAGCCGAGTAGGCGTAGTTTTCCCTGTCGCCGATGCCCGCATCTTCTTCCAGTGTGGTGTCGGCGTCCTTTTCAACGGAGACGGATTCGCCGGTTAAGGACGACTCGTCGATTTTTAAATTGGTGCTTTCCACCAGGCGCATGTCCGCCGGCACGATGTCGCCGGTTTCCAAAATCACCAGGTCTCCGGGCACCACGTAGACGGAGTCGATTTCCACGGGACGGCCCCCGCGAATCACCTTCACCGTGGGGGAACTCATTTTCTTTAAGGCGGCAATGGCTTCTTCCGCCTTGCCTTCCTGCACGATGCTCAACACGGCGTTGACGATGACGATGGCGAGAATAATAATGGAATCCACCATCTCGCCGACGACGCCGGAAATTACCGCGGCGATTAAAAGGATAATGATCATGGGATCGAGGAATTGTTCCGCCAGCTTCTTGGCGAAGGACTTCCCTTTCTCTTCCTGCAGCTCATTGCCCCCGTACTTTTCCAGACGCTTCTCCGCATCCTCCGGAGCGAGCCCCGTGGTATCGTTGGCGGACAGCTCCTCCAAGACTTCCCGGGCACTCATTTTATACCAATCCATAAATACCTCCTCATTGTAAAAAAAGACTCCTGTCCCACGGACAAAAGTCTCACAGCCTGTTTAGGATCCTTGGCCGGGCCGAAGCCGGATTGACGACCAAAGAATAATAGTTACTCCCCTTTGTTTCGACAAGTAGTATAACAAATAAAGCGTCATCGGGCAATGGATATAGGGAAAATCAAAGAGGATTCGAAGAATAAAGATCCCGTAAATACACGATATGACATTGCCTGGGGATTCGACGCCGGACCCGTTTTAATCTTGAGTTTACAATCGAAGGTATTAAAAAACCGCCATGATGATCCATGGCGGCTCTTCTTTTGCCTTTTAGTCGGCCTTTTCGATTTTTTCCTTAAAGCCCATGTAGGGGCGCAGCACTTCGGGGATGAAGATGCTTCCGTCTTCTCGGTAGTGGTTTTCCAAAAAGGCGATGAGCATACGAGGCGGTGCCACGACGGTGTTGTTCAGGGTGTGAGCCAAGTAGAGCTTGCCGTCTTCGCCGCGAATGCGAATGTTTAAGCGGCGGGCTTGGGCGTCGCCTAAATTGGAGCAGCTGCCCACTTCGAAGTATTTTTGTTGACGGGGAGACCAGGCTTCCACGTCGCAGCTCTTGACCTTGAGATCGGCCAAGTCGCCGGAGCAGCATTCCAGAGTGCGCACGGGAATGTCCATGGAGCGGAAAAATTCCACGGTGTTTTGCCAGAGCTCGTTGTAAAAGTCTTTGCTGTCTTCGGGCTTGCAGATGATGATCATCTCTTGCTTTTCGAATTGGTGAATCCGATAGACGCCGCGCTCTTCGATGCCGTGGGAGCCCACTTCTTTTCTGAAGCAAGGGGAATAGCTGGTGAGCTTGTGAGGCAGGGTGGCTTCGTCGGTAATGGAGTCGATGTACTTGCCGATCATGGAGTGCTCGCTGGTGCCGATCAGGTACAGGTCTTCTCCTTCGATTTTATACATCATGTTTTCCATTTCGGCAAAGCTCATGACGCCGCTGACTACGTCGCTGCGAATCATAAAGGGCGGAATGTGATAGATATAGCCCTTGTCGATCATGAAGTCGCGGGCGTAGGAGAGGATGGCGGAGTGCAGACGGGCGATGTCGCCGCGCAGATAGTAGAAGCCGCTTCCCGAGGTTTTTCTCGAGCTTTCCAAATCGATGCCGGCCACGGCTTCCATAATGTCCACGTGGTAAGGCACTTCGTAATCGGGAACCACGGGCTCGCCGAAGCGTTCCAGTTCCACATTTTCCGTGTCGTCCTTGCCGATGGGCACGGTGTCGTCCATAATTTGCGGAATCACCAACATGATTTCGCGAATGCGATCGGACTTCTTGCCCTCTTCTTCCTCCAACTCCTCGATGCGGTCGTTAATGGCCTTCACCTCGGCCTTCACTTCTTCCGCTTCGTCTTTCTTGCCTTCCTTCATCAGGCCGCCGATGGATTTCGACAAAGTGTTGCGCTTGGCGCGAAGGTCATCCCCTTCGGTCTTTGCCGCGCGATTGGCCACGTCCAGTTCCAACACCTCGTCCACGAGGGCGAGCTTGTCGTCCTGGAATTTCTTTTTAATATTTTCCTTCACCAGTTCGGGATTTTCACGAATCATGCGAATGTCTAACATATTTACCTCCATAAAAAAAGCCGCCACATCCCCTATGGGACGAGACGGACCCGCGTTGCCACCCAAATTAACCGTTGCCGGTTCACTTCATTGTCGGGCTCAAAGACGGATTCAAAAACTGCTCCCGCCGGCTCGCACCACCCGCCGGCTCTCTGTGGGGTTACATTTTTTACTGCTTCTTATCGTCGCCCTATGCTGTTGGTGGTAGTATACCACAGCTGTGGGAAAAAGGGTAGGCGGGCAAATAAAAAAGAGCCCGCAGGCTCTGATTTTTATTGCAGACGCTCCACCACGCTCTTTAAATATTTTCCCACCACCACGGAGAAGCGTTCCAAATCTTTGATCCGCACGAAGTCGGTGCCGAAGATGAGTTTTTCCTGATCCAGCTCTTTGTCTTCCCCGGTAAAGACGCCGAGGACGGCTCGCTGCTTCAGCTTGCCTTGCAGCACTTCCGCCGCCGTGTCGTACACCGCCGCTTCCCCTTCGTAGTCGGCGACGGCGCCTTTGTTGGCGTCGAGGCCGATGGAGAGCAGGTCGTTGGGCATGCCGTCGGAGAGGACGATGAGCACTTTCGTGTCCGATTCGATGTCCTCCATGGTCTCAAAGACGTAGCGCAGGGCGAAGCCGTCGCGATTGGAGCCGCCGGCTTTGTAGGAAAAGATCTCGCGATTTTCCTTGGGCTCGTCTTTGTAGTCGCGGAAGATGCGAATGATTTGGTAGTGAAAGAGATTACAAAAGCCCATGACCCGGGTGGGTATGCGAAGCTGGGTGAGGGCTTCGGCGATGAGAAAGCCTTGGATGGCCACTTCCGCCTGGCGATCTTGTTGGGAGCCGCTCATGTCCAGGAGAATATCCACGGCAAAGGAATTTTCCTGCTCGAAGGAATTTTTCTTGAAGATGCGGTCGTCGCCGAGGATGACGTGGCGCCACAAAAGCCCCGTGTCGATGGCGCCGTTGGCGGCGTGAACCGATTCTTGAGAGGAATCGTCCAGGAGATTCTTTCGAATGATCTCCCGCAGTTCGAAGACGGACCGCTCGTAGATGTGGCGGTCTTTCTCGTAGACGGCTTCCGTTTCCTGCCTTTGGGCGAGAATTTGGTCTTCGAAAAATTTCGCCCCGATGTCGTTTTCGAAACGGCCCTTGGTGACGTGAAGGCGCATGCCTTGGTGCATGCCCGTGGCGATGGCGGCTTCGATCTTCTTCGCCTTGGCCGGAGACAGGGCTTCCTTGCCGTAGTGCTTGCGCACCCGACCCAATATGCGGGCTTCGTTGTCGGCACGGCCCTTGGATATGGTGGCGTCGGATTCCACCACCTTCGAGGTGTCCCGAATGACGCCGGAAAATTCCGCCGACTCGATGATTTCCGTCTCGCTGTCTTCGATGAGTGCCGCCTGTTTCTCCACGATTTGGCGGCGCTTCTTTTTCGGCTCCGGCTGATCCGCAGGCGGGGGCGGCGCATCTTTGTCCTCGATCTTTTTTTCCACCTCGAAGGTCAAGGTGGGGTTCACGTGGAAATGCTCCCGCCACAGCCGGGCCAGGTAGTCGTAAAACTCCCCTTCGTTTTTTATTTTTTCCCCGGCGATCAGTTTGCGCATCAAAGGTTCAAGAAAGGTGCCGGCGCTCATGGGCTTGCCCATGCGGTAGGCGGCGTATTGCATTTCCATTTCCTGAGCCAGGTCCCGCTTGTTTAAAAAGTCCAGGGCGCGGAAACGGCCGGTGTAGGCCCCCTTCGCCATGGCTTTGATGCCGGGTCGCTCGCTGTAGAGGGTGTCCTTCGTGTATTGCAAAGCAAGGATCCGGGCCACGGCGGCCATGTCTCTGCCGTTGGACACATGGGCCGTGTTTTTCGCCACGAAATTGGCCAGGCGATTTTTCGGAAAGGCCCGGTCGATGATCCCCGCTTCCGCCGCGTCAAAGCCGTCGCCTTCGCCGCCGTAGCGCCGCTGGTAATTGCCGCCAACGGTCCAGTACACGTTTTGCCGACGCTTGTCCGTCCAATTCATCGGAACAGTTCACCCTTCGTCACGTCTTTTGCAAAGAGGGTGTCGATGACATCGTCCACCACTTCTTTTTCGAAGCGGTCGAAGGATTTGTTGACGATCCCCATGTTCAGGGCGTCTTTCACATTGAGGCCCCGCTCGATCATAGTCAGGGCGCCGAAAAGGCCACGCATGTCCACGGCCTTGGAGGAGATTTCCCCTTCCAGGCTTTTGTTTTGCAGGTCCGTAAAGAGGCGGGCGAAGAGGAGCATGCCCTCTTCGTTTAAATTGGTTTCTTCACGCAAAATCTGTTTCAGCCCTTCCCCTTCCAGTATGGGCATGTCGATGACCATAAAACGGCTGATCAACGCCTCGTTCAGCTCCCGGGTGCCCATGTAGCCGTAGTTCATGGTGCCGATAAAGCGGGTGGCGTCGTCCAAGGGAATGCGGTCGTAGCCCGCCACGTCGATCATGCGGCGAAAGTCCAGTGCCGAGTGCACTACGGAAAGAGATTCGTTTTTCGCCATATTGATTTCGTCGAAGATGGCGAAGCCGCCCTTTTCCGCCGCCAAGGTGACGGGGCCCTTCTTCAAAACCACTTCCCCGTTTCGGAAAGTGTCCACGCCGATTAAGGAGGCGCTGTCCACGTTGACGTTTAAGGACATATTCCACATGGGGCGGTTAAACAGCTGGGCCAGGTTTTCGGAAAAGACGTTTTTCCCCGTGGCCTTGGGGCCCGAAAGCAAAATGTGGTAGCCGGAGAGGATGGCGTAGATGGCTTTTTCCCAAATGCCCTTGCCGTAGTAACGGTAAATGGATTCCGGCACCCGGTCCGCCACGGCGGGATCCACGGGATGCTCGGCAACGAAGTCTTCCACTTCTTTCAGCAGCGTCTTGTTGATGGTTTGTTTGTGTAAAAAATCGACCAGTTCTTCTCTCTTCATGTCTTCCCTTCTCTATATAAAGTATTTGTTTTTAGTCTCGATTGGATTTATACCTTATTTTTCTTTTCATAAAGCAATTTTTTTATTTGCTCGATCTCGTCAAATCTCATGATGGCGGCGAGGAGCACATAGCTCGCCCCCGCCACGGCGATGGCCCCCAGTAGGGCCAAGTTCGGCGAAAGAAGGCCGAGTAGGATCTTCTCCGCTCCTTTGGCGATGGCTCCCATAAGAATGGACGCCAGGGCGATCTTCGCCATGTTCTTCATGCCGCGGCTGAGCTTCAGCCCCATGGCCCCACGCTTCAGGTGAATCAACATGCCAATAGCCCCCACCCACAATGAGACGGAGGTCCCCAGGGCCAGACCGGGCAGGCCGAAGTATTTGCCGAAGAGAAAGCTCAGGGCCACATTGAGCCCCGCCATGTAGGCGGCGTTGATGAGGGGCACCCGGGCGTCTTTACGGCTGTAAAAAATCCTCACGCCGATTTCCCGAATGCCGATGGCGAACAGGCCCAGGGCGTAAAAGAGCAGCACTTCCCCGGTGGCACGCACGTCTTCCGCTGAAAAGGCGCCGCTTAAGAACAAGAGCTGCACGATTTCTCTGTGAAAGCACATGACGCCGACGGTGGCGGGCAAGACGAAGGCCGCCATAAGGGACAGGCTTTCCCTAAGGACCGCGGAGAGCTCTTCGGCGTTTTCACTTTCCACCAACTTCGCCATGCGAGGGTAGGTGACGGTGACGATGCTGGTCACGACGATGCCGGTGACAAAGCCTTGAATCTTTGTGGCGTAGTTGATCACCGCCACGCCGGTGGAGGCGATGGTGGATGCCAAGGCCTTGCTGACGATATTATTTAACTCCAGCACCGAGGTGGAAATCAAAATGGGCAGAACCAGAAGCCACATTTTTTTCATGGCCTCGCTTTTCACGGCGTAGCCGCGGCGCAAATGAAGGCCGCTTTTTTTCAAATAGGGCAAAAAGATCACGTATTGAACGCAAAAGGCGAAGAGGATGCCCAGTGCCAAGAGGCCCATATTGCCCGCCCGGCCGAAAAACATGGCGGCGATTAAGACGGAGTTCATGACCACGGAGTGGAACATGGACACGATAAAGTGTTCGTAAATTTGTAAATAGGCTTTGAAAATGGAAAAGACGGCGGTCACCGTCATGCTCAGTGCCGTAATGCGGCTCATATAGACGGTTTTTTCGAAAACCGCGCCGTGAAAGCCCGGCGCCATGAGATGCACCAGTTGCGGGGCAAATAGGATGGCGAGGAGGCTTAATGCCAAGGCCGCTGCCGCCACGACGACAGACAGGGTGGTGGTGAAGCCGTCGGCTCTATCTCTTCCCTCTCGATGGGCGAGCTCCGTGTAGACGGGAATAAAGCCCCCGGCGATAAAGCCCGAAAACAAATTGGACAGCACCATAGGCAGGGTGAAGGCGATAAGAAAAATATTCGCCACATCCGATGTGCCAAAAAAATGGGCTAGGGCTTTTTCCCTAGCCAATCCAAAAAATTTGGTTCCTATGGTGATGAGCATTAAAAGTAGGGATGTGTGTTGCATGGCCACCTACTTTAAAATACCGAAGCTGTAGCCGTCGGCACGCAGGGCGTCGATGACGTGGGGCAAGGCGTCGGCGGAAAGCTGTTTCGTTTCCGCATCGTGCATCAAGATGACGATGACCGACGCGTCGTCGTTTTTCGGCATGGATTTCTTTAAAAATTCCACTAATCCCTGGGGCGTGGTGGGGCGTCGGCTCGCCGGCTCCGCATCCCCTGTCAGGGCGTTCCAGTCGATCCAGGAAATGTCCATGTCCTTTAATTTTTGATCCGACGCGTCCAGGCCCTTCCAGCTCATGTGGCCGCCGGGATAGCGCCACACGCCGGAGTGGAAGCTTTTTCCCAAAACGTCCTGCAGGGCTTTTTGCGCCTTGGCAGCTTCCCCTTCCACTGCCGCCGCATTGGCGACGCGACCGGGATAGAGCTTGTGGTAGTCGTGGCTGTAGGAGTGCAGAGCGATGGCGTGGCCTTCGGTAAGCTCGCGAAGAAGCACGTCTCGCGTCTTTTCACCCACGTTTCTTCCCACGACAAAGAAGGTGGCGTGGGCGTCTTTTTCTTTCAGAATATCCAACATTTGAGGAGAGATCTTGTGATTGGGGCCGTCGTCGAAGGTTAGGAAGGCGATTTTTTTATCGCCGGTGTACTCCCGCTTGCCTTCGATAATTTCGGAAATTTCACCGGCATCGTAGGCATAGCTCGACGCACGGGTTATGTGGTTTTGTCCCTTGGCCAGGTGAATATCGATGCGGTCGTTGATAATATTATTGGTTAAATTTCCCACTTCCTCAGGCGTGTAGGCCCGGGCGGGATTTAAGGCGTCCAAATTTTTCAGGACGAACCATTCCACTTGATTGCCGCCGCCTTCGCCGCCACTCGATGCCATGGATTTTAATTTACGAAAGACGCCGCCGAATACGACAAAAATGACGATAAGAAGCACGATGCCCCGAATGCGGGCTTGGCGCTTTCTCTTTTTTATGCGGGCGATTTTTCGCCGCCTCTGTCTTTCCATTTCTTCTCTATTCATAAATCCTCCTTAAGGACGTATCGTCACACATTGGGCGATTTTTACGCCGTCGCCGTAGACATAGCCTTTCACGATATTGCCGTTGTATAGCCATAGGACGCGACGTCCTCTCAATGTATCCTCGATATTGACCATGTCCAAAACCCGGTGGTTACTGTCATCTAAATCTTTTAATTTTAATGTATTGCCCTGACCGAGAGCCAGGTAGCGATCGTTCATGAGCTTGACGCTGTGGTTCTTGCCGGCGTCGTAGGCCAGGGAGCACAGGACCTTCAAATCATCCGCCGATAAAATACTTACCAGACCCAGCTCCCCGTCGTCCAGGACGATGTAGGAGTCGCTGAGCTTAAAGCTCACGCCGCTTTTTGCCTCGATGTTCCGGGGAGGGCCGTCTTTATCCTGCAAGAATAATTGTCCGTCGGCTTTAAAAAGCACACGGCCCCCTTGCACGTCGAAATCTTCCACGGCCCGGTTCACGACGCGCTTCAATGTCTTTATCTTGGGATAGAAGACGTCGATGCCGTCGGCTCTTTGAAAATAGATGCCGCCTTCGTCGTAACAAAATCTTTTCGCCCCTCTCATGGCGTAGGGCATGGTAAAAATTTGCCGCGAGCCCTTATCCAAGGGATAAATATAAATTCTGTGGCCGTCCGTCGCAAGAGCCGATTTGGTTTTCTCGTCGTAATCTTGCGGGCTTTCCAAGGCGAGATCGCCGACAAAGTCCATGGTCTGTTTTTCGTTCAGATGAAACAGACTTCCCATGCCCCTGGGCACCTTTTCGCCCCAGCCCCAAAGCTCCGTGCCGTTCATATCGAAGACAGCGGTATCCATGGTGCCGTCTCGATAGGGGCGAATGCTTCCCACTTTCACGGCGCGATCGGGGACGACTTTCACCTTCTCAGGCGGCGGCACGATTAAAAGGCCGGAGCCGTCGTCGGTTAAATTGGTCGTATAGCCCATGTGCTCCAAACAGAAAAACAAGGGCACATAAAGCACATCGTCTACAAGGGTGGGATAGGCGCGAGCCTCCGTGGAACCGGACTGGCCGATGACAGCCGCCCTGTCCACCGCCATGTAGATGCGATCGATTTGATTAATGGTGATGATCCCTTTATCGGGCAGATAGCTGATCCGTTTTTTCCCCACGAGATGGAGCAGGTCTCTATAGGCCATGGCCCACTGGCCGTTCACCTTTTTCAAGGGATGCGTATAATAAAAGGGCAGCACTTGATCCTCCGACGGGTCAAAGCGTAAAATTTCGGGAACGGATGCGGGCGAGGTCACCTCCGGCCTCGCCTTTTTCATGTCGCGAAAAAAATGGCTTTCCGGGGGATAGGGCGCTGCCGCCATAAGCAAAATAGCGAGAAAAATGCCTAATGCCCAAAGGGCGCTTCGTCTCTTCATCTCCTCGCCTCCGCTTCATATTTTACCACAGCTTATCGTCTTGAAATTCTAAATTTAGACAATCCGTATCATCAAAAGAGAGAGATCACATTGTCTTTCCTCAGCAGGCCCATGTAGCTGAAGGCCGCTTCGCCGAAGGCGGTGGGAATGAACCGAAACTTGTGTCCCGGCTCCAGGGCGATGTCGTAGAGATCAAGCTCCCGACCCATTTCCACAATGCGCCAACGAATTTTTTCTTCCTTCTTTTCCAAATTTTCTCTCGACAAGAGATCATCCAGAGCGCCGGGCTCGGTGACCTGCCGCAGGACGTCCTGTACGGGCCACTGGGAAAAGTAGGGATCGGAGGCGTCGAATTTTTTATTGAGCAGAGTGCTGACCCAGAGCACCACTTTTTCCTCGTCGTCCAATTGCAGGTACTGTTCCATGCGAATGGTGGGAAGCAAAATCCCTCCTTCCACGTGGACCATGCTCTTTAAGAGGGCGAACTTTCTGAAAAATACCAGCTCCGGATAGCTGCTCTCCCGATTGACTCCGCTCGTTTGTATAAGCGTCGGCACATTTTCCCGCACCCGCATCAGGCTCTCGAGATTAATGGCGCCGCTTTTCGTCACCGCCAAATTTTCGTCCAGCAAAATTTCCAGATAGCGATCGAATTGATTGATCCAGTTCGACGGCCGGGTAAGCTCGCCCCGGGCCTCGTCTAAACTTTGTATGCGGTAGAGGCCGGTGACCGATTCACTCAGCCTGCGCTTGTAGTCCAAAATTTTTTCGTCGGCGGGCTCCAGAGAGGCGCGGCCGGCGTCGTTATTTTGAATGGTACACCAATGGCAAAGCAGTTCATAGATCCGCGTCATCTGCTCGTCGGTAGCAAAGTCCCCTTCCTCCGCCGCCGCTTCCATAAGCTCGTCGTAGTGGGTGAAGCGGTTGTTGTCCAAATTCATGCCGTCCACCATGAGCACCATGGATTCCATTTGCTCCAGGATGTACATATCGGAGACCACATCGTCGTCGTCCTCGGCGAATTGAGGCGCCAAAGCCAGGATGCCGTCCTCTCTTACGTCTAAATCAAAAACGGCCTCTTCCTCATCCAAGGGAAAGGATTCGTCGTCCCGGGCATCCTCCTCCGCCTGGGCGTAGGCGATGGCGAAGAGGAAGAGGACTTCGGGATTTCCGTTTTTTAATGTACTTTGATAGACCTTCGTGTTCTCACGCATCATGGGCTGACGCTTGCCCAGATCCAGGACATTGGCGTTAAAATCTTCCCGCAAATGCTCGGGCACCACATTGGGCTCGTGAAAGAGAAAATAGCCCGCATTGGTGCAGAGGATGCGGCCGAGAAAAATATCTCCCACCTTTAAGTCCTTTGTACCCTCATTGGGACAGAGGCTGACAGCGGGCTCGGGAAATAAAATGCTTTGAACGTAGATCCCGTCCTCCGAAATGTAGTTCACCCGGTACATGGCCAAATAGGAATCGAAGATTCGTTCCAAATAGGGCGCCACGCCGCGCATTTTATGAATGTGATGCCACAGTTGAGTCACCAGTTGGCCGGTGGTGGAGCGGTTTTCTTCCGTATCGAACATGAGCCAGGAGGCCAGATCGAAATGGGGAATGGACAGGCGCATGGGCTCGTACATTTCCTCGTCCTTGAACAGCTCGTCCATGGGAATGCTCTGCCGCGCCGAATCCACGATATAGATGATATCGTCAAGGGCTTTCAGCCAAATCTGTCTGTTAGACATGGGTTACTCCTTCGTCGTAGAGAATTTGAATGGCCTCAAGCTTTTCCAAAACCGCGTGGACGTGAAAATTCACGATGGGATCTGGAATCACTTTATCCATTCCTTCGAACAGCTCCGTATAGTGGAACAGATCTTGTATAAATAATTTATTTTCCATAGTTAATTTGCTTTCCATAATATCCATTTCGGACAAAACCCTTAGAGAGATGAAGGTCTCGGTAAACAGATCCAATAGCCTGTCCACGCCCTTAAGGTCCAATTCCCGGGCAAAGGGCTCGGAAATTTCTTTTTTTATCAGCTCAAAGGAATCCTGTGTCTGGGTCAATTCCTTTTGCAAGGCGTCCAGCTTCGGCTTTTCGTCGGCGAGAATAATCGCCTCGGACAGGCGGAAGATATCCTCGTAGGTGTGCTCCAAAAGGGATTCGAAGCTGCGCTTCGGCGTGGGCCGCGCGATGAGGTAATTAATGGCCACGGAAACGAAAATCCCGAGAAAGGTCCCCATTAGGCGGTTGACGCCGTAGGCTAATTGGGACTGTTGAGAGGAAAAGCTTGCCACGAAAATAATATTGGTCAGATTGATGAAGCGGTTCATTTTAAATTTCAGCAGGGTCAAAATAATAATGACGATGCCCACGCCGGCGATCAGGGGCCGCAGGTAAATATTATCGGTAGTGAGCGCTAAAACAAAACCCAAAACCACGCCCATGACGCAGGTAAACATTCTGAGCCGGACGGCTTTATGGGTTTCGTGAACCGACGGTTGCATGGTGGTCATGGCGGCGATGGCCACGAACAACGGCGTATGAAGGCCTAATATATTCGATAAAAATAATCCGATGACGACGGCGAGGGCCGTCTTAAATGTGCGCATGCCTACGTGAGGCAAATAATTTTTCAGTGGCGGAATGTCCAAATTTTCCTCTCCTTCTTGCACTTATAGCAAAAGTATAGCAAACTGAAAAAAAACTGCAAGGGCGGATGCCGTTTCAATTTCGCGATTCGGGGTATGATTATAAAAAGTTAGTGAGAGGAGATATGACTATGCGTATTGAATTTTACGGAAAGAATATTGAACTGACGCCGGCTTTGAAAAATCAAGCGGAAAAGAAACTGTCGAAACTGGACAAATACTTTACCGAAGAGGTTAAAGCAAAGGCCAACTTTTCTTCCACCAAAGGCGATCACACCACTGAAATCACGGTGTTCTTGCCGGGCAGCATCGTTCGTGCGGAAGAAACGACACAGGACATGTACGCCTCTATCGATTTAGCCGTGGACGCACTGGAAAGACAGGTCCGCAAATACAAGACCCGCCTGAAAAAGCGCCACCAAAACTCCGACACCATTCGCTTCGAGAATTTCGAACAAGCCCTTCCCGAAAAGGAAGAAGACGAGCTGGGCAAGATTATTTCCAAGAGAAAACAATTTAAACTTCTTCCCATGCACGAAGAGGAAGCCATGCTTCAAATGGAATTGTTGAATCACAATTTCTTCGTCTTCTTAGACGGCGAAGACAACGAACCCGCCCTTCTCTACAAACGGCGTGACGGCAACTTCGGCCGCATCGACTTCAACCTTTAATCATTTCTTTGCATAAAGAAACCGGACCCTGTGTCCGGTTTTTTATTTCGATTCAATTTCTTTCGGCAGCTCGATAAAGACCTGGAAGTAGTCTCCGTCGATGACCATGCGAAATTCGCCGCCTAAAATTTCCACCAGGTTCTTCGCGATGTAAAGGCCCAGTCCGCTGCCTTCCGTGGTGCGGCTTTTGTCGCCGCGAATAAATTGATTGGAAAGCTCCACCGTGGACTGGCTGATCTTGTTCTTCGATTGATTTTTCATATTGAAGAAGATCTTCTCTCCCACCACCGAGGTGTGGGCGGTGACCGTGGTGCCCTCCTTCGCATACTTGTAGCAGTTGCTGAAGAGGTTTTGTATAACGCGGCTCAAGACATTGCCGTCGGTGTAAATGGGAATGTCTTCCGCATCGGATTCATAGGCGAAATTTAAATTCCTCGACTCGTAATCGGCGGCGGCGTCGCCGTAAATTTGGCCGATCAATTCGTTAAAGTCGATGATCACCGGCTCCAAGGTAATATTGCCGCTGCCCGTCTTGGAGGCTTCGATTAAATTAATGATCATGCTCTTGAGCCGTTCGGAATTGCGACCCAAAATATGAACGTAGCTTTTCGCCTCTTCGTCCATGACGTCTTTTTTGCTTAAAATATCGGCGTAGTTAATGATGCTGGTCAAGGGCGTCTTCAGGTCGTGGCTGATATTGGTGATGAGCTCGGTCTTCATCTTCTGCGACTTCACCTGCGCCTGGGCCGCCTGATACATGCTGTCTTTAATTCGCGTCAGATCCATTAGGGATTCGTAGGTAGACTCCTTCATCATGGGCGAGAAGGTCGTAATGGCCACATAGCTTTGGGTTTCCGAAATGGCGGCGCGGAGAATACGGTTTTGAACCACCTCGTCCTCTCCCATAAGCATGAGCCTTAAAACCGGCATCATTAAAATGCCGTAGAGGATGGGAAAGCCCGTGAGCACCATGAGGAAGTGAATAATCAGAAAGCTGTTGACGACACAAAAGAAGCCGTAGATGGCTTCTTTTTTTATTTCCTTCGCCAGATTCACCGTAAGCCAGGTCCTGGTCTTGGCCCGCATAAAGAGCTTAATACACCATAAGACGAGAAGCAGGGCCACCGCCGTGAGGGCGTAGAGCAAGGATAGGGACGGATCGTAGACGTGTCCGCCGAAAAGTGACGAGAAAAGATTCACACAGCCCATGACGAACCACAGATCCACCCATATGACCTCCAGGTAATTGCCCCGGCAGTATTTGTAGGCGCGAGCCTTAAGCCCTTCGAAAAACCGTCGTCCCTTGTCGGACATCAGTCCACGTCCTCAAATTTATAGCCCATGCCGTAGACGGATTTAATGTAGTCGGGCTTTCTCGGATTGATTTCCACCTTGTCACGCAAATGGGAAATGTGAACGGAGATCACCTTTTTCACGTCGTGGGCCGATTCTTCCCAGACGATTTCGTAAATTTCGTCGCTGGAAAAAACCCGTCCCTTGTTTTTCATAAGAAGGCGCAAAATTTTGTACTCGTGAGGCGTTAAATTCGCCACGTCTCCGTCCACCCGCACTTCCTTGGCATTGTCGTCCAGGCTGATGCGTCCCACGGTGTAATTGCCGTCGTCGATTTCCGCCGCACCCAAGGAGGTGTAACGGCGAATGCCGGAGTTGACCCGGGCGATAAGCTCGACGGCGTTAAAGGGCTTGATAATGTAATCGTCGGCGCCCATGTTCAGGCCGATAATCTTGTCGGTAATTTCGCTTTTCGCGCTGAGGATAATGATGGGGATATTGCTGGTCTCGCGTATTTTTAAAATGGCGGACATGCCGTCCATATTGGGCATCATTAAGTCCATCAGGACCAAATGAATGTCCTCGGTTTTCATAATTTCTAAAGCTTCCAAGCCGTCGTAAGCCGGAAAGACGCAGTAGCCTTCCGCTTCCAGATAAATTTTTATTGCGGAGACGATGTCCTTTTCGTCATCGCAAACCAAAATGTTGTATTGCATAAATCCTCCTCCATCTCGATTCTATTCTATCATAACTATGATATAATCGCTGTAGGAGGGAAGAAGGATTCTATGAATAAGTGGAAAAGGAAACTCAAAGGTTTCGTTACAAAAAAGACTTTTGCTTTTTTCGACATCTTTTTGTACCACATTTTAAAAAACGATCTGATACAAAAAGCGGCGGGCCTGTCCTACTTTTTCGTCCTGGCCATCTTCCCCTTTTTTATCGCTCTGTTGAATATTTTAAATGTGGTCAATCGAAGCTATCTGCCGCGCATGGCGAGGATTTTAGAAAACCTGCCGCCGGAGATTCAATCCATCGCCACGGGCTTTTTCAGAGATTTGCAGCTGAACTCGTCGTCGGCCCTTTTGTCTATTTCTTTAATCGGGTCGATTTACGTGGCGAGCAAGGGGATCAAGCAGCTGATCAAGAGCATTAACGACGGGCTCTACATTACCGAGGAGCGAAGCTTTTTTGCTTTGACGGCACTCTCTCTCGTCATTACCGTGGCCCTATTCGCTTTAGTGATTTTGTTATTCGTGACCCAGGTCATCGGCACCAATCTGTTGCAATTTATTTTTGATTTTCTGCAGCTGCCCAAGGAGGCCGCCGTCATTATTCGACGGGTCACCACCTTCGTGCCCCTGGCCTATATGTTTTTGAGCTTTTACGGGCTCTACCGCTTTTCGCCCAAGTGGCCCGAGGGCGGCAAGCCACCGGCCTATGTCAACTTAGCCGGCGCCCTTTTCTCTACGGTGGGCATTTTGCTTTCCAATGCGGTGTTCAGCTACTACGTAGCGAATTTTTCAAACTACTCGAACACCTACGGTTCCCTGGCGGGGATGATTATCTTTTTGATCTGGCTCTATCTTTTCGGCCTGATGCTGCTCTTCGGCAGCGCCGTTCAGGCGAGCCTTTATCTTTTATATAATAAGGGCGTTCAATGGCCCCGAAAGGAAACCATGTTCGCTTCCATCGTATCGTCTCACACCCGTTTATCATAAGTTTTATACAGGAGTCCCATATGAAACAATTTATCGTCGATACCTTTACGACAAAAGTTTTTAAAGGCAACCCTGCAGCGGTTTGCCTCCCCGATCGCATTCTCACCGACGAGCTGATGCTCGCCATTGCCAATGAAAATAACCTTTCGGAGACGGCCTTCGTCGTGAAAGACGGCGACAATTACAATCTGCGCTCCTTTACGCCGGCGGAGGAAGTGGCATTTTGCGGCCACGCCACCTTTGCCGCAGCCTACATCGTCTTTAACATTTTGGAACGGGTGAAGGATACGATTCATTTCGACACGAAAATCGGCACCCTGTCCGTCACGCGAAAGGGCGATCTCTTTACCATGGACCTGCTTGCCTTTGAGCTCGAAGAGGTTCCCGTGACCGATGCCATGGTTCAGGCCGTGGGCGCCCGCCCCAAGGAAGCTTTTATGGGCAGGGACCTGCTCCTGGTCATGGAGGACGACTTCGACATAAAAAACTACGAGCCCGACGTCTTGAAGATCAAGGCCCTGGAAGGGACCATGCTTCACTTGACCAAGGCGGGCGAGGGCGAATACGACTGCATCTCCCGCACCTTTGCGCCGAAGCTGGGCGTGGTGGAAGACCCGGTCAGCGGCTCCGGCCACTGCCATATCTGCGTCTATTGGTCGAAGAAATTAAACAAGCCGGACATTCTCGCCTATCAGGCCAGTCGCCGCGGCGGCATTTTAGATACGCACGTCACCCCGGGCCACGTGAACTTATCGGGCCACGCCGTGCTCTTTTACCGAGGGGACATTCATATTTAATCCGCGAAAAAAGCGGTCACTCCATTTCGAGTGGCCGCTTATTTTTTTAATCCAAATTCACATCCCTGGCCTTGATACAGATCATACCAGTCACCGATGCCGCGCCTGCCTCCGTAAGGGCCTCCTCACAGGCCTTCATGGTGGCACCGGTGGTGTAGGTGTCGTCGATTAAAAGGAGGTGCTTTCCCATGACTTTATGAGCGATGAAGGCGTCGTGCACATTCCGCGCCCGCTCCCGGGCCCCGAGGCCGATTTGATCCCGCACCTTTCGCTTAAAGTCCAGCACGTCTTCATAGGGCACGCCGATCGCCTCTGCCAACTCCCTTGCCACAAGCTCCGGCGGATTGTAGCCGCGGATGCGCCGCTTCTTTGCCGAAGTGGGCACGCAGATGACGGCATCGAAGGGCCCGAGGTCCATGTGGTCATAAAAATCCGCCGCCATCTCGCCGAAGACCTTGGCCCAAAAGCGCTCCTCGCGAAACTTCAATCCCTGAATCATGTAGGAGGACAGTTTGTTTTCACGGAGCAACGCGTAAATGGGAAAGGCCTTTTCGGTGAATATCTCTTCTCCGGAAAAGGAGAGATTGTCCAAACAGCTTTCACAAAGCCTGAACCGCACCGCCGGCTCCTTCTTGCAAAGGGGACAGCCGTCGTAGGAAAAAAAGCCCTTTACCATTCTCTCTTCTCCTTTAAAATCTTATCCAGATCGGAATAGCGCCAGCGAATGCGATTATTTTGCACCATCTGTTCCAGCGCCCGAAAGCTTCCCACGATGACCACGAGTTTCCGCGCCCGGGTCACGCCGGTGTAGAGAAGGTTCCGCGTATAAAGCATGGGCGGGCCGCTTAAGATGGGCATAACCACCACGGGAAATTCCGAGCCCTGGGACTTGTGCACGGTGCTGGCATAGGCGGGCATAAGCTCCGGCATATATTCGCTCGTATAGGTGCAGAGCTTGTCGTCGTAGAGGACCTTGATCCACTCCCCGGCGGGATCCACTGCCGTGACGCGGCCCAAGTCCCCGTTAAAGACGCCCTCTCCCTCGTTGTCGAAGACTTTGTTTTGCGACTTCCAGGGCATTTGGTAATTGTTTTTCGTCTGCATGACCTTGTCCCCGACGCAATAGGTAAAGCCGCGGCTGTCCAGGCCCTTCTTCCCCGGGTTCAAGGTCTTTTGCAGGGCCTCGTTTAAATGCTCGATGCCGCAAATGCCCTTTTTCATGGGCGCCAAGACTTGTATGTCTTCCATGGCGTCCACGCCGTAGTATTCCGGGAGGCGATTTTTTACCAGATTACAAATGAGCTCCATGGCCTTGTTGGGATCGCTCTCTTCCATAAAAAAGAAGTCCGTGCCCTTTTCGTTCACCCGAGGCAGCTCGCCGTGATTGATGCGGTGGGCATTTTTTACGATATAAGACGTCTCCGCCTGGCGAAACACTTCGTCCAGTTGCACGGAGGGCACTTCTCCGGAATCCAAAATGTCCTTCAAGACATTTCCCGCCCCCACGGGCGGCAGCTGATCCACGTCGCCGACGAGAATGAGGCGGGTCGTGTCCTTTAATGAGGTGAGCACGTCTCGCATCAAAAGCAGATCGATCATGCTGGCCTCGTCGATAATCAAGACATCGGCATCGATGTCGTCGCCGGAGACGATGGAGCCCGTGCCGTCTTCGTCGATGTAATCGTATTTTAAGAGGCGGTGAATGGTGGAAGCGCTTCTGCCCGTGGCCTCTTCCATGCGCTTCGCCGCACGGCCCGTAGGCGCCGCCAAGGCGATGGACAGATTGAGCCGCTCCATGGCCTCCACGATGGCCCGAAGGGTAGTGGTCTTCCCCGTACCGGGGCCGCCTGTAATGACGAGGAGATGGGAATCCACGGCCCGCATGAGGGCCTCTTTTTGCTTTTCGGCCAAAGTCATGTCCAGCTTTTCGCAGACGGCGACCACCATGTCCTCCGCCATATGCTCGGCGAGATCCACCTTGCCCCGTTTTTTAATCTCCCGCGCCACCAATTGCTCGGCGCGGAAGTAATTGAGGAAGTAAATTTTCAACATGCCTTCTCGCTGCGCCAGATAGATCTCCGGATCCACAGCCAGCGTCTGCAGAAAGTCCCCGACGAAATCCACATCCAGATTCAAGACCCGGGCCGCCTCTTCCATTAACAGATCCTTAGGCAGGTAGCAGTTGCCGTCCAGGACCCCGTTGGTTAATACATATTTCATGGCGGCGACGACGCGCTTCGGGTCGTCTTCTTCGATGCCCACCTTCCTCGCAATGGCATCGGCCTTTAAAAAGCCGAAGCCCCGCACCTTCCCCGCCAGGGCGTAGGGATCCTTCTCGATCATGGCCGGGGCGTCCTTGCCGAAGACCTTGTAGACGGCCATGGCCTGTTTGTTGGTGAGATCAAAGGACGCCGCGTCCAGGAGAAACTCACGCATGTCCTTTTGCTCGTTTAAAGCGTCGAGGATCACGGCGAGCTTCTTCTTGCCGATGCCCTCCACTTCCTTTAAGCGCTCCGGCGTCTCTTCGATGACATTGATCGTGTCTTCGCCGAAAGTGTCCACGATTCTCTTCGCCGTCACTTTCCCCACATGGGGAATAAGGCCGCCGGAAAGGTAAGCCGTCATCGCTTCCTTTCCCCGCGGCCTTATTTTTTCCGCCCGTTCAAAGGCGAACTGCTCCCCGTACTTGGGATGGTAAATCAGTTCCCCCTCCAGACGCAAATGTTCTTTTTCATGGAAGGCGATGGAGGTCCCCACAATGACGATATCCGAATCCGCCGTAATAAATTGGGCGACGGTATAGCCATTGCTCTCGTTTCGAAAAATAATATGATCCAAAACGCCTTCGATGATCACAAAGTCCCTACTTTCTGTTTTTTAATGCCTCGCGAATTTCATCCACCTTGTTCGTTTCTTCCCACGGCGCCTTCACGTCTTCCCGTCCGAAGTGACCGTAGGCGGCCACGTCCTTGTAAATGGGACGGAGGAGATCCAGGTCGCGAATAATAGCGGCGGGGCGCAGGTCGAATACCTCGTGGACCAAATCTTCGATTTCGTTATCGGTAAGCTCCGATGTGCCGAAGCTTTCCACGTAAACGGACAGAGGCTTGGCGATGCCGATGGCGTAGCTCAAACCGATTTCGCATTTGTCGCAGACGCCTGCCGCCACCAAGTTCTTTGCCACGTAGCGTGCGGCGTAAGCGGCGGAGCGGTCCACTTTTGTCGGGTCCTTGCCGCTGAAGCAGCCGCCGCCGTGACGGGCGTATCCGCCGTAGGTATCCACGATGATCTTGCGGCCCGTGAGGCCCGCATCGGCGACGGGGCCGCCTTCGACGAAGCGTCCCGTGGGATTGATATAGATCTTCGTGTCATCGTCCAGCCACTTGTCGGCGACCACGGGATCGATGACGTATTTTTCGATGTCCTTACGAATGGTATCTAAATCAACGTCCTCGTCGTGTTGGGTGCTCACTACGATGTTTTCCAGACGCACCGGCTCGCCGTCTCGGTATTCCACCGTGACTTGGGTCTTTCCGTCGGGACGAAGATAGGTCAGGGTGCCGTCCTTGCGCACCTCGGAAAGCTTTTTCGACAATCTGTGGGCCAAAGAAATCGGCAGGGGCATGCGTTCCTTGGTTTCGTTGCAGGCATAGCCGAACATAATGCCTTGGTCCCCGGCGCCGAATGCGTCTAATTCCTCGGTGCCCGCTTCCTTAAAGCGGTCCACGCCCATGGCGATGTCCGGGCTTTGTTCCTTAATGGCGGAAATAACCGCCACGGAGTCCGCTTCAAAGCCAACCTGCACGTCGTGGACATAGCCGATGTCTTTCAATGTGTCCCGTACCACTTGGGTAAAGTCCACGTAAGCGTCGGTGGAAATTTCACCGGTGATGACCACCATGCCCGTGGAAACTAAACTTTCACACGCCACACGGGCGTTCTTGTCTTTTGCTAAAATGGCATCTAAAATGCCGTCGGAAATTTGGTCGCACACCTTGTCCGGGTGGCCTTCGGTAACCGATTCCGAAGAAAATAACCATTTATCCATAAATACCTCCTCAAAAAATTCATAAAAAAAGCCTGCGCGCGGCAGGCTTCATTCTTATCTTTCAGACCTGTCGCGTCTGTAGGATTTAGCACCTTTAAAAGGTTGCCGGGTTTCACAGTGCCTAGTCACTCCACCACTCTTAATAAGAATGTCAAAACAGTGTATTTATTATAGTCGAAGAGGAATAAAAATGCAAGGCTAATCTTTCCAAAAGCCTTTCGCCATGGCGGCCTTGATCAGTTCGTCGCGAAAATCCGGATGGGCGATGGCGATGAGGGCCTTGGCCCGCTCGTACGTGCTCTTGCCCTTTAAATTACAGATGCCGTATTCCGTCACCACGTAATGGGTTACCGGCCCTGGCAGGGTGACGATGGTGCCCGCGGAAAAATCGGGGACGATGTTGGAATGACGCACGCCGTTTTTGTCGACCCGGGAGGAGCGCAGACAGATAAAGCCCTTGCCCTCCGGAGCCAGGTAGCTTCCCACGGCGAAATCGAACTGCCCGCCGGCGCCGGAAATTTGACGCATCCCCGCGCTTTCCGAGCTCACTTCTCCCCTGAGGTTCACCTGAATCGCCGTGTTGATGCTCGTCATTTTGTGTTGGGCGGCGATGGTGGAGGCGGCGTTGACGTAATCCACGGGCCCTACCA
>QWCE01002425.1_pt1 | contig 23543 bp, 19 predicted proteins | sample 1972531 | NCBI WGS metagenome assembly QWCE01 (sample SAMN09866716, study PRJNA288562) | Human gut metagenome isolate term4_stool, whole genome shotgun sequencing... | reverse complement strand
TAAGATCACCAACCGCCTCTAAGAAATCCGGGTCCGGATCACCTAGCTTCTTCAATGTTGTATTGTAGGTATCTGCAATCAAATTCTTCTGCTTTTCCGGAATCTTCGATAGCAGATAGTCGGCAAATTCACATCCACGATGCGGTGTATTGATTGTAGTTAATGATGCAACATGTTCCGCCACCCCCGGAAGCGTCAATGCATAACGGCTATCTAAGCCTCCTTTGGAATGAGCAATAATATTCACCTTATCACATCCTGTCTTGTCTACAATCTCCTGAATCTTGTGTGCAAGTTCCGCTCCACAGTCTGCTACCGATGCTGCCGACTGCTGTTGTCCATAATACACAGTAGCACCATTGTCTTCTAATTGCTTTGGAATCCTCCCCCAATAATTCATGTATCGGAAGTCCCGGAAAAACACACCATGCACCAATAAAATTGGATACTTTGTCTGACAGATTCTTTGATCCTGTCTGCTCCGATTAAGCTGTATCTTCTCATTTTCCACTACAACTTCCGCACTTACCACTTGAATGATTCTTCCAAGCATAATGAGATGTGCGATAGGAATCCAGCCACACACAATCCCAAGCACACGCCAGCGGATTCCCAATTGTTCTGATGTTATGTAAACTCTTATAATGCCATTCCAGAATATAACTGCTTCCACCACTACTGTCGTAATTATATTCCAGATCCATATCGTATGATTGTCGGCAAATGAAGTCATACCACATTTTCCAGACATCCCCATGACGAAAACAACAATATCCAACAATAACGTAATTGCAAATAATTTCAATAATTCACAACCAGAATTACAAATTGCCAGCCTTTTAGAAAGCAACCTGCCACTTTTAGATGATGGTCGCAGATTACATAAAATAAATCCCACTACTCCGGCCACAATCAGCATCCAAAATCCAGTCATGCATATGATAACCGGTAAATTTGCAGCTATCACCAATGCAATTATATATATAATCCTTAATATCATTCATCGCTCCCTCCCTAATTATTAAAATACCATACTATATTATTACAGTGTTACAACAATTGCTTCGTGATGAACAGCAGGCAGAAAAATATTCATAATATCACTGGTTCTAAGCTTAATGCTAGATGTATTTACACACGGATGACATCCCAGATATTCACCCTTTAATACTTCTTCATCAATCAGAAGCTGCACCTGATTGTCTTTGTCATTCATTAATCCCATAATGCTGACAGATCCCGGTGTAATATCCAAGTACCGTTCCATATATTCCGCATCTGCAAATGATAGCCTTGCACTATTGATCTGCTTTGACAGATCCTTCGTCTTAAACTTCTTATCTCCCGGCATCATAAGCAAATAAAACTTTGTCTTCTGTGTATTACATAAAAATAAATTCTTACAGATTAATACATCCAAAACCGCGTCAATCTTATTACACGCTTCCATCGTATCCGCTACTCCATGATCCGTCCGTAAATATGGAATCTGCAAGGAATCTAACAGGTCATACACACGAATCTCTTTCTCTAATCTTCCTTCTGCGGAACCTGGTCTTCCTTCATGCAATGCCATTTCCATAATCCCATTTTCCCTTCTTCCTACACTTCATAATCCATACAGGTACGAACTGCTGTAAATGGTCTCACATAGGTATCTGCAACCGCAACATGTTCCGGATGAACTGCATAGCCTTTCAAAGCCGCTTCATCTTCTAATGTACTGTCTAACATTACATCTGCATTAGACGATTCCAAGCCATCAATCACAATCTGCATACTAATAAGCCCCGGCACCTTACCAACCAACGCTTCCAAATAGGCTTTCATATTGTTCTTAACCTGTTCTTTTTCCTCTCCTTTTAATTCCTCTTTTAATTGCCATAATATAATATGCTTTACCATATCTGATTCCTCCTTTGTCTGATTTTATGATGTTAAAGGTCATCTGCTTTTCAACCATCGCATCATTTTACTTCATTATACACACATTCCCATACCACCCGCAACTATTCCTATCCATAATCTTTTTTTGTTTTTTGATGAAAAGTTCACAAAACGAAAACAGGATGAACATATTTTGTTCACATTTTTTCTCTATACTATGAACTTGTAAGAGCTTTTCATATAGTACAAGAATTTGTACTGAAATCCTCTCCCCCTCATTAGTTGAAGGTTCGGTACCCACCGGGCCTTCTTTTTATATCACACCAAAGCAAAGTCCCCATATCTACATGTTAGTGTAGATACAGGGATTCCGTTTCTATTCCATTATGCAGTTACACGTTTTAGGAAATTCTGAAGTCTCGGACTCTTTGGAGATTCAAATATCTCTTCCGGAGTTCCTTCCTCCTTAATTCCTTTCTCATCTAAGAACATAACCCGGTTAGCAACTTCTTTCGCAAATCCCATCTCATGGGTAACCACTACCATTGTCATGCCCTCTTTTGCAAGTTCCTTCATCAATTCCAATACTTCACCAACCATCTCAGGGTCTAATGCAGAGGTTGGTTCATCAAACAATATCACTTCTGGATTCATTGCCAACGAACGAATAATGGCAATTCTCTGTTTCTGCCCACCGGATAATGTGTCCGGATATGCATCCGCCTTGTCAGAAAGTCCAACGCGTTCCAACAGTTCATCCGCTTTCTTCTCTGCTTCCTGCTTGCTCATCAGCTTTGTCTTCACAGGTGCTAACGTAATATTTTCTTTAATAGTCAGATTCGGGAACAGGTTAAAATGCTGAAATACCATTCCCACCTTCTGACGCATCTTATTAATATCTACCTTCTTATCCGTCAGATCCTGTCCATCTAATAAAACAGAACCGCTATCCGGCTTCTCTAACAGATTGAGAGTTCGGATAAAAGTTGACTTACCACACCCCGAAGGTCCAATGATCGCAATAATATCACCCTTATTGACCACGGTATTAATATCTTCAAGAACTACATTGTCACCATACGACTTTGTCATATGATCTACCTTAATAATTACATCCTTATCGCTCATTCTTCTTCAGGCTCCTTTCTAATCTGCTGACTCCCGCTGACAGGATCATGACAATAACAAGATAAATACATGCTACTGTGATCAATGGGAAAAATGCTTCATAAGTAATACCACGAATAATATTTCCTCCCATTGTTAAGTCCTGAAGTCCAATATAGCCACTGATTGCCGTCTCCTTGATCAGCACTATGAACTCATTGCCAAGTGCCGGTAAGGTATTCTTGATTGCCTGTGGAAGAATGATATACCGCATCGTCTGCCCATGCGTCAGCCCTAAACTTCTTGCACCTTCAAACTGACCGATATCAAGTGCCATAATTCCACCTCGTAAGATCTCCGCTACATAAGCTCCGGAATTGATACCAAATGCTAATACAGCTACAAAGATCTTGCTGACATTTGCTGATGCAAATACCACATAATAAATGATCAACAATTGAATCATGGTTGGCGTACCCCGAATGATCGTAAGGTATACCTTGCAAAGCCAGTTGAGTATCTTAAGGCTTCCCATCTTATCATGTGTCGTACGGACCAAGGCGATCAGGAATCCAATCACCAAACCAAGCAATACCGCAAACACAGAAATCACTAATGTATTGCGAAGACCCATCACAATATATTCATACCGGTTCTCCTCCACAAAGTTCTGGTAGAAACTATCCTTGATAGAAAGTAACGGATTATGATTACCATTCCGAACAATAATTACCTGCTTAGCGGTTGCATACGTATCTGTAAAATCAATATTCTTAAGACGATCCTCTGTTACTGTCATTCCTGCAACACCGATATCTGCCTTTCCCGCCTGTACCGCTGTAATAATAGAATCGAACTCCATATCCTGAATCTCTAACTTCATATTGAGCTTATCTGCAACGGCTGTTGCCATATCTGCATCAATACCGGTAATCTTATTATCTTTATAATATTCATATGGCGGAAATGCCGCATTCGTTGCCATAACCAACGTTCCGTTCTCATAGGTGAGACTGTCCGGACTCTGATAATGGAATCCCTCATCATTATCGTTGATGTAATTATCAATGATCTTCTGTAACGTGCCATCTTCTTTGAGTTCACGCAGTGCCTGATTAATATTATCTCTTAACTCCGGCTTATCCTTGGATACACAGATTGCATAATCTTCAATCGTAAACTCTTCCTCTAAAATGCTTAAGTCACTATTCTTCTTAATGAATGCTTTTGCCGGTTCTTCATCAATTACAACACAATCAATCTTGCCGTTCTTCAATGAAGATACTGCATCATTTCCTTTATTGTAACGTTCCACAACTGTTCCGGCATCGTCCCCTTCATAATCAGAGACATAGATATCTCCTGTCGTTCCAATCTGTACACCGATTCGCTTGCCCTCCAAATCATCAATCGATGAAATATTTGACGGAGCCGCCTGTTTGCCACATCCGGCTAATAACAGACAACACATGACAAGCAAAATTATCTTTGCCTTTTTCATATTCTTTCTTATTCCTTTCTATAATATATTTGTATCTTAGCGTATGTGATTTGTTGATATTTGTCAAGTAGTCGTTGGAGTTGTAAGATGCACACCGCTTGTTGCAATAACAGCTATCGTAATTCCTGTATTATCCGTGACAGATATCTCATAGAAGCAATTTCTTCTTCCATCTTTCAGGACCTTACTTTCTCCATATAGAACATCCCCTTTCGGAGTATCCAAATAACTAATCTGGCTTACCGTTGTCACTGTCACATTCTCCGGCGTATTCGTTGCAACTGCAAACACAAAATCCGCCAGAGTAAAAATAGCTCCACCCATTACATGGCCGGTCGCATTCACATGTCGTTCATCAATCTTCATACTGCATTTGGCATAGCCATCGTCTACTTCCTCTATCTCAATACCGGATGTCACCATTGCAAACCGGTCTGCAAGGAAAAACTCTCTTGTCTCTTGTAAATTACGCATAGCAGTCTCCTTTATTAAAGTTCGTAAAATGCTTCGCCTTTGCTTGTTATTCTATAAACTCATAATGATCTCACGTGCTACCTGTTCCTCAATTGGTGTTGCAAATACACCCGGTTCGAATTCTACGATATCACCGATCCCCTTTTGAATAACAAAACGTAACTTGCCGTCCCGTACCTTCTTGTCCGTATACAGTTTCTTAACTAACGCTTCCCGGTCAATATATTCAGGTATGCTAACAGGGAGCTCCGCTTTCTTTAATAAAGCAATGACTGCGTCCCGTTCCCGTTCTGTTACATATCCCAGTCGATATGCAAGCTTTACCTCCGCAACCATTCCTATCGATACCGCTTCACCATGCAACAACCGATAGTCACTTACCGTCTCGATTGCACGTCCTACCGTATGTCCAAGATTTAACACTTCCCGTAGTCCACTTTCTCTCTCGTCTTTCATAACGACATGGTATTTGATCTTACAGTTTTCTTCTGCGATATGCTCGCAAGCCTCCCTCTGCAAAGAAAGAATTTTCTCCATATGCTCATCCAGATAATTAAAAAACTCTTTGCTTCCAAGACAGGCGTGTTTGATCGTCTCTGCCAGTCCACTGATGACTTCTCTCTTAGGCAACGTCTTCCAGGTTGCAATATCTAAATATACTTTCTCCGGCTGATTAAACATACCAATCAGATTTGTCGCCAACGGAGTATCTACTGCTGTCTTACCACCTACCGATGCATCTGCTGCAGCAAGCAAGGTGGTTGCATAATTAATAAACGGCACGCCCCGGCCATATGTTCCCGCAACAAACCCTGCTAAATCTGTCACTACGCCACCACCAACTGCAATCACGCAACAATCTCTTCGATACTGCTTTGCTAACATCGCATCCTCGATCATTTCCTTTGTCTGTCTTGTCTTGCTTTTCTCACCCGCTTCAAAGACAAACAGATCTGCCTGATATCCTGCATCCTTCAATCTATGTAAGATTGGTTCTCCATAGGGATCTTTCACGTTGCTATCTGTTATAACGGCAAATTTATGAATCTTACCAACCAATCCATCCTGCAAATCTGCAATCAGCTTATCGTCTAATGCAAATCCAACTTCTATTTCATAGCTGTCATCCACAACTTTTTTCAGTTCTACTTGAAATGTACCCATTCTATTCCTCCTCTCTCGTATTTGTCAAACCGACGTTACAATTCTACCATTAAATAAGAGGAGACACAAGAACATATTACCGCTGGTATGCCTCTCTCATCTTCTTTAATATCTTTTTCTCTAACCGGCTTACCTGTACTTGTGATATTCCGACTTCCTTTGCAATCTCTGTCTGTGTCTTATTCTCATAATACCGCATCCGAATGATTCTCCTCTCTGCATCCTCCAATCCATCCACTAATTCTTCTAATACAATATGATTCAGCAGTTCCTCACTCTCATCCTCCTGATCCGTTATTTTATCGATCAGATATATGGCATTCCCATCATTTTGATAAATAGTCTTATGGATAGATTCCACTTCTATATTTGCCTCTAGCGATGCTACGATCTCTTCTTCATCCATCTGCAGAATATCCGCCAATTCTTCCAATTTCGGTTCCTGTCCGGTACGATGCACAATCTCCTCCCTTGCCCGTTTCACTTTATAAGCTGTCTCCTTTAAAGTACGACTTACCTTGATCATACCGTCATCTCTAAGAAATCTTTTAATCTCTCCACTGATCATCGGAACCGCATAGGTAGAGAATTTCACATCATAGGATAAATCAAACTTGTCAATGCATTTCATCAGCCCAATACATCCGATCTGATAAAGATCTTCTATCTCATGTCCTCTTCCCATAAATCTTCTTGCAACTGCCCATACAAGTCTTAGGTTTTCTGTTACTATTTGTTCTTTTGCGTCCTGGTCTCCCTCTTTTGCAAGTCTTAACAACTCTAAAGTTCTATCCATGACGCCTCCATCAATTATTCTCTTTTAATAAACTGTCTTTCTCCTGACGGATCACCTTACGCATTGTTACCGTCGTTCCTTTCCCTACCTCAGACTCCACAAACAGCTCGTCCATAAATGCTTCCATAAATGCAAATCCCATACCAGACCGTTCTAATTCCGGTTTGGAAGTATACATTGGTTCCATTGCCTTTTCAATATTATCGATTCCCATCCCATAATCCGTCACAATAACCGTTACTGTATCTTCTACAATATGTGTTTCAATCCGAATTCTTCCATCCTTATTCTCATACGCATGAATGATTGAGTTTGTAACAGCCTCCGAGACCGCTGTCTTAATATCGGCAATCTCTTCTAAAGTTGGATTCAGTCTTGCCACAAAAGCAGCAACCACTACTCTTGCAAAACTTTCATTCTTTGATACACTGTCAAACTCCACCACCATCTGGTTATTAAAATGTTCCATATCCTTTTCCCCTTTTCTATATTTTTAACCACAGTTAATTTTCATTTTCTTGACCATATTTTTCCTGTCTATTCTGAATATCCTGCAATGCCGCTTCTATATCTCCTGCCTGTATTGCCACACGATACAAACCTGATATTTCCAATATACGTGCAATCTTGTTTTGCACACCAACAATATATACATTGCCGTTAAGATAACGCACTTCCCGATATCGTCCCATCACAAGTCCGATTCCCGAACTATCCATAAACACGGTTTGCCGATAATCAAATATCACATTCCGTATTCGTTTTTCCAAAAATAAATCCTCTGTATCTTCTCTGATCAACCCTGCTGTGTGATGATCCAATTCTTCCGGCAATCGTACCACCAATGTTTCTCCTATTACTTCACATAATCGGCCTTTTGTCTTCATATTCCTCTTCCTTTCTTTTTCTTTAACAGAACATATTTTTCTATAAAGCAAAAGAACAATCTGTCAATTAAACAGATTGTTCTCTTTCGTACTTTACTTCATATGAATTTTATCTGTGGTTAAATTATATCTACTCAGAAAGATAACTCTTGATCTCATCAAGATGATCACTCTCCGGATAGTTATCCTTAAGACTAATAAATGCGGACTTCGCATTCTCTTCATCCTGATTACCTAAGTATGCCTTACCTAAATAGTAATAAGCTTCTTCCCCTTCTTGAATTTGAAGGGCAACATTACACAGGTCAATCGCTTTCTGGTAATCATTCCCACTAATTGCAGTAGCCGCTTCGGAACACAACGTCTCATATGTCGTATTCGGAATATTGTTCTTAATAATCTGGAATGCTTCTTTCGAATCCTTCTGAGAGTTCTTTTCTTTCTTCTTCTCTTCCTCTTGTGCCTGTATCTGCTTATTCAAGTCTTCTACCTGACCTTCCAGATCCGATATTGTCACATTCTTCTTCGAAATCTCTTCACTATAAGCAAGTTCCTGTTGCCGGTTCTTCTGATTAGCACTATTTAACTTTGTCGGAAGAACCAGCAACCAAAAGACAAGTACTCCAAGAACCAACCCAACTGCAACATAGATCAGATTAAACTTGCTGTGATTAATCTCCTGATAAGACCCCACTGTCAGATCCGGATTATCAATATTCTCAAGTCCCTTCTCAACAAACGTCTCAAGATCCGACTTATATTGATCCTCATCCGAATACGCAGAATCCACATCAATCCGGTGACTACTCTCCTTCATTCCGATAATATCTTTTGGTGCAACCCCCATCTCTGACAGATACTTGACCGCTAACGTATTATTCTTATCGATTCGCAGCACACGTTTCAATGCTTTCTTTGCCTTATCCAAATTCCCATTATCTAAATATAATAATGCTAACAACAGGTATCCTTTCACAAAATGAGGATAATTCGATAAGATTCGTTTTAATTGAATAAACGCAAGATCCTTCGTTCCCTGCTTTGCATGAGCTAAGGCCTGATTAAATTGCTTGGCAAGCTGATTCGCTTCTTCTAACTTAAGCGGATCTGACTGTACTTCCTTAATGTACCGCTCTGCCATATTATTCTCCGGAAGATAATTACTACTGATTACCCACTGTGTTAATCCTAACACTGTCTCACCCATCTCATAATAGATGAGTCCTAATAGATTCCTTGCGTTGATATTCTGCTTGTTATACTTCAACGCCAAATTCAATGCATCAATTGCACCGGTAAGATCTCTGACACTCGCTCTGTCCAAACCTAAATTATAGTAATAGTTTGATGTATTATAGGCCTTTGCCAACAGCTTATAGTTCATGCCGCACTGGCTGCAGTGTCCGTTCTCTAATACAGGTGCTCCACAATTCAAACACTCCATATTATTCACCGCCTATTTCGTCTTCTTACTATTAACCTGTTGTAACATTTCCTCTAATACATCTGTAATATCTTTCACGTCGTTCTTATATATTGCATCCTCTGCCTGAGATACTTCAAGGCAAGGCTTAAACTTTCTAACTTCTTCATCAAAATTGATCATAATCTATACTCCTAAACTGAGCAGATTACCTACCAGATATAAAGAGCCTACACAAAATAAATACTGATCCTTAACATGGTTCTTCGCATACTCGAACCCGTCTCTTATATCATCAAATGAAGTAATCTTACTCTTCGAAAACTGTCCAAATGTTCTTCTCACTGTCTCAATCTGTGCTGAACGACTTCCTTCATATCGAACGATTATAACTTCGTCAAATGTAATCTCTGAAAGTCTACGAATCATTGTCTCATAGTCTTTGTCTTTTGAGACAGCAAATAGTAAAATCTTATGTTCCGCCGGAAACATAACTTCTAATGTGTGACAAAATGCTTCTATTGCTTCTTCATTATGTGCTCCGTCCACATATATGTGGGAACCGATGCACTGCATTCTGCCTTTCCAGACCATATGAAATAATCCGGTCTGAATCTCATCTATATGTCTATCAATTAACTGACAGAATAATTCATCTTCAAAATCTTCTTCTGTCATTCCATTCTTCTGTATTAATAACTGTTCATAAGCCTCTATCGCAAGAACTGCATTCTCTACCTGATAAAGAGCCGTCTTACGAATAGTCAACTCACAATATCTATAATAACCACTCTCAAACGAAAAATCAATGGTTTTTTCACTTATTTTTGATATTTTATACTGTGATTTTTCGACAAGACGCAAAGGAGCACCTACCTTGTCCGCCTGACAAACGATAACTTCCGTTGCTGTATCTTTACGGTCAAAAAACAAGGCAGGTACATTCTTTTTCATGATACCCGCTTTTTCATATGCAATTTTTTCTAAGGTATCTCCAAGATACTGCATGTGATCCATTCCAACTGATGTAATGATCGTAAGTACCGGCTGCACAATATTCGTTGCATCTAATCGTCCACCCATTCCCGTTTCAAAAATAGCATAATCCACCTGTTGTTTTTGAAAATAAACGGCAGCCATCAAAAAGACAAATTCAAAAAAAGATGGGTGTGCAATACCATCCTGCTTTGCTTTGTCAACCGCCTGCATCACCTCTGTAAACACCTCTGTCCATTCATTGTCAGAAATGTCCTTTCCGTTGATCTGCATCCGCTCATTGATCTTTATCAAATGTGGGGAAGTAAACATCCCGACCCGGCATCCCGCCGCCTGCAGCATTGATGACAAAAACGCACAGGTAGAGCCTTTCCCGTTGGTTCCTGCGATATGAATTACCGGATAACTTCGTTCTGGATGTCCCAGACGATCCAATATCTGATTCAAACAATCCGTCCCCAACTTATCTGCAAATAAAGGAATAGATAATACATATTCTGTGCTCTCTTTATAGTCCATTTTTGTCACCATTTCTTTCTGTTCTATATCAACATAAGATTAGCCGCATATTAACTGCGGCTAATTTTCATTCTAATTAAAGTTTCTAACGATTATCCACTTTCTCCGGATAGAGATCATGATTTGCTAATCGATTCCATGCAACTTCTTCCCATTTTGTTCCCGGTTTTCCATAATTACAATATGGATCAATAGAGATACCTCCTCTTGGAGTAAACTTACCCCAAACCTCAATATACTTTGGATCCATCAGGTGAATCAGATCTTCCATAATAATATTCATACAGTCCTCATGAAAGTCTCCGTGATTACGAAAGCTGAATAGATATAGTTTCAAAGATTTGGATTCTACCATGATCTTTCCCGGTACATAAGAGATATAGATTGTTGCAAAATCCGGCTGTCCGGTAATCGGACACAGGGATGTAAACTCCGGACAATTGAACTTAACAAAATAATCGTGATCCGGATGCTTGTTCACAAACGTCTCTAACACTTCCGGTGCATAATCCTGCGGGTACTTTGTTCCCTGATTTCCCAATAACGTTACGCCTTCCATCTCTTCTTTGTTTCTTCCTGTCATTGTCCTTACTCCCTTACCTGAAATATTCTTACAATCACTAATCATAATTCATTTTCTATTATTTTGCAACGGCTATACATTCTCTTTTATAATATTTTTACTTCCCGCATAGGTTGCAAAGAAATACCCACCATAGATTGCAACCAGAAAGATTGCCGTACCAACCACCGACGGCAGCATTTCTTTGGGCTGCACCTGTACAGAAGTCAACTTCAACGCAAACTGGATACCAAATATCGAATGGATCACAGCGACAGCCAATGGCATCAGGAAGAAGATTGCAATCTGCTTGAACAGCGACTGGTTGATCATATTCTCGTCCACCCCAATCTTGCGTAGAATTGCATATCTTTCACGGTTATCAGAATGTTCGGATAATTCCTTTAATGCCAGGATTGCGGAACTTGCAATCAGGAAGATGACTCCAAGATAGATTGCAATGAAGGTAATGATCGTAGATAATCCTTTGCTTGATTCAATAATACTGATGCGGCTTGAACCATCAATCTTAACTTCATCCTGATCCATCTTCTTACTACCCGAACCCGAACTTTCAAACATCTGCTCAATCTGTTGCTTTCCATCCTCCGTATCCGCATTATAATTGGCGGCTAAAAAATGATATTCCTTCATATCATCCGTAAGCGGACAACTGTCCGGCACCAGTGTAATACCAATATTTACATGACTGGTGCTCATATTTACATAACCGGACTGACAGGTTGTATATTTCGGCAGATATGTCTTTCCATTGATCGTAATCTTGTTCTTAAGTGCTAATGCCTGATCCCGGATTCCGACAAATACATCATAATCACACAGCTCTATATATTCATCCTCCTGTAAGCTGTACTCTTTTAATCCATATAGCTTTGCAATCCGGTTATAATCCGATACTTTAATAATGCGCTCTGCCGAATTCCAATTCACAGTCGGATACTGCTGTTCCATCTGTCCTGACAAAGATCCCATAAAATCTCCCCAGGTAAACGTATCGGTCGCATACAATATAATCTCTTCTACATCCTTTAGCTTGTTCATATCATAACCGTAATGTTTCAGAGTGTCCGTGATTGGCAGATAGGAATCCTCTACCTTTTTCTTGGAATATTCCCCATCATCCGGCAGATTTGCACTCTTTGTCAAATTGATATCTACCGGTGTCATCTCATTCAGATCCTGTGTTAATACCCGGTTTAAGGAAAGTGACGTCGACAGAATCGAGATTGTCATAAACAGCAACAGGCAGATTATTGTCATACTGAATACCGTTGTATTGATCTTATTATTTACCTGACGCAGCACGAACAAATTCGTATCTTTTAAGTAGAACTTCTTTTTAGACTGTGCAACCTTCAAGATGAATCCCGACATAGACCAGAATACAAGAAATGTTGCAAACATGCCTGCTACAATCGGTGCAAGCAACTGGGTAATCTCCCGCAATTCTTCTGCCTGAACAGTCACCCGATAGTATGCCCATACAAGCATTCCCACGGCTGCCAAAAACACCAGAATACAAAGAATCGGGTTCTTCATCCTGACTTCTTCATTCTTTTTAACCGCAGTTAATAAATCGATCAGCTTACATTTTGATATTGTAATCACATTAAACAACATTACCGCCACATACATAATTCCAAAATAGAGAATCGTTTTCCCCATCGCAGCTTTCGAAAATACAAATGTATAGGCACTCATATCCGCCTGAAACAGCTTTGCAACCAGTACAGACATCAATTGGGAGCCAAACACACCGACAACCATTCCAACTACTAAGGAAAGCAGACCAATTACAATTGTCTCCACCAATAAGATCTTTGATATCTGCCATTTTCCCATACCCAGCGTCATATATAAGCCAAATTCCTTTTTCCTTCTCTTCACCATAAAATTATTGGCATATACGATCAGAAATCCTAATACTGCTGCCACAAATACCGATACCCATGCGATCATGTCCACCATTAATTCCACAATCTGTCTGGTAGACTGATTGACTGTCATCATTGCTTCCTGACTGTCCAATGAATTGAACATATAAAAGATTGCCACACCGAGGATCAGTGTCAGAAAATAAATTGCATAATCCTTAAAGCTCTTCTTCATGTTCTTAAGAGATAACTTAAATAACATCATTCAACTCACCTCCAAGCAGGGTAACAACATCAATGATCTTTTCAAAAAATTCCTTCCGGCTGTCATCCCCCTTTACCAGTTCGTTGAATAACAGACCATCCTTAATGAACAGAATGCGATCCGCATAACTGGCAGTAAATGCATCATGTGTTACCATCAGAATCGTCGCATCCATACTCTGATTCAATGTCTTAAAGCTTTCTAACAATTGTCTGGCTGCCTTGGAGTCCAATGCTCCAGTCGGCTCATCCGCTAAGATCAGTTTCGGATTACTGATGATTGCACGGGCAGATGCAATTCTTTGTTTCTGCCCACCGGACACCTGATATGGATACTTGCTAAGTATCTTCATAATATCAAGCTGTGCTGCAATATCCTTCACCCGTTCGTCAATCTTCTTCGCATCCACACGCTGTATCGTCAGCGGTAATGCAATATTCTCATATGCCGTTAAGGTGTCTAATAGGTTAAAATCCTGAAAGATAAAGCCAAGCTGTTCTCTACGAAACCGATTCAAATGGTTTCCCTTCAATGTTGTAATATCCTGACCTCCGATCCGGATATGTCCGGCTGTCACCCGGTCAATCGTGGAGATACAATTTAATAATGTTGTCTTACCACTTCCACTTGCCCCCATGATTCCGACAAATTCACCCTTATCTACAAAAAAGCTGATATTGTCAATCGCTTTGGTAAGGTTCGATTTGTTTCCGTAATACTTCTCAATCTGATTTACTGTTAATAAATGTTCCATCGTTTACTTCCTTTCTTATGACCTATGTTCTAACGCTATCTTATTCCAATCTTTCCTTACCTGCCATGGATATAACTTACAATAACCTTACGATTTCGTAAGGTTATTGTTCTCTACACTTCATTCATTTCCATATAACTGTTCTTCGGGAATGTGAGGCTTACTGTGGTTCCATTGCCTTCCTCAGATGTCAGTTTTATCCCTAATCCTAACTTATCACACAGCTTTTTACACAAATATAAGCCGATTCCTGTTGACTTCTTACCAATACGTCCGTTACTTCCCGTAAAGCCTTTATCGAATACTCTTCCAACTTCCCCTGCTTTCATTCCGATCCCATTATCTGCGATCTCTAGTACGACCTTGTCCTTATATTCTCTGCCTGTAAACTGAATCTGCGCATCCTGCAGCTTACCATACTTGATACTGTTCGCCATGATCTGATTCAGAATAAACTGGCACCATTTTGCATCAGAAAAGACTTCCTGATCTACCTGATCCATTCCAATCCTTATCTTCTTTGCAATACATGCCTGTTTGTTACGTTTTACCACTTCACTTATCATATCTTTAAGGTTACATTTTCTTACACTGTAATCTTTATTTGCATAATTGCTTCTTGCATAGAATAATGCCTGTTCCGTATAATCTTCTATCTCCTTAATCTGATCACCAATCCGTTTCGTCACATCACCCTTGTTATTCTCAATGATCATTTCTGCCGTTGCGATCGGAAGTTTGACCTCATGAATCCACAGTTCAATATATTCTCGATATTCCTCCTGAACCCTTTTATATACATTTACCTGTTCTAACATGGATTTATCTGTTTCCTGCAAAATAAGATTCAACAACCGCTCCTCCCATGCACCTGCCTCCGGAAGCATCTCTACGATCAGATATTTTTCATGCAGTTCCTGTAGCCGCAACAATACTTCTGTATAGTAATTTTTCTTTGCATAATACTCCAGATAATTTCCAATTACATATGCCACAGCTACCACACCGATCACATATAAATGAAAGGCAACCGGCACGGAATAAAGAAACAGAAATACTTCTATCGTAAATACTGCAAAGATCAACAACACTGCACTTCTCCATCGATCTGCTAAATAACAGCGAAAACATATCCTGTTGTGATCCACTAATTTTTCTTCTTTTTCTTTCATATTCCATCACACCATCATATAACCCTGACCACGTTTCGTCTCAATCACATGTTCCATTCCGAGTTCCTGCAATTTCTTACGGATACGCGTCATATTTACAGTTAATGTATTATCATCGATAAAGGATTCATCCTCCCAGAGCGTATCCATAATATCATCTCTCGATACGATCTTTCCTTTATTCTTTGCCAGAAACCGCATGATCTTAAGTTCATTGGCTGTCAATTCCACACTCTTATTCTCTGTTTCCAACCGGCTCTTCCCGATATCAAGCACAAACAATCCACAATTCATACGATCCGTAACAAATGCCTGATTCGTTCTTTTCAGGATTGCAATAATCTTCGCCAGTAAGATCTGTGTATTAAATGGTTTCGTCACATAATGGTCTGCACCATAGTGCATTGCCAGTAATTCATCCATATCACTATCCCTGCTGGTAATCATAATAACCGGAACATCCGATACTTTCCGAAATTCTTTTAAGATATAAGTTCCATCCGTATCCGGTAGATTAAGATCAAGCAATACCAGATCCGGATGCAATTCCTGCAACTGTTCCAGCACATGATCGAATTGCCGAAGTCCTTCCGCCTCATATCCATTCCGGATCAGAAAAATCTCTAATTCCTGACTTAATTTCTCATCATCCTCCACAATTACTATCTTCGCCATATTCTTCTCTCCTCTTATGACATGTTCCTGTGTTTCCTAGAAAACAACAATTTCCTTTCCCAATGCAAGGGAGTACAGATACGTTTCTTTTACCTTTTTGCCCGTCAACTGTTCTAGTGTATCCTTATAATACTGCATCTGTGTACGATATCTTTGTATCAATATCTCTTCCTGACCATCCTTGATCCGGTCTGTCTTATAATCTACTAATACCAGATCTTCGCCTTCCGCAAAATAAGCATCCACGATTCCCTGAACTACGATACAATCCTCCTGTGGAATCTCTCCTACCAGTCTGCTTGCCGGAACACCCACCACAAACTGTTTTTCTTTGTATAATTTTGCTTCTCTTGCTGCCTGACACATACGTTTTCCAAGTTTTGATCCTGCAAAGGTCACAAATTTATCCACAGTTAAAAAGTCCTTTGTTTCTTCCGGCAATCGACCTTCCTTCCACATTTTATCCAAAAATGCGGTTATTGTTTCTCCATCCGTCAATTGTGCGTTATCAAATAATTCCATCGCCTTGTGTACCCAAGTACCACGCATTGCGGCATTCATCTTCCTCTCTCCCGCTATGAATCGCGGAACCGAAAATGTATCCTTTTTATAGGATACCGTTTCTACTACATCCGATGGTTCATTTTCTGTCTCGTAGATCCGCTTGATCTCTGTAACAGATAATTTGGACTTCTGTTCGGATAACCGTTCATTTACATATTTCCAGGAAAGCCTTCCCTCTAACTCTTCTTTGTATTCTGCCTTTCCATTCAGCCATTCCTTCAGATCTTCTGCTTTGTCCATCTGTTGTTCCATATTCGATTGTAAATGCATAACAGTTAATTTTTTAAAATCATATGTCTCCACGATCAGACGGATCGGCGGTGTATCAATCTCATGTTCTAATGTATATTCCGCAGAAAGGATCTGTTCCCCTCTCTTATCCAATCGTTTCGGTACGTTCTTCATTGCTTCATGAAATACCGCATTTCGAAGAAATGCCGCTACCAAAAGGTCTAAATAATTTTCGGCACTATGCACATTGCTATATCCTAACTTGACATCCGAATCTGCTAGTACCATCTCATGTTTATGGATCAATGCCGGAATATCTCTGGTAACACCCGTTATGATCAGTTTCTCTTTTGCACGGGTCAGTCCGACATACAACAATCTCAATTCTTCTGCAATACTCTGGGTACGCATCAGGGCTGCAAAAGCTTTTCGTTTGAACGTATCATTACCACATCTTCTCTTTGTATCAATGTATTTGGCACCCAGATAATAATCCGAATGAATGATCAGCGGTGTTTTCGTATCCATCAAATTAAAGTTCTTTCCGGTTCCCGCCAAAAATACAACCGGAAATTCCAATCCTTTGCTCTTATGAATACTCATAATGCGTACTGCATTTTCGGTACTTTCTACAGAAGGATCACCGCCTAACGATACCGCCTTTTGCTGTAATTTGTTCACATACTGCAGGAAATCAAATAAAGACTGAAAGGTAGCGTCCTCAAATGCTTTCGTCTCACCAAGCAGCAATTTCAGGTTCCGGATACGGAATGTTCCCTCCGGCATTGCCTGTACATAATAATAAAACCCTTTGTCAAAATACAGATATTGCAGCAATTGTCCAATACCCATATAACTTTTCTTCTCCATGCACTCCTCGATCAGTTGCACAACATGGCTGCATTTTTCACACAGGGATTCATACACATCTTTCCGAACATGTGAAAGTCTCTCAGCAATCCGTGTCCTCTCATCCGATGCAAGCATCCTTGCAACCTGATAGATATAGAGCTGTTTTCTTTGTCGTTTTTCCCGTTTTCCTGCATCTTCTTTCCGGCTCTCTTCGTTTTCGCTGTTTTCTTCCCATTCCAGCAAACGTTTTATAATTGCAAGCACTGCAAGTTCATTACTGCTGCATCTTCCATAATAACCACGAAGTACCGCCGTCATTTCCACGTCATTGAACGGATTATCGATCACCCGCAACATACTTAATACCATACGGATCTCTACCGTATCAAAATATCCGTTTTCATTCTGTATCCGCACAGGAATATTATAATTCATCAGCACTTCCTGAAAGACCTGACTAAATGCAGACGGTGCACGGAACAGGATCACCATATCCTTATAATCAACATTTTGTAATGTCTGTCCATCTTCAGCAACAATCTGATACAGACGTTCATCCATCATCCGCCGTATGCGCTTTGCGATCATGGTAGCTTCTAACTCAATCTTCCCGATATCTTCCAGATTCTCATCCAGATTTTCTTCCTTTTGCGCAGTCATTTCCTCGTCCATTCCCTGCACAAATTCAAAATCCTTACTCTCCCCGAGCAGCAATTCCACTTCATCATCCGCTACTTCCACAAAATCCCTGCCCGGAACCAGTGCTTCGTCTTCGATATATTCAATCCCTCCTAATTCCTGCCCCATGATCTGATAGAAGATATAATTGATCGTCTCTAAGACGTTTGCACGACTCCGGAAATTATTCTTTAACAATAGTTTTCTGCATGGCTGATCTTCCTTATCCGAATAAGAATGATACTTATCCATAAACAGATCCGGTCTTGCCATACGAAAACTATAGATACTCTGCTTTACATCTCCTACCATGAAGATATTATAAGTTCCCTCCGGTATCCGCGAGACACACTGTAAGATTGCTTCCTGCAAATAATTACTGTCCTGATATTCGTCAATTAAGATCTCCCGGAACTGATTTGACATTTCTCTTCCAACCGCACTCGGAACCGGCCGGTCTTCCTCGTCATAACCTTCACACAACACCTGTAATGCAAAATGTTCGACATCACTAAATTCCAAAATACCCTTTTCAAGTTTCGCCTGTAAAAACTGCTGTCGAAACATTTCTGCCGCATCTAATAATGCTCCAAGCATCTTCTCCTGCCCCGCAAACTGCTCCAACACAACATCAAACGGCACCTCAAATAAGGCAAATATTGCATTGATCTCTTTCTTATATTCATCACGGATCGCCTTGATGCGGTCTGCTTTGTCAACATCATATACATCACCCTTTTTCGCTCTGCCGATTCCCGCAAACTTCTGTCCCGTCAGATCAGCAAAATGTGTATATGTCTTTGCAGACATCAGATCTTCCACCAGCAAAACATCCGACAAAAGTGCTTTTTCCATATACAATGGTCCGTCTATACTTCTGGCAATATCCAGTGCCATCTGCACCTTTGCACGAATTCCCTGTGCCATCTGATGCAGCTCCTCAAAATACTGTTTTACAAACGGAACCTTTACAAATTCCTCTTCTGATTCAATATGCAGACTTTCCTTTGCGTAAGCGATCCACTGTTCCGGTCGCGGATAACTGGAACATACCGTATATATCTTAAGAATATATTCCATGATCCGGTCATCTGTCTTATCCGCAGAAAAGGCTTCAGAACATTCCACAAAATCCGGATTCTCATAACAGGTTTCCACCACCTGTTCCAATGTTTCATCCTGTAATAACAGAATCTCTCCCGGCTCGCCAATACGGATTGTCGGATCAATTCCCAATACATGAAAATTCTCTTTTACAACCTGATAGCAAAAACTATCTATGGTTAAAATGTTCGCCTGACTGATATAATTTAACTGTTTCATGTAGTGTTCATTCTCCGGCTCTTTCTGCAGCATATCCTCTAATGCCTTTGCAATCTTATCCTTCATCTGAGCTGCAGCCGCCTTCGTAAAGGTAACAACTAACAATTCGTCAATATCCATTGGATGTGCCGTGTCTGCAATCATCTCAATGATCCGTTCCACAAGTACCGCAGTCTTACCGGAACCCGCAGCCGCAGACACCAGCAGATTACAGTCTCTTGCATCAATGATCTTTCTCTGATCCTTCGTCCATTGCATGTTCTTTCACCTCCTCTCCTTCTAAGATAAATTGTTTTGCTTCATTCCGGTCAATTTGCGGTGCAATGCGGTATGCATTTCCACCAAGTCCCGGTTCAAACCGGCATATATTTTTATAATCGCAATAATTACACGGAGAACTCAATTCTCCTTTTTCCGGATTCATCGCAATCTCTCCCTGTATAATCTGCTCCCCGATCTCCATCATCTTATTCCGTATGAAGGAAGATATCTTCTTTAATTCCTCTGTCGATACCAAAGCCGTATTCCTTGAATCAAAATCCCCGTCTTTCTTATATCTGACCGGAGTGACCGAACCGGTTCTTGCGTCCATTAAGTCTAAGCATGTGTCATCTTCATTTACCAATCCGGTAAGGCGGTTGCTCTCCATGCGTTTCTGCTCTAGTTTCGTCTCGTCCATCTCCTCGATGATCGGATCGTATATATGATAGTAATACATACCGGTCGGTATGATCTTCTTATCCGGGTATTTTCGTTGCAGAAACTCTAACATAACACTCATGTAAACCGTAAGCTGCAGCTGCTTTCCTTCATACATCTTGACATAGTCAATATCTTTTGCCCCTGATTTGTAATCAATTACCTTTACATATACGGCATCTTCCGTCTCTGTAATGTCTACCCGGTCTATAAAACCTTTCAATTCCATCTGCACATTATCCGGCAATAACATCGTTGTATACTGTATCTTATCCGCCGGGGAAAATTCTTTTTCAAAATAAGCAGGCTGCATTTTTCCTTCCGTTAAATGCCGGCACAAATGCCCTACACTACGTTTTGCAATCCGAATCAATACTTCTAACTGATGCCGGTTACGAAAACTGCTGTCGAATATCGTATCATTTTCCTCTTTCGCCGCATTTCGCACCAACGTCTCTACGATTGTGTTACGTTCTTCTTCCGTAATTTGACCAAGGTTAATTTTCCCTTTCTGTACCATCTGAAAGAAATCCTCCATCACTGCATGAAGAATCGTTCCAATATTATTGGACTCCATCTGATACTCTTCCCGCTTTGCAATCCGGATCCCGTACTGTAAGAAAAACTGATAAGCACATCCGGCATATGTCTCCAAACGGGACACACTATGCACCATATGTGTTCCATATAACTGCCTTGCAATGGAACGGTCAAGTACGGACTCTCTGTTCTCATAGAGATAACCTTCTATCATCCGTTTTGTCATTTGTTCCTGTGTGCTTAACATCATCCGGTACACGGATGCATCGGTTCTGTCCTCTTGTTCTAACTGTCCTGCAAAGACCTTGGTCATTTCTTCTTTCGTAGAAGGCAGCATATTTTTCAGCCAATCTTTTGCAGATTCCACAATTATATCCGGATACATCTGAAGGATTCTTTTCATAAAATAAGACGGGCGTAACTCCGCCCCCTTCGCATCCGTCTTGCGATAACATAAGATCAATTGTTCACCCGCCTGTGTTAACTGCAGATAAATATAGAACTGTTTTACAAATATATCTTTTTTGCTGTCCGGTGCAAGTTCCAGTCCCTGTTCCGCTAACTGCCTCCGGTCTTTGTCCGCTAATATTCCCTGCTTTGTACTGTTAGCCGGCAGCAATCCTTCATTCGCACCCGCAACAAACAGTATCTTTACATAATGAAAACGGGTTCGTTCCATATCTCCAATCACAACCTGATCTAATGTAGACGGAATTACTCCCAAACGCAGCTCTGCCATACCTGCCGCCAGCATTTCCCGAAGCGTTTCTCTCGATATCTCTTCCTCTCCTAAAATGTCCATCGTCTTATCCAATACCTGAATGAACTTATCATATACCTGTGCATAGCTCTTTGCTTCCCGCAACATTCCCTGTTGTTCAAATTCTTCGCTCCGTATCTGTAATTTGGACGCCATCTCATGCGTTACCATAAACTCATATAATGCAGCCAGATACTCCTTCGCCTTAGCTCTCGGTTTTGAAAAGACATCTGCCACCGGTTCTAACAGATCCATAAACTGTTTCCTTGCTGCATTGATCGTTCCCAATCCTTTGATATTTCCCTGAAATGTATTCTTCCACCATGAATATCCTCTCACACCGTATTTCAATGCATAGTTTTCCAGCAGATAAATATCATCCTTCTCCATGGAAAAGAATCCGGTCTTAAGAAATGCAAACACGCTCTCGTACGCAAAATCCCGTATAAACAGATCCAGCACCATATTGGTAACCTCTGCCACCGGATTATGCACAAATGCCTCATTGACATCCATAAAATACGGGATCTCCAATTGCTGCATGACCATGTGCCATATTGCTGCCTGCTCACCCATATCCCCCGTTACAATTGCAAAGTCACGATACCGGTACTGTCCACTTAACACATATTCCTTGATCGTCTTAGCAATATAATATATCTCTTCTTCCGCATCTTCCGCCGCACAAATACGGATTGTCTCCGTTTTTGATCCATAACTCTTTACCGGAAAACGAAACAATTGCCGTTCCAGATATTCCAGTTCCGGTACATTCTGTAAACGGTAATTTGTCTCTAAACTGATATGCGGTAATATCTTTACCTGATTCTCTTCCGCAAGATTACATAATCTGTCCATTGACTCTTTTCCCAATGCAAAGAGTTCATTTTCCCCATATCCATTATTTCCAAACAGATCCCCATCCATGGTAAATACAAAATGCAGATTCGCCGCATGCTTCATCAATGCCTCGATCACCTGATACTGAATCGGTGTAAACCCGGTAAAACCATCAAAATATATCTCTGCTCCCCGCAACAATTCCGATTCTTGCACAGTCTCTGACAGTAATGACAGAATCTGCTCCGCAACCATATAGGAATCTCCCATTGCCTTTTCAAATGCCGTCAATATGATCTTCATGTCCGACAATTTGTGATACAGACTCTGCTCTGGAGACAGTCCACCCATTACCTCTTCTAACACGTTCTCCGTTACCTGATATTGATATAATTCAGATAACATGGACTTTGTCTCCTCCACAAATCCGGACTTTCCGATCATTTTCCCATAATAAGTGAATTCTTTCTCATGCTCCTTTAATACTTTCATTAAAAGGATGCTTTTCCCATAATCATCTAAGATATCTGATGTATGTACATTCCGCTCATCAAACACCTTAAATGCCATACGCGTAAAGCTGACAATTGAAATGTCCATGGTTCCCCCATTCGGATGCAATGACACCATATCCTGCTCTGCTGCCATATTCGATTGTTCCGGTAACACAAACCAGATTGGTGCATGTCCTTCCACCTCTGACTGTGCTATCATCTTCTCATATATATACCGGGTCTTACCTGTACCACTTGCCCCTAAAATAAACTCTACCGCCATGTAATGCCTCCCGTTGTCAATTCGACCACATACCATTTCTTCTCATCCTATTGTAGCTGAAAACAAGCAAAAAGACAATCACCCTTGCACAGCGTAAGTGAAAGCGGACGCACGAAATGTTAGGTTGTGAATCGGTTGCAAGAATATAACATATCATCGCAGGCACGCTCTCGCTACTCATCACTCGCAGCGGTACTAGGCT
>QWCE01004835.1_pt1 | contig 23560 bp, 19 predicted proteins | sample 1972531 | NCBI WGS metagenome assembly QWCE01 (sample SAMN09866716, study PRJNA288562) | Human gut metagenome isolate term4_stool, whole genome shotgun sequencing... | reverse complement strand
CGATCTCCTCTGCGGGCACATCGCTGTACAGGCTCGGCAGAGCCGCTTCGGGCTTGCCCGCCGTCTCCCACAGCAGCACCACCAGCTCACGCCGGTTGGCGGGCACGGCCACGCCCTTCGGCAGGTTCAGCTGCAAGTAGCTGTCCACGCCAAGGCTCACGCCCTGCCACACCAAGATGCCAGCCGCTGCGCCGCCCACGGCCACCGTTGCCATGGTGCCCAGCGTCGAGGGCCCATCGTCCTCGCCCGGCAGCTCGGAGGAGCGGTACTGCGCCTCAATGGTGATGTCCGCTTCCGGCATCGCAAAGCTCATGTGGGGGTCGTGCAGCATCACGCTGGGGTCACCCGTCAGCGTGTCCTCGACGCCCTCCGGGAAGCGGATGCTCCACACGTCAAAGGTCATGCCCTCCGGCACTTCCGACTCGTCCACGTCCACCGTCAGTTTGGTGCCCTTCGCGACCTTTACCTCAGTCTTGTTGTTGATCTTGCCGCCCTTGACGGTAACGGTGTAGGTCTTGGGCTGGGCGTCGGGGTTCGGGGTGGGATTCGGGTCAACGGGGTCAGGGGTATCCTTCTCATAGTTTGCCTTCAGCGACACTGCACCGTCAGGCATTCCAAAAGTCAGCGGGTTTGCTTTCAGCTTTTCTTCGCTCAGACTCAAAGTGCTCTCTTCCACCGTCCACTTGGTGAAGTGATAACCGGTCTTTGCCTTGGCTGTCACTTTGATTTCTGCATTGGCTTCAAATTTACCGCTGATATTTGTTTCATCGTCGCCAATGTAGCCGCCGTCAACGGTCAAGGTGTAGGTCGTAGGTGCCTTGTCCTTGTAGGTTGCCGTTGCAGTGGCCGCATGGCCGGGCATTTTAACCTTAATGGTTGTATTGGTCAACTCATAGCCAGATACCGGTTCCAAGCCACCGCTCAGCTCCCATCCGGTAAACTCCTTGTTTTCCGGTACTTTTTGCGTCAAGGTGATTTCTGCATTTTTTGCATACTTTTCGCCGTTTTCTGTCCCATGCTCATCTCCGATGATGCCATTCACAACCGTCAGGCTGTACGTCTTCTTGCGGCTGTTTGCGGTCAGCGTCAGCGCATTGCCCGGCATCTTCAGGGTGTAAGTGCCGTCCCCGTTGGCGTAAATCGAACTTACATCAAAATCCGTTGGTTCACTTGACCAGCAGTCCAGTTCAAGCTCCTCGTCGGTAAACTTCGGCTTGATCTTAATCGTTGTGTTTTCTGTGAACTCGGTTCCTGTCATACCAACAAGCACCGCATTCACCAGCGTTAGCTTATAGGTCGGCTGTTCAATGGTCAGATCAAACGAGTCAGTATCACCGATATTCTGCGTCCACTGTGCGCCATCCGGGGCGGTGACCGTCACCTGAGTAGGAAGCGAATCATTGGCTTTTTTCGAAAGCTTAATCGTCGGAAGCTTTCCAGACGCATCTGCGATCACATAGAACTCGTTGACCGACATCTCGAACGGGTTCTTCTGCAAGCCCGCATATGCGGTTTCGCCATCCGAATAATTCAGGTCTACCGTCCAATGCTCTTCGGTCAGCCCCTCGCTCGACGCAAACAGACAGCCAGAAAGCGTTCCCGTGCTGCCCGGTTTTTTCACGAAGAGGGAATTGCTGATTTCTCCGTTATTGATAACCGTTACGCCGGGATTTCCAAAACAGCAGTTTGTGATCGTGCCATTGTTCGTCACCGTGGCATTACTGCCCACAACCGCAGCATTCGAAAGCTTCGCGCCACGCTCAACAACAACGGAGCAATCGATTCTCGTGTTGGCATCCGCAGCAAATTCAAATGTGCCGCTCAGCGTCAGGGTGCCGTTGCTGTACGTCCAGCCGGTGCCCTTATATCCGACAACTTTGCCGTCCTCATAAACCGGCTCACGGTTGGTTGTAACGGGTTCGCCGTTGTCGTTGATTTCAAGCTTCGTCTCGTATGCTTTGTACGTTGCCGTCAGGGTCACATTGCTCGTGGGCATCCGGAAGGTCAGGGTCGCGAGGGTCTTGTCCGTCAGGTCAATTTCCTCGTTATCCGCACCCTTGAGCGTCACGCCGTCGCTGGCCGTCCAGCCCACAAAATACTTGCCGCTTTCCGGGGTGGCAGCTGTTACGGTCACTTCGGTGTCTTCTGCGAGGGTAGCAGGGGACTCCTTCGTTTCCTCACCAACCCTGATCGTGCCGTTCGTCACGGTCAACGTATACTTTACCGCATCGTTCAGGATCACATTACCAGAGGCGGGTGCTGTAAAGGTATAATAGCCCTCCGATTCCGGCGTGATCGCATAGCTCTTGTCACCGTTGACATTGGTGATTTCTACCGTTCCGCTTGCGTCATTGACGCTCACACCAAGCTTCGGTGTATTGGTAAAGTAAAGCGTTGTGCCTGTTACCGGATACTTTCCGGCCTCTTCCAGCCGCGCTGTGATCGTGTTCCCACCATTTCGGGTCGTCAGACTGCGCACATTCGAGAGTCCACTATATTTTTGGCTAAACAGGCAGAACACATAGTTTTCTCCGCCCGCCAGCTCAGCCACATTGATCGTAGAGTTGCTGATGGTACCGACATTATACAGTCGGCTTCCCTTGAAATAGCACTGCTCTGCATTGCCTCTATTCGTAACAACTCCTTCAAAGACCGCGTTTGTAATGGACGCATTACTCAGCGCCGTCTCGTCGCCTTGAATCACCACGGTATAGCTTCTATTTACAGTAGCGCCATTCAGATCGAGTTTTGTACCTTTCAGGATCGTCAGGACTTTTTCACTGCTCAGCGTCCAACCATTGCCCTGATAGCCGCCCTTGCCGTCGGGTTCACGGTCAGTCGTTATAACATCGCCTTTCCCATCGAACGCCAAGGTCTTATCATAATCCTTATAGCTGGCCTTCAAATGCACTTCATTTGCGGGCATTTTGAACATCAATTCACGATCGTTCAAGCCGTTTTGACTTGTGATGCTGCCTTCTGGCAGGGTCGTGCCATCTTCCAGCGTCCAGCCCGCAAAATACTTGCCGCTTTCCGGGTCGCTGGCCGTTACGATCACAACGGTGTCTTTTTCAAAGCTGCCGCTCTTTGCATTTTCATCAATCGTACCGGTCGTGCTGGTGATCGTGCCGCCGTCTACGGTCAACGCATATACATCCTTGGTCTTGTGCAGCATTACCGTTGCACCGTTTTCAACCTTGCCCGGATTCAGCGTAAAGTAGTAGTACCCCGATGCACCATCCCACTTCCACATTGCAATTTGGGAGCCATCGTTAATGGTAACAGACCAATTATTGTGAACATCCTCATAAGTACTAGCATCTCGTTTCAGCACCCTGATCTCCGGTTTATAGGTATCACTGGGCACCACATACGCAGAAGTGCATTCTATCTTTTGATAATAAGAAGTTTCAAAAACGATGTTTGTGTCCGTCTCACCGGGGTCCATTTTCAGCGTGTAACCGTTTGAAATCGTCCCTTCTCCACTGGGCTTGAGCGCAAACACACCACCGGTGATCTCACCACCGGCATTATTGAGTACACTTGTGTTGCTGGTATCGGTTCCGGTAAACATGCCGCCCGTGATTTTGCCGGTATTGGAAACGGTTTTCTGGAAGATACCGCCGGAGATCGTGCCACCCGCATTATTCCAAACCATTCCGGAAAATGTGCCGTCCGTTATGGTCGCGCCTTCCTCTATTACGATATCGCACTTTGTTGCACCGTATGATCCGGCGCTTCCCGTGCTAGACGGATCAACATGAGTAAAATCCCACGTGCCGCCGGTCAGGGTCAAAGTGCCATAATCATTTTCATTAACGCCCTCAGCATATTTCCAATTGGTTCCTATATAGTTACCCTCATTATCCATCTCGCGGTTCGTCGTATTAGGCTTGCCCGTGCTGTCCATTTTCAACGCTGGGTCCATAGTACGTCGCTGTCAGTTGTACATTGCCCGCGGGCATCGTAAACTTTGTGGGGTTCGTGGTTAAATTGCAATCGTCAGCAAAAACAGTCGGCGTTGTGGTACCTTCTGCAACCGTCCACGCCTTAAAGGTTCGGTCGTCCCAGCCATCTGCTGTAACTGTCACTTCGGTATTTTCCGGAATCTTTGCCTCTCTATTATACCGGAGATTCCAATCCACCGTAATCTTACCACCTGAAACATTCAGATTGAACGGTTTATTCAATTCCACATCACTCGCTGGCATGGTAAAAGTAACCGTGGTTTTATCACTGGAGCCATTTGTATAGAAACTGTTGCAATTATTTACGCCAATCGGCTTGCCATTGATATTGTTGATACCAACCGCGTTTCCAGATTTGTCATAAAGCTGTACGGTGATTTGGAGGGAGTTGATGTCCTCACCGTTGCTATCCTTCGTCAAAACGGCCCATGCTCTTCTGCCAAAATCAATGTAATCCGAAATTGCAGCAGTTTTAATCTTTATCTTTCCAGCGTTATCATTACCGATATATGTCTTGCCTTCATTGTCATAGGCGTTAATGGAAAAGCATACTTCATCTGCTGCACCGCTCGGAGCCATCTGGAATAAGCCGCCCGTGACATGACCTGCGGTGTGACCATTGGTATACGAAATATGGTTCGCCGTGAAAATGCCGCCAGTAATAGAAGCATCATCCTCGTTGGTAATTGTTTTTTCGCCAGAGGCACCACCGGTAAACAAACCGCCGTTGATCGCACCGTAGACAGTTTTATCCGTTCCATCTACCGTTACTGTTCTGCCTGTATTATTGAATTCATTTTCAAACGTGCCGCCGTTGACCGTTCCCCAGTTATAAACGATCCCTGTATAAGTGCCTCCCTGAATCGTGCCAGCATTATAAACACGAGTGGTAAACTTGCCGCCTTTCACGGTCGCACCATTGTCGATCGACACTTCACATGTCACACTACCCAGTGCAGAGCTCGAAGAATCAGCGGGCTTCGTATGGGTAAAATCCCATTCGCCGCTCGTTAGAGTCAATGTCGGCGGTAGGTAGCCGCCATTCCTATACTGCCATCCATCGCCCTCATAGCCGATAATCGTCGGGATGTCTCCCGCTATAATCGGCTTGCGTCTATCTGTTACCGGCGTACCATCGGCATTCATTTCCAATGTCGTGATATAGCCGTCCGTGTCTCTTTCCTCCGCCATCTCCGCAGTCCCTCCGCCGTGGGTCTGCGCAAGGGCGCTGACGGGGAACAGCGAGATCATCATGCTCAGCGCAAGAACAAGGCTGAGAATGCGCTTTTTCATAAAAGTACCTCCTCGTTTTCCGAAATTCTATCATTCTGCTATCAATATAACACATCTTGACGCATTTCGATAGAGGAGGCGTGCATTCTCAGCCTTGTATATTTCAATCTTTTCTTTTTATCGCGGATTTTCCGGGGTCAGCGCTTGCGGGCCGCAAACTTGGCACGGATGACGCTGAGGGCGATCAGCTCCAGCACAATGGCCACAGCCAGCAGGACCAGCGAGGTGAAAAGGCTGGCGCTGGCGCCGAGGACGATCTGGCTCAGGCCGGTGATGACGTAGCAGACCGCCGAGATGGCGGCCACGGTGATGGCATAGGGCAGCTGGGTGGACACATGGTTCACATGGCTGCAATGGGCGCCCGCCGAGGCCATGATGGAGGTATCGGAGATGGGGGAGCAGTGGTCGCCGCAGACCGCGCCGGACAGGCACGCCGCGATGGAGATGACCAGCATCTCGCCCTGCGGGAAGGCGTGGCAGACGATGGGGATCAGGATGGAGAAGGTGCCCCACGAAGTGCCGGTGGCAAAGGCGAGGAAGACCGCCACGAGGAAGATGATGGCGGGCAGCAGGTACTGCAGGGCCGCCGCCGAGCCGTTCAGCAGGTTCGCGACGTAGTATTTTGCGCCCAGCAGGTTGGTCATGCCGGAAAGAGTCCATGCCAGCGTGAGGATCAGCATGGGGCTGACCATGGCCTTGAAGCCCTCCGGGATGCAGGCCGCGAAATCTTGGAAGGTCATCACCTCGCGCACGCGGTAGAAGACGAAGGTGAACAGCAGGGCAATGCTGCTGCCCATCACGAGGCCCGCCGAGGCGTTACAGTCCGAGAAGGCGGTGATGAAGTCCACGCCGGAGAAGAAGCCGCCGGTGTAGATCAGGCCGAAGATACAGGCCGCGATCAGCACCACCACCGGCAGGATCAGGTCGATGACATGGCCGCGGGTGTCGGTGCCGTCGTCCACATCGTCGCCATAGGGGCGGTCGTCGGTGGTGAAGAGGTCGCCGTTCAGGGCGTTGTCTTCATTGAGCTTCATGGGGCCGTAGTCGGCGCCCGTGAGCACGAGGAAGAAGATCATCACCAGCGTCAGCAGAGCGTAATAATTGTACGGGATGGTGCGCAGAAACATCGTAAAGCCGTTGATCCCGGAGCCTTCCGGCACCGAGGAGGTGACCGCCGCCGCCCAACTGGACACCGGCGCGATGATGCAGACCGGGGCCGCCGTGGCGTCGATGAGGTAGGCCAGCTTGGCGCGGGAGACCTTCTGCCGGTCGGTGACCGGGCGCATGACCGAGCCGACGGTCAGGCAGTTGAAGTAGTCGTCCACGAAGATGACCACGCCCAGCACGAAGGTCGCCAGCTGCGCCCCGGCGCGGGTGTGGATGTGGGTGGACGCCCACCGCCCGAAGGCCGCGCTGCCGCCCGCCTTGTTCATCAAGGCCACGAGGATGCCCAGCATCACGAGGAAGACGAGGATGCCCACGTTGCTGGAGTCGGCCAGCTTCGCCACCATACCGCCCTCTTCATTAAAGAACAGAGTGTTCAGCGCCAGCTCCAAGTTGCCGTTGGCGTAGAGCAGCGCACCCGTGGCGATGCCCACCAGCAGCGAGGTGTAGACCTCCTTGGTGTTCAGCGCCAGCACGATGGCCACCACCGGCGGCAGCAGGCTCAGCGCCGTGCTGTACACCGCGCAAGTGTAGTTCGCCGGGTCCGTGATGGTGCCGGGCGTTGCCGCCGTGCACCACAGCAGCAGCCCGAACACCAGCACCACGCCGGCCCACGATAGATTCACTTTTTTCATAAAACGATTCCTCTTCTGATTTTTTGCCTCAGCGCGGGGCAGACTATCCCCAAGAAACACAAAGGGGGTGGCCGACGCGCCGGATTATAAAGCGCTGTACTTTGAGCTGTTCCGCGCCAGCGAACAGGCCGCCCGCATCCTGCTGGAAGCCCAGCAGAAAGCGGAGGAGCAGATTATGGAGGACGACCAGCCGCCGATGCGGCTCAGCCCTTCTTCGCCTGAGCCTTCGCCGCGAACTTCGCGTCGTTCACGATGAAGCGCTCGTGCACGCCGCCGCCCACGGGGCCTTTTTCATCCTGCAGGGATACCTTAAACACCAGCTTGCGGCCTTCCACGGCGGTCAGCTCGCTCTCGCAGGTCACGGTCATGCCTACGGGGGTGGGGGCGGTGTGCTCCAGCTCCAGCTTGGTGCCCACGGAACCGCAGCCCTCGTCCAGCTCACCCGCCACGCTCATCCAGCAGGTCTTCTCGGCCAGCGCCACCAGCGCGGGCGTCGCGAAGACGTCCAGCGTGCCGCTGCCCATGGTCTTTGCAGTGTTTTCGTTCGTCACGAGCTGGCTCTGCTCGCCCTTGATGCCAACAGTCAACATAAAAATACTTCCTTTCTTCAATCGCCGCACCGGCAAATACTTTCCAGTACCTTGATAGGATACCACACTTTCCGCGCCGATGCACCTGTTTTGGAGGGATTTCTGCAATTTTCCTCTTCCGCTTTTGCCCAAAACGCGCTATGATAGGGCCGAAAGGCGGTGTCCTCTATGAGCGACTTCTGGAAATCCTATGATATCACCGCGCTGGAATACGGCGAAGGCTACCAATGCTATCCTCTTTACGGCAAGATCCATCGAATTGAGCTGGCCCTTTCGCTGCTCTTTATCGTAGGGGTCGCGCTCTGGTACAAGCGCAGCGGGGCGAAGCTGCGCCGGAAGATCTTGGTCGGTGTCACAGGTCTGCTTTTACTGGACGAAGCTGCTCTGCTGCTGGGCATGGCCTTGACCGGCCAATGGAACTGGAGCTATCTGCCGCTTCATCTGTGCAGCATCAACGTCTTTGTCTGCCTTTACAACACCCTCTTCGACCAGAATTGGTGCAAAGAGGAGCTGTATGCCCTCTGCATCCCCGGCGCGGCGCTGGCACTGCTCTGCCCAAGCTGGCTCGATGTACCCTCGTGGTGGACGCTCATCAATCTGCACTCCATCTCCATCCACGCCCTGCTCGTACTCTACCCGGTCCTCCTCGTCGTAGGCGGCTACCGCCCCAGCGTCCGCCGGGTGCCGCAGGTGCTGGCCTTTCTCTTCGGCTCCGCCCTGCCCATCTACTTTCTGAACAAACCCTTGTGCACGAACTTCTACTTCCTTAATAACCCCTACGGCAACGTCATCACCACGGCTTTCACCAACCTGCTGGGTGAAAAATACTATATTCTCGGCTTCCTGCCCGCCATTGCGGCGGCGCTGGCGCTGATGTATCTGCCGTGGGTGGCGGCCGCCCGCCGGAAGTGACTTATCCAGATTTTGAACACGCGTGTTCCAAATCTCTCCCCGCTTTGAGACGCGGCGTTTTTGTTTCCAAAAACGCACCCCTTTTGCAGATTAAAAATGCAGTTTTCTTGCGTATTGCGGTAAAATTCAAGATTTTTGATTTTGGGGCAAAAATCTTTGCAAAAGCCCTTGACAGGGGCTGTTCTGCGTGATACTATGAACACATGAACAGACATTCATATGAATCCACAGCGAAGGGAGATGCCGAGATGGCCGAAGCAAAAGATGCCCTGCCCGCAGCGCAGCCGCAAGCGGTCGCACTGCCGGACGACGAGGTGCTGTACGAGCTGGCCGACCTGTTCCGGGTGTTCGGCGACTCCACCCGCATCAAGATCCTGTATGCCCTGCACGACAATGAACTCTGTGTGCAGGACATCGCGAACGCGGTGCAGTTGAGCCAGTCCGCGGTGAGCCATCAGCTCCGGGTCCTCAAGGATACCAAGCTCGTGCGGTTCCGCCGGGACGGAAAAACCGTTTACTACGCACTGGACGATGACCATGTGCGCAGCATCCTCTCCTTGGGGATGGAACATATCGAGGAATCATTGAAAGGCAGGTACTACTTATGAAGAAGAACTACAAGATCGAAGTCGATTGCGCAAACTGCGCTCAGAAGATGGAAGATGCCGCCAACACCGTTGCCGGTGTGGCAAGCGCTACCGTCAGCTTTATGACCCAGAAGATGAAGGTCGAGTTCGCTGAGGGTGCGGACCCCCACGATACTATGGTCAACGTTCTGGCCGCCTGCAAGAAGGTCGAGGACGACTGCGAGATCTTTGATATCTGAAAATAAAAACCGGATGGAAACGGCTCCCCTGCGGGGGAGCCGTTTCCATCCCAGAGCATTTCTCTTGTGGAAAGAAAGTGCAGTTTTCAACAGTTTCCACCGGGTTTTCAACACGTTTTGCGGAAAATCTCAAAAATAAACGGGAAAAAGTCAGATTTCTCCGGGAAAACCTCGTGGAAAACACGGGGGAAAACGTGGAAAAAGGGTTTTTCCGGGGAAAACCTGTTGAAACCGCTCCCACCCCTACCCGACAAAAGGAGGATCCCTATGACCAAAAAACAGAAAAAGGTGCTGTATCAGATCATCGCATCAGTCGTCCTGATCGTGATCCTGCGGCTCCTGCCCGCTTTCCCCACGCCGGTGGAGCTGGTGCTCTACCTGATCCCCTACCTCGTAGTCGGCTGGGACGTCCTGCGCAAGGCACTTCTCGGCATCAAAAACCGCCAGCCCTTTGACGAGTGCTTCCTGATGGCCGTAGCCACCGTGGGCGCCTTCGCGCTGGGCGATTACGTTGAGGGCTGCGCCGTTATCCTCTTCTACCAGATCGGCGAGCTGTTCCAGAGCGTCGCCGTGGGCAAGAGCCGCCAGAGCATTTCCAGCCTGATGGACATCCGCCCCGACTACGCCAACATCGAGGACGAGGACGGCAAGCTGGAGCAGGTGGACCCCGATGATGTGGAAGTCGGCACCGTGATCGTGGTCCAGCCCGGCGAGCGCGTCCCCATCGACGGTGTCATCGTGGAGGGCACTTCGGCCCTGAACACCGCCGCCCTCACCGGCGAGAGCCTTCCCCGCGACGTCCAGAGCGGCGATGAGGTCATCAGCGGCTGCGTCAACATGACCGGTCTGCTGAAAGTCCGCACCACCAAGGAGTTCGGCGAATCCACCGTCTCCAAGATCCTCGACCTCGTGGAAAACTCCAGCATGAAGAAGGCTCGTGCCGAGAACTTCATCACCCGCTTTGCCCGCGTCTACACCCCCGCTGTCTGCTACAGCGCACTGGCGCTGGCCTTCCTCCCGCCGGTGGTCCTGCTGCTGATGGGCCAGCCCGCCCGCTTCGGCGACTGGATCTACCGCGCCCTGACCTTCCTCGTCATCTCCTGCCCCTGCGCGCTGGTCATCTCCATCCCGCTGAGCTTCTTCGGCGGCATCGGCGGCGCTTCCGCCTGCGGCATCCTCGTCAAGGGTTCCACCTATCTGGAAGAGCTGGCCCGCACCGGTGTCGTGGTCTTTGATAAGACCGGCACCCTGACGCAGGGCACCTTCAAAGTGGTGGGCATCCACCCCGAAAACGGCGTGACCGAAGCCGAGCTGGTGGAAGCCGCCGCACTGGCCGAGAGCTGGTCCAAGCACCCCATCTCCCTGAGCATCAAGAACGCTTACGGCAAGGAGATCGACGCCAACCGCGTCACCGATGTGCAGGAGCTGGGCGGCCACGGCGTGACCGCGAAGGTGGACGGCAAGACCGTCGCCGCCGGCAACACCCGCCTGATGGCAAAGCTGAACCTCTCCGCCCCCGAAGTCACCGAGCCGGGCACCATCGTCCATGTTGCCATTGAGGGCAAGTACGCCGGTTACCTCCTCATCGCCGACGTGGTCAAGCCCCACAGCGCACAGGCCATCAAGGGCCTGAAGGCGGCGGGCGTCCGCAAGACGGTCATGCTGACCGGCGACGCCGAGCCGGTGGCCAAGGCCGTTGCTTCCGACCTCGGTCTGGACGAGTACCACGCCGGTCTGCTGCCCGGCGACAAGGTGGACCAGATCGAAAAGCTCCTCGCCGCTAAGGGTCCGAAGGAAAACCTTGCCTTCGTGGGCGACGGCATCAACGATGCACCCGTTCTGTCCCGTGCCGACATCGGCATCGCAATGGGTGCCCTCGGCTCGGACGCCGCCATCGAGGCCGCCGACATCGTCCTGATGGACGACGACCCGGCCAAGATTGCCCTTGCCATGAGCATCGCCCGCCGCACCCTCCGCATCGTATACGAGAACATCGTCTTTGCGCTGGCCATCAAGTTCGCGTGCCTCGTCCTCGGCGCACTGGGTCTGGCAAGCATGTGGACCGCCATCTTCGCCGATGTCGGCGTCATGGTGCTGGCCGTCCTCAACGCCACCCGCGCCCTCTACACCAAGGACCTCGCCCGCAAGAACGAGCGATGACCCCGTAACCATTCAAACGCCCTAGGACTTCCCCGCTTCGGCGGCTGTCCTAGGGCGTTTTTGCGGCAAAGAATCTTTTTCCGGGAAAATCTTGCAATGTCCGCAGATTCTGCTATACTACTACTAAACTAGGGGGTTAGTGTATATGAAAGATTCCGAGATCGCATCGCAGCCCACCGGCACCGTGCTCCGGGCGCTGAAAGCAGCCGCCCCCCAGACGGTGCTGGTGTTTGCCGGGTATCTCGTGCTGGGCATAGGGTACGGCATTTACGTGCAGTCGCTGGGGCTGCCGGTCTGGATGCCCATGCTGATGGGCACCGTCGTCTACGGCGGCTCGCTGGAGTTCGTGCTGGCAAGCCTTTTGCTGGGGGCTTTTTCGCCGCTGTCGGCCTTCCTGATGGCGCTGATGATCCAAGCGCGGCATCTGTTCTACGGCCTTGCCATGCTGGAGCGGTACAAGGGCTACGGGCTGCGCAGCTTTTATATGATCTACGCCATGAGCGACGAGACCTTCTCCATCACCTGCTCCGCCGAACCGCCGGAAGGGGTGGACCGGGGCTGGTTCATGTTCTTCATCACCCTGCTGGACCAGATCTACTGGGTCGCCAGCGCGGGTCTCGGCGCGGTGGTAGGCTCGGTCCTGCCCTTCAGCACCGAGGGTGTGGACTTCGTGATGACAGCCATGTTCGTCGTCATCTTCCTGAACCAGTGGGAGAAGGAAAAGCAGCACATCAGCGCCCTCATCGGCATTCTGGTGCCGCTGGTCTGCCTCGTGGTGTTCGGCTCCGGCAGCTTCCTTCTGCCCGCTATGGCGTGCATTTTGGTGCTTCTGCTGGCGCTGCGCAAGCCCATTGAGAAGGCTGAAGCCGCCCACGGCAAAACGGAGGTGCACTCATGACCACACTGCAAATGGGCATCACCATGGCGATGTGCACGGCGGCCACCATGCTCACCCGCTTTCTGCCCTTTCTGATCTTCTCGTCCAAGGACCAGCAGCCGCCGGAGGTGGTGCGGTATCTGGGCCGCGTCCTGCCCGCCGCCATCTTCGGGATGCTCATCGTCTACTGCCTGAAGGGTGTGACCCCCTTCGCGGGGAGCCATGGCATCCCGGAGGCCATGGCCATTGCGGCGACCATCGCGCTCCACAAGTGGAAGCACCAGACCCTCGTCTCCATTGCGGGGGGCACGGTCCCCTCAGTCACGGCTTCGCCGTGCCAGCTCCCTCTCGGAGGGAGCCTTGGCGTAACGGTTAGCTGTGAAAGCCTCCCTCATTGAGGGAGGTGGCATCGCATCAGCGATGACGGAAGGAGTTGCAACAGCCCCTTTTGATGTTGTGATTACAGCACGATGAAGGTGCAGGTGGCTGCGGGCAGGGTCAGTTCCCCAGCCTTGGCCGCCACGGGAGCCATCTCCGGCAGAGCGTTGCCCTCGCCCAGCACCAGAGCCTTGCCGTTGCAGAGCATGGTCTCGGCACGGAGGGTCTCGGCGGAGAGCTGATACACCTCGGCGTCCTTGGGCAGGGCGACGGTGGTGGTGTCGGTCCGGCTGTTGTTGATGACGAGATACGCCTTGCCGGGCTTGCCGTCGGCGCGGGAATGAGCGTAGACGTGGGCACCCTCCCGGATGGGTTCGGCGGTGTCGTAAGCAGTGTTGCCCATCAGGCGGTGCCACAGCAGCACGGCGAAGTAGTTGGGGCGGGGGTCGAAGCTGCCGTGGCTCAGGAAACCATAATCGCTGGATGCCAGCGTGTTGTGGAAGATGATGCCCTTGGTCACGGTGCAGAATGCCCCCAGCTCGTTGAGGGTACGGAAAACATCCAGATAGGTGGAAGCCCATGTGGTGCCGCCGCCCCCTGCATCGCCGGATTCCGTGACCCAGATCTCACCGCCGGGGCAGTAGATGTCCCGCTTCTCGGTGTGGTACTGGATCATGCTTCGGGCAACGTCCAGATAATCCTCGCTGGTGGCCCGGTCCGGCAGCCAGTAGGAGTTGGGCATCATGGCTCTCAGCCGCTCGGCTACGCCGTTGTAATAATGGTAGCTGTACACGTCCAGCTTTTCCTGCATCCCCTTCAGCAGAACTTCCAGCGGCACATTCTTCAAAAAGCTGTTGCTGTCCCCGGCCGACTCGTAAGCGGGGTCGCTGTTGGAGGTGCCCTCCGAAGTGCTGGTACCCACGAAAAGGCAGTCGGGGTAATTTTCCCGCAGCCAGCGGGCAAAGATATCCTGATTTTTGGCATACAGCTCCGGGGTGTAGCCCTTGGGGCAGCCGGACATTTCCAGCAGGTTGGGCTCGTTGACGAACTCCACCGCGTCAATGGGCTTGCCGTACTCTTTGCTCAGGGCAAAGATCTGCTGGGCCTGACTGGGGTTCCACGGCTCGTCCGCGTGGTGCAGACCCTCACAGTCGGCCACGGAGATCAGCAGCTTTGCGCCCATCGCCTTGCAGAAGTCCAGCACTCCCACCCACTGCTGGCGGTTCAGGACAGCGCCGTAGCCCTCCGGCACCTTGCCGCCGGTATGGCCGTCGAAATCGTAGTAGGTCTTGGTGGCCCAACTGCCGGAGACCCGGACCCACGAGGGGCCGATCTCTTTGGCCAGCGTCCGCAGCTTCTCATCGTAGAGGTCGATGGGGTCATAATACTGCATCAGCCCGCCCTCGGCGAAGATATTGGCGTTGAGGCCGCCCTTCATTTCAAAGGGCTCCGTGCCTGCAATCTGTTCCGGGGTGTAGGCTTTCCAGAAGGTGCCGCCAGTGACTTCCGCCATCTCGACGTTGTAAGATACCAGCCGCTCATTGCCAACGTACAGCTCACGCAGGGCTTCAGGGTCCAGCTTCACGAATTGTGCCATAGTGATTCTCCTTTTCATTTTTTCTGAATCCAGAATAGCACAGCCCCCGAACCTTCCATGAGGAAGATTTCGTGGAAAAATCGTATTATTTTGAAGTGTTTTCACACAGCTCAGAATCCAACCCCCAATTTTACGATAATAAGTTGACATTTTGCATTTTCAGCCGTATACTATAGGTACAGGGAAACCTGTGAAGACCGTCTCGTAGAACGCGAGCTGAAAGAAAGTTCACTGAGAAGATTTGGTCGTAGAGCGCGACCAAGTAAAACAAAAGAAAAGTTCACTGAGAAGACTTGCCCCTTGGAAAAGGGGCATTTCTTTTTACGAGGATGTTCCATGATACGATTTGCTTTTTTATCCGACACATTTTTTGAAGATTATCCTGCCAGCCGCTGCCCGGAGATCGAGCAGAAACGCAACCGGCCTTATGTCGTCGTTTTTATTTCCGTCGGTGAGCGAACATTTGCCATCCCCATGCGCTCCCATATCCGGCATCCCCACGCTTTCCTGACCGACAAAGTCAACCGGTGCGGCGTGGATTACACCAAAGCCGTCGTGATCACAGACGAAGCGCGGTACATCGATCCCGTAAACCAGCCGCACATCCGCTCCAATGAGTTCGACGCCCTGCGCGGAAAAGAATATCGTATCCAGTGCGGGATGCAAAAATACATTGAGAAATACAAAAAGGCAAAGCAGAGCGAAAAAGAGACCGACAAGCTGCTGGTCCGCTGTTCTACCCTGCAATACTTTGAAGAATACCTCTGATACACAAGGGGCTGTTGCACATGGTTTTAGCCGAAAGTGCAGCAGCCCCTTTTCTCAGTGATAAAATGTATCAAAGTTGATCTGCCGATAGAACCGCTGCTGAAGCTGGTCGAAGCTGTCGCAGTTCTGGGCCAGCAGCCACATCACCTTGGTGACGACGGCTTCAATGGTCATATCGTGGGCTTCGAGGAAGCGGAAGCGGTTCTTGACCCGCTTACCGACCTCGTAAATGCCCACGTCGCTGCCCTCGTAGGTGACTTGGGTGGTCAAGATCAGAATTTTGTGGGTCTTGTCGTAGTCGCCCAGACCCTCGGCAAAGGCGTCCATCAGCCGCTGGGGGATGCCGCCGACGCCAAAACTTTCCACGATAACGCAGTCGTATTGTTCAAAGATGGCCGGGATGAGTTCCGGGCCGAGGCCGGGCGTCAGCTTGAGCAGGAAGACCTTCGGGTTCAGGGCGCGGCCAAACTCCACCGGGCCGGTGGGCCACGGCGAGGGGATATAGCGCACCAGCCGGTCGCCCTGCACCAGCGCCAGCTCCGGGAAGTTGACCGACGCAAAGGCATCGTAGCTGATGGTCTTGTTCTTCTTGGCGCGGGTGCCCGCGATGACATGGCCGCCGAACACCACCATCACACCCCGGCTGCCTTGGTCGAGGGCGCAGATGACGCTGTCGCGCAGGTTCTTTTTGGCGTCGGTGATCTCATTGGAGATGGGCTGCTGGGCACCGGTCAGGATGATGGGCTTGTCCGCGTTCTGGATGAGGTAGGACAGCGCCGCCGCCGAGTAGGCCAGCGTATCGGTGCCGTGGCAGATGATGAAGCCATCGTAGAGGGCGTAATTTTCCTGCACGGCCTTCGCCATCATCAGCCAGTGCTCCGGGCCGAGGTCGGTGCTGTCGATGCTGCACAGCGCCAGCGTTTCGGGGCAGCACAGCTCGTTGAGCTCCGGCAGATGGGCCAACAGTTCCTCACTGGTCAGGACGGGCTTGAGCCCCTGTGCGGTGCGCACGCTGGCGATGGTGCCGCCGGTGGTGATAAAAAGCAGACGCTGCTTGGTCATAAATTTCGATACCTCCACGATCCAATTCAAATCAACTCAGTATAACACACTCCGCCCCGGATGAAAAGTGGGCCGTTTTGGAACTTGGTCACAGATTTTTGCGGGAAAAGGTGTATACTAGAGGAAAAAAGGGGGAGCTATCCATGCCGAACATCGTTATCATCGGTTCCGGCCCGGCGGGGGTGTCGGCGGCGCTGTACGCCGCCCGCGCAGGGGTCGAGACGACCGTTCTCACCAAGGGGCCCGGTGCGCTGGACCGTGCCGAGCTCATCCAGAATTACTACGGCTTTGCCGAACCCATCTCCGGGGCCGAATTGGAGCGCCGGGGCATCGAAGGGGCAAAGGCGCTGGGGGTGCAGTTCGTGACCACCGAAGCCGTGGGCCTGACCTACACCGATAAGCTCACCGTAGAGACGCTGGCAGGGGATTTCCCCGCCGACGCCGTCATCCTCGCCACCGGAGCCTCCCGCGCCGCCCCGCACATCCCCGGCCTTGCGGGGCTGGAAGGCCATGGCGTGAGCTACTGCGCCACCTGCGACGCTTTCTTCTACCGTGGCAAAGATGTGGCCGTGCTGGGCAGCGGCGAGTACGCCCTGCACGAGGTGCAGGCTCTGCTGCCCGTGGTAAAGAGTGTCACCCTGCTGACCAACGGCTCCCCGCTGACGGCATCCTTCCCGCCGGAGGTGACGGTCTGCCCCGAAAAGGTGAACGCCATCCTCGGCGAAGAGCGGGTCAGCGGCGTAGAACTGAACGGTGGCAAGACCGTGGCGCTTTCCGGCGTTTTCGTGGCGCTGGGCGTTGCGGGCAGCACCGCGCTGGCCCGCAAGCTGGGGGCCGAGGTGGACGGGAACCGCATCCTCGTGGACGAACACATGCAGACCACCCTGCCCGGCCTTTACGCCGCCGGGGACTGCACCGGCGGGCTGCTCCAAGTGGCCAAGGCCGTTTATGAAGGGGCGCTGGCCGGCACGGAAGCCGCCAAGGCCCTGCGGAAAGGATAACATCATGTCGGAAGTGCAATCATCTGCCGTCAACCGGAACTGCCTTGCGTGCGCGTTCCCGTTCTGGGGCCAGCTCACCCCTGCCGAGCAGGAGCAGCTCTGCCGCTTCACCCGGCCAGTGAAATACCGGAAAGGGGAGCGTGTTCACAGCCCGGTCGAAAACTGCGTGGGCATCCTGTTGCTGCGGTCGGGCCAGCTGCGGGCCTACCTGCTCTCCGAGGACGGCCGCGATATCACGCTCTACCGCCTGTTTCAGGGCGAAGTCTGCATTTTGTCAGCCTCCTGCGTCATGGACTCGGTCAACTTTGACCTTTACATCGACGCCGAGGAGGACACCGAGGCCTACTGCATCGGCGCGGGCGTCTTCCGCCAGCTGATGCAGCAGAATGTCTACGTCCGCTGCTACGCCTACCAGATGACCGCCGAACGCTTTTCCGACACCATGTGGACGATGCAGCAGATCCTCTTCATGAGCGCCGACCGGCGGCTGGCCATCTTCCTGACGGACGAGCTGGCCAAGACCGGCGGGGCCGACCTCCACATGACCCACGACCAGATTGCCCGCTATATGGGTTCCGCCCGCGAGGTCGTCAGCCGTCTGCTGAAGTATTTCGCCGGGGAGGGCCTCGTCCGCCTCTACCGCGGCGGGGTGGAGGTGCTGGATAAGGAGCGGCTGAAACAGATCGCCCACGGCGCATAAGAAAAGGAGCGCATCATCAAGCGATGGTGCGCTCCTTTTTCAATCTTTTCTCAGCTCTTGCAGCCGGATTCCTCTTCCACGCCGGTGAAATCGGAAGCCTCGGCGATCTTGGTCACGTCGAACTTGCCGTTCTCGTCCTTAGGGGCAACGACGGGGCCGGCCTCCACAGGGTTCACGGACACTTCGCCGGCTGCGGGCTTCTCTTCGGCCGCTTCCGGCTCTGCGGTGGCCTCAGCCTTCTCGGCCTTGGCTGCTTCCACGGCAGGTGCAGCTTCCGGGGCTTCGGGCTCCGGGGGCTGCCCATCCTCCTTTGCAAAGGCAGGGGGCCATGCGGCACCCGGCTCCGTGGGGGTGTGCTCCGCCTTCACCTCGCCCTCGGCGTAGGCCTCGGCGGTCTTGGCGGCCTCTTCGGGGTCCTTTTCCGCGTCTTCGGGGAACTCCACCTCTTCCACGTGGAGCGAACCCTTATCGTTCAGCACCTTGTCCAGTGCCACGATGGCGACGCTGGTGACGGCAACGGCAGCAGCCGCGCCCAGAACACGAAACAACGTTTTCATGGTGAGATCCTCCTTAGATGTGTGGTGGTCAAGAGAATGTTACGACATCGTTCAGCGGCTTTTCGGCGGGTTCCACCGAGATGGCGGTCAGCACCGGGCCCTTGCCGCGGTAGATGTTGTGGAACTTGTAATTGACCTTGGCGGTCACGGTGACCCATGCACGCTGCTCCAGCGCCTTGTAGCCGTCGTAGGAGCAGGGGAAACCGACGAACTGGATGTCCTGCACGCAGCAGGTCATGGCGAAGCGGCCGGGCACGAAGCTGTTCTTGCCCGCGCGGTTGGTCTGGCAGACCTGCGCGAGGAACTTGACGGTCTTGCCCGCGTACTTCTGGGGCTCGTCCTGACAATCCATATACCAGATGCCGAAATCGTCATCGCCGATCTCCACCACAGGCTTGTTCAGGTCGAAGGGGAGCGGGTCGGGGATGTCGTCGTAGGCTACGCTGCCGTCGGCGAACTCATAGGCGATATCGCACTTGCGGGATGCCTGACGCACCAGCTTGTGCAGCTCCTGCCGGGCAGCGTCGTTGTTGACGGCCTCGGCGCGGTTGAAGACGATCAGCTCGCTGCGGGCGATCTTGTCCAGCAGCAGGGAGCGCATCGAGTTGTCGCGGGCGTAGGTCAGGGCCGTGGTGCCGTCCGCCGTGGCGATGCACTGGTAGACGATCCAGTTTTCGGGCAGGTTGTTCGCCAGATCCTGCAGCAGCCACATGCCGTTGTACTCGATGACCACGCGGCCCGCGTCGGCCTCCTTGGCCAGCTTGGCAAGGTTCTGGGGGTTCAGCTCGGCCTTGTCCTCCATGTTGTAGAGGGTCACGCCGGGGAAGGCGAACTTCTTCTGGTTATACTCTTCTTCGCCCTCTTCACAGACCAGCAGCAGGGTCTTGTCGCCGGAGTCGAAGTTGGGGTCTTCAAACGTTTCCTGAATGAACTTGGTCTTGCCGCTTTCGAGGAAGCCGACAAACAGGTAAACGGGGATCTCATTTGCCATAGTGATCTTTCTCCTCTTTCCGGGATCAGCAGCCGAACAGGCCCGCAATGGCCTTTTCGTCCAGCTTGGAGCCGATGACGACCAGCTTGCCGCCCACATCGGCACCGCGGGAGCGGACCTCCCACTCGCCGGGCACATAGTCGAACTCCAGCCAGCCGTCGGCGCCGCCGTCCACGATGCCCTTGGAACGCAGGATCATGCCGTACTTGCCAGAATCCAGTTCCGTGAGGGCGTGCTCGATATCCGCCTTGGCGATCTTCTTGGCGGTCTCGACGCCCCAGCTCGTGAAGACCTCGTCGGCGTCGTGGCCGTCGTGGTGATGATGGTGGTGATGGCCGCAGCAGCAGTGGCCGTCCTCATCATGATGATGCTCGTGCTCGTCGTGCTCGTCATCATGGTCATGGTGGTGATGCTCATGCTCATCATCATCGTCGTCGTGATCGTGATGGTGGTGGCAGCAGCAGTGGTCATCCTCATCCTCGTGGTCGTGATGATGATGCTCGTGTTCGTCCTCGTCCTCGTCCTCATCATCGTCGTCATCATCGTCGTGGTGATGGTGGCCGCAGCTGCACACGCCGTTCTCATCGTAGTGATGGTGATGATGCTCGTGTTCTTCTTCCTCGTCCTCGTGGGCGTGCTCCTCGTTGGCCTTGGCAGCCATGGCGATCAGCTCTGCCTTGAAGTCGTCCTTGGTGGACATGGCGTTCAGGATCTGCTCACCGGTCAGGGCATCCCATGCGGTCGTGACGATGGTCGCAGTGGGGTTCTTCTCGCGCAGCATGGCGACAGCGGCAGCGATCTTCTCCTCGCTGGCGGTCTGGGTGCGGCTGAGGATGATGCAGCTTGCGTGGCTGATCTGGTCATCGTAGAACTCACCGAAGTTCTTCATATACATCTTGACCTTGTTCACGTCGGCCACGGTAACGAAGCTGTTCAGCTGAACATCCAGATGCTCCGCCACACCCTCGACGGCGCGGGTCACGTCGCTCAGCTTGCCGACGCCCGACGGCTCGATCACGATGCGATCCGGGTGGTACTGCTCCACCACCTGCTGCAGGGCAGCGCGGAAGTCGCCCACCAGCGAGCAGCAGATACAGCCCGCATTCAGCTCGTTGATCTGGATGCCGGACTCCTTCAAAAAGCCACCGTCGATGCCGATCTCGCCGAACTCGTTCTCGATCAGAACGACCTTCTGGCCCGCAAAGGACTCTTTGATGAGCTTTTTGATGAGGGTCGTCTTACCGGCACCAAGGAAGCCGGAGAAAATATCAATTTTGGTCATAATGCTGTTGCCTCTTTCTTTTTCCAAAGCCCCCGCAAGGGGTCGTCAAGCAATCCGAGCCGCAGAGTGCTGGCTCAAAAATCCTTATATTCCTATTATAACAAGGCTGTCAATGGGAAAACGCCTTTTTTCATGAGAAAATTGTAACTTTTTTGCATCTCCTTCCCCAAATCTGCTATACTGGGCTTATCAAAGTTTTTTCGGGAGGATGCCGCAGTGACTGCACAGACAATGCTAATCAGGAACCGATCTTGCCGCATTTACGGCGAAGCCCATGCAGAATACCTACTGCTCCAAATGACAGGCGAACATGAGCTGCAAAGCATGGAAAGCGAGGTTACCACTATTGCACAGAGTGCACACCACTTTCTGTTTGCGGCCGTGCCCGTGGAAAGCTGGAACGATGCACTTTCTCCGTGGGAAGCCCCTGCCGTGTGGGGAAAGCAAGGATTTGGCGGCAAGGCTGGGGAAACCCTGTGCTTTCTGACGGAACAGGTCATTCCGTCACTGAAACAACAGTTTGATTTCCCGGAAAACGTCAAAATCATTCTGGGTGGCTACTCGCTGGCCGGGTTGTTTGCATTGTGGGCATCCACCCAGACTGATCTGTTCTATGGTATCGCCGCCGCATCTCCCTCGGTGTGGTTTCCGGGCTGGATGGAATTTGAACAGCAGCACCCGATGCAGGCGCAGCACATTTATCTGAGCCTTGGCGACAAGGAAGAGCACACGAAAAACGCCGTCATGGCTGTGGTGGGCAATAGCATCCGCATCCTGCACGGCCAACTTATAGAGCGTGGCGCAGACTGCACCCTTGAATGGAACAGCGGCGGGCATTTCAAAGATGCTGACCTGCGCACGGCGAAAGCCTTTCAGTGGGCGATGGAGGAACACGCATGACCATTTTGATTGATGCGGACCGCCGCCCTGTTCTCATCCACACCATCTTGGCCGCAAAAAAGGCACCAGCCTGAGCTGGTGCCTTTTGTTGGCGGAGATGGTGGGATTCGAACCCACGTGCCCGATTAAGGACAAAACGATTTCGAGTTTTTCCTGCTTCACGGTACTTGGTGGAAGATAGAGGTAATTAGTCCACTTTGCCAGAAGATACGAACCATCGAATTTACGCTCAAAATTTCATCAAAACCCAAAATCACTAGGCTCAATGCGGATTTGAACCCACTTTCCAAAACGCAGAAAAAACTGCCTTTTGGAGAGAATTGGGAGAGATTCTACGCCCTTTGGAGAGAACGGGCGAGAGAGATTCCGGGAGCCAGAATCCATCCATACAATATGTTACTTCTGACGCTGACAAAATCAAAGCAGCAAAGGATGGATGAACATGAGGACTCTGTTAGAGTGCTATAAAATTCTCGAAGATTATCCCAACGGAATGACGAAAGACCAGTTCTACCGTGTTGCCCGCATCAACAAGCAACACGCAAAGTACCTTCTGGATTCCGGTCTCGTTCCGTGTATCAATACAGGAAAGAAAACACGCAAATACCATATTGCGACCCACGACGTGATCACCTACTTGTGCGACCGTGAAGATAACCCCGAAAAGTATAAAGTGCCAATGGGCTTTTATATCGGAAAGAACGGCTGCTCCAAGCGGCACCCGGACAAGCCTACCACAGAGATCATCCGCTTCAATTTTACAGAGCCGGAAAAAACAGGGCTGTATACCCTATGGGAAAATCTCACGGTTGGATATGATGATCTGCTGACCACCCCGGTTGTTTCGGAACTGACAGGCTACTCGGCACAGAGCATCCAGAGGTGGTGCAATCAGAAGATCCTTGTTGGTTTCAAAATTCGTGGTACGCTGACGATTCCACGGCTTGCAGTCGTTGAGTTTATGTCCGGCGACCGTGCAACGGCTATCGTCCGAAAATCCCAAAGGCACCTCGATCTGCTCCGCACCTATGCACAGGACTGCCATGAAGGTGCAATGACAATTACATATTAAACGAACAGGACTGCTCCACAGCGCAATGTATGTGAGGCAGTCCTGTTTGCTTAGTACCCTTTTCAACGGACGTTGCATTTTACATCTGATAAGAAAGGAGTGATAGTTTTCCACATGAACACACCCATACAGTTGAAAATCCGAGGTCACACCAAATGACGCTGGACTACTTCTATGGTCAGTCGGGCGAATTGTTTTCCTACTTCCGTATTCCGAAAGCACTGTTCCAAGACCACCGCTTCCGGCAGCTTTCCACGGATGCCCGGACACTGTACGGCATCTTGCGTGGTCTGGGCAGACCCAGCCTGATCTACGTCAAGGACTTTTCGTCTGGACTGCCAAAAGCGCAAGTACAGAATTGCCCAAACAACAATTCTGGTGCTGCCGAAAGCGCAATTCTGGAGCAGCCAAAACCGCAAGCAAATAAGACTGATAAGAATAAGACAGAGTGGAACAATCCTGACCCTATTTATTCCGGGGGCATCCGGGAGCAGCTTGAGGATTATTTTTATCAGTCTTTGGAGGTGGACCTCCTGCTCCGGCTCTGCCCGGACGAGGAGGATACCATCTATCAGATCGTAGACCTACTTGTGGACACCTGTTCCACCAAACGCAAGATGTTGCGGATTGCCGGAGATGACAATCCTGCCGAGGTGGTACGCAGCCGGCTGAAAAAGCTGAACGCTGACCACATCCGTTTCGTGCTGGATTCGCTGGCAGAAAACACTGCCCCGGTGCGGAACATGAAGCAGTATCTGCTGGCAATGCTCTACAATGCGCCCACCACCATGAACCTCTACTATCAGAACAAAACGAACCACGACTTT
>QWCE01002415.1_pt1 | contig 23608 bp, 19 predicted proteins | sample 1972531 | NCBI WGS metagenome assembly QWCE01 (sample SAMN09866716, study PRJNA288562) | Human gut metagenome isolate term4_stool, whole genome shotgun sequencing... | reverse complement strand
AATCGACGCTGGTAGTACTGCGCAATCGCCGGATGGGATTCCAGGAGGGCGACGGTTTCCCCAATGAGATCATCGAAATCGAAGGCATTGGCGGCGCGCAGACGAGCTTGGTAGATGCCATAGACCTCGGAGGCAACTTTGTCGAAGTGTCCTTCGTGAGCGTCGGCTGCCGCCGTCTCGGCATCAATAAGCTCGTTTTTCCAGTATGATATCCGGTTTGACAGCGCCTTGGGAGCGTATTTCTTTGGGTCGAGGTTGAGGTCCTTGACGATCATGGTGAGGAGCCGCTTGGCATCATCAGCATCGTAAATGGTGAAGTTGCTGTTGACCACCTCGAGCTGTGCCGCCTGGGCACGCAGAATACGGACGCACATGGAATGGAATGTCGAGACCCACATGTAGGTCGCTTCCGTCCCAACGATGTGCTGAACTCGCTCCCGCATTTCGGCAGCGGCTTTGTTGGTGAAGGTAATCGCCAGAATCTGGGAGGCGCGGACCGGCTGCGTTTCGAGCACATACGCGATACGGCGGGTGAGAACAGTCGTTTTACCGGAACCGGCTCCAGCCACGATGAGGAGTGGGGTGCCACTATGTTGGACGGCTTGCTGCTGTTGGGGATTGAGCCCCTCGAGTAGGTGTTCAGCTGCCTGCGGATCCCGCCGGGGGCGCCGCCCCATATGGGCGGTGCGGGAAGCACCAGATACCGCGGCAGCTGGCGCCGAGGGAGCGGCGGCGGTGTCGGGGACGGGGTTGTCATCAGTGGGCAGGCTAAAAAGCCCTAGCGGCGCATCTGGCGTGGACGCGCTGCTTGCTTCACTCTGTGTCGGAGAGGTGGGAGTAGTCCGGTCGAAGGAAAAGGGATCAGCAGTCATGTCACTCATATCGTCCTCCAATCTACTGGAATGTAGCTTGTTACTGTGACACGGGCCCTTTGCTCTTTCCGTGGAATAATGGAGTTATGGCAGATACCACTCATGAATCACACGACCAGGTCTCTCCTGTTGATGAGTCAACAGACGAAGTTCTTCATGGGGATCCCACTGGCGCTAGCGATGTGTTGAGTGCTGCTGAGATCAATGAGCTGCGGAAAGAAATCGACCAGCTAGATCGCACTATTCTCGAGTCCATTCAACGTCGTACTGAGATTTCTAAGATGATCGGTCAGACTCGGAAGAAGAGCGGCGGCCCCCGGTTGGTGCATAATCGCGAGCTTAAGGTTATCGAGCGTTTCAGCGTTCTAGGGAAAGAAGGCCATCAGTTAGCGCTGTTGCTGCTCCGCCTTGGACGCGGCCATCTGGGATAGTTACATTTATCCCTGTCACCACGATCTTTTTCGATCAAGTATCTAACCTCATCAGCAAACGTTCAGCACGTAATGGAGAGATAAGCAATGACCGGTGCATCCCCAGTCGACATCACTACCACTCCGGCGTGGAATGACCTGCTCGGACATTTCGCCGCTGTGAAAGACCTCCACCTCCGTGACATCTTCCAAGCTGACCCACAGCGTGGTACTGAACTGACCTACCAGGTCGGTGACCTCACCTTCGACCTCTCGAAGAACCGCATCACCCGTGAGACCCTCGATAAACTCGTCGCCGTTGCCGAAGCCGCCAACATTCCAACCAAGCGCGACGCAATGTTCTCCGGCGAGCACATCAACTGCACCGAGGATCGCGCTGTCCTACACACCGCGTTACGCCTTCCCCGCGATGCGGAACTCATCGTTGATGGCCGCAATATCGTGGCCGACGTCCACGAAGTTCTCGACCGTATGCATAGCTTCACCGATTCCCTCCGCAACAAGGAGTGGAATGGTTACACTGGCAAGAACATCACCACCGTCGTCAACATCGGTATCGGCGGTTCGGACCTTGGCCCCGTCATGGTTGACCTGGCACTGCGCCACTACCAAGATGCCGGCATCTCCGCCCGCTACGTCTCCAACATCGACCCTACCGATCTGGTCGCCAAAACCGCCGACCTCAACCCCGAAGAGACCCTCTTCATTGTCGCTTCCAAGACCTTCACCACCCAGGAGACCATGACCAACGCTGCCGCCGCTCGCCGCTGGCTGATCAATGGCCTGGCTGAGATCACCGGTGCAGAGGTGGACGAAGACGCCATCGCTAAGCACTTTGTGGCTGTCTCAACCAATGCCGAAAAGGTCGCAGACTTCGGCATTGATACCGCCAACATGTTCGGATTCTGGGATTGGGTTGGCGGACGCTACTCGGTCGATTCTGCGATCGGCCTGTCCGTCATGACCGTTGTCGGCTATGACAATTTCCTCCGCTTCCTCGACGGCTTCCATACCATGGATGAGCACTTCCGCACTGCTCCACTGGCTGAGAACGTACCCGTGCTGATGGGTCTCCTAGGTATCTGGTACTCCGACTCCCAGCTCTTCAACGCGGATGCAAAGGCTGTCCTTCCGTACGTCCAGGACCTCAGCCGCTTCCCCGCTTACTTGCAACAGCTCACCATGGAATCGAACGGGAAGTCCGTACGTACAGATGGCAGCCCCGTCACGACGTCCACTGGAGAGATCTACTGGGGAGAACCCGGCACCAATGGTCAACACGCCTTCTACCAGTTGCTCCACCAAGGCACCCGCTTGGTCCCCACCGACTTCATCGCTGTCGCCCAGCCGCTGGACGATCTGCCCACTGCAGACGGCACCGGCTCTATGCACGACCTGCTGATGAGCAACTTCTTCGCCCAGACCAAGGTGCTAGCCTTCGGCAAGACCGCTGCCGAGATCGCCGCCGAAGGAACGCCAGAAGAACTCGTCAACCACAAGGTCATGCCGGGTAACCGCCCCTCGACCTCCATCCTCGCTACACGCCTCACGCCCGAAGTCGTCGGCTCCCTCATCGCCCTCTACGAGCACATCGTTTTCGTACAGGGCATGATCTACGGCGTCAACCCCTACGACCAGTGGGGTGTTGAACTCGGCAAGAAACAGGCTGGCGACCTACTCACCTTCATCACCGGTGATGCTGCTCTCCCTAGTGAGGTACTCGGCGACGCTGGTACCAGCCCCACCGGTGTGGATTCCTCCACGGCTGCCCTCATCTCCCGCTACCGTTCCCTCCGTGCTGACGCACCGAAGTAACCTCGTCCACCCACTATTCTCACTACACTGGGAACCAAGCTACTGAAGGAATTAGCAATGAGTCTCAAACTTGACGACGTAACCCTCGCCCATCGCATTGCCGCTGGTGCCGGCGCCATTCTCAAGGGGATCCGCTCCGGTGGCCTGCTGCGTGGGCATGAACTCGGGACAACAGGTGATGAACTCGCCCAACGCTGGATCGCCTCCGTACTAGCCAATCACCGTCCCGACGACGGTATGCTTTCCGAAGAGGCTCCAGATGAGGTGGAAGAACGTCTGTCCAAGGATCGAGTGTGGATCATTGACCCGCTCGATGGCACCCGCGAGTTCTCCACCGGTCGTCTGGACTGGGCCGTGCACATCTCTCTGGTTGAAAACGGCGTCCCGGTAGTAGCTGCCGTCGCTATGCCCGACCTCAACCGCGTCTGGCACACCGCTAACGTGCACGCCGTAACGGGCCCCTACTCCAAGAAGATCGTCATTTCCCGCACTCGCCCACCGGCTTGTGCAGATTATGTGGCAGAAGCTCTCGGTTACGAACTGCATCCGATGGGTTCAGCAGGCGCTAAAGGCATGTCCGTACTCCTGGGCGACGCTGATGCCTACATTCACTCCGGCGGACAGTACGAATGGGATTCCTGCGCCCCCGTGGGAGTGGCGCTTGCTGCCGGCCTGCACTGCTCCCGTCTCGATGGCTCTCCGCTGGTCTACAACCAGGAAGATACCTACCTCCCCGATCTGTTGATCTGCCGTAAGGAGATCGCGGGGGACATTCTTAAAGCTGTCGCTGAATTCGAGGCTAAGAATAAATGATCAACGCGCCCTATGAGGACCTGCTCCGCGAGGTACTCGACCACGGCACGCCAAAAGCGGACCGAACTGGCACCGGTACGCGGAGTGTCTTCGGGGCGCAATTGCGCTACCACCTAGACGATGGCTTCCCGCTTATCACGACCAAGCGGGTCCATATGAAATCCATTGTCTACGAACTGTTATGGTTCCTTCAGGGCAACACTAACGTGCACTGGTTGCAAGAGCACGGCGTCTCCATCTGGGATGAGTGGGCGGACGAAAACGGCGACCTAGGGCCAGTTTATGGCGCCCAGTGGCGTTCCTGGCCCACCCCCACCGGGGAAACCCTCGACCAGATCAGCACCGCACTTGAACTGCTGCGTACCGACCCGGACTCACGCCGCAATATTGTGTCTGCGTGGAACGTCTCAGAGCTGCCGAAGATGGCCCTCTACCCCTGCCACACTCTCTTCCAGTTCTATGTCGCAGACGATAAGCTCAGCTGCCAGCTCTACCAACGCTCGGCTGACCTCTTTCTGGGTGTGCCTTTTAACATCGCCAGCTATTCCCTGCTCACGCACATGATGGCGCAGCAGGCAGAGCTGGGCGTGGGAGACTTCATCTGGACAGGCGGGGACTGCCACATCTACAACAACCATGTGGAGCAGGTGACGGAACAGCTCTCCCGAGACCCCTACCCCTACCCCACGCTCGAGCTGCGCAAAGCGGACAGTATTTTCGACTACCAGTATGACGACGTCCACATTGTCGGGTACCAGCATCATCCTGCCATTAAGGCCCCGGTGGCGGTGTAGGAATGATTGGACTTATCTGGGCACAGTCTATTGATGGGTGGATTGGCCGTGACGGGACGATGCCCTGGCATGTTCCGGAAGATTTGGCACATTTTAAACACATCACCAACGCAGATCCCGTCGTTATGGGGCGAGTAACCTGGGATTCTCTCAATCCCCGCTTCCGCCCACTGCCTGGCCGACCCAACATCGTATTGACGCGTGACGCAGAGTGGAGCGCCCCAGGTGCCCAGGTGGTGCACTCTCCGCTTGAAGCACTAGAAACCGCAGAAGAGTTAGCCAGTGAGGGCGACTTCTGGGTTATTGGGGGGTCGCATATCTACCGCGAGTTTATGCCGATTGCTCACCGCTGCGAAGTGACCGAACTTGATCTCACTGTGGCAGGTGCGGACACTGCCGCACCACGGCTCGACCCTGAGATCTGGCAGGAGATTGCTGCTACACAGTGGGAACGTTCCACCAGTGGCGTGCGTTATCGTTTCCTCACCTACGACCGGATTTCCCTCAGCAAGTAGGTATCCATGACCCAGCCATTGCGGTCGTGCAGCTCTTTTTTCAGTGCTGCGATCTCCGGGCCCACGTCTGCTACGTAGCCTTCTCGCAATACTTCATTCTCCGCGCGTAGGTACGCACCCCAGTAAATGTAGGTATCCGGCGTGGCGACCTCCAAATAGGCATCGCGACCGTCAAGCATGACGAAAACATTTTCGCGCTGCATCGGAGCGAGCGAAGAGAGCTTTCGTCCGGTGGTGATGGTGATAGTGCCACCAATATCGTTGGCTACTAACCCAAAAGCCGCTGTGAGTGCATGGACAGCGGAGACACCGGGAATCACTCTAATACGTGTTTCGTCCTCCATGGCACGCACAATACGAAGAGTGGAGTCGTAGAGGCTGGGATCTCCCCACACCAGAAACCCCACTCTGCCACCTTCTGGAAGAGCCTGCTGGAGGGCTTCGCTGATGAGATCGGCGCGTGCTTGATGCCACCGTTTGACCTCTTCTTGATAGTCCACCGGGTGGCGGTCACGTGGAGGGTCGTGGAGCTCTAGCACAGTGGCAGTGACACTGTGCTGACTTAGCAGAGTCCGCCGGAATGTACGCATATCTGCTGTGGCAGAGCCTTTGTCAAGGAAAACAACAAGATCTAACTGGCGCATTTCAGTGATCGCGGAGAGAGTAATATCCTCCGCCCCACCAGTTCCAATGCCTATAATGCTCACGTGGTACACACCTTGAGTGTAATAGAGCTCCTTTGGTCAATAGACACGCCGGTGTGTTAAATGTCACATACTGCCGTAAAAGAAATTGTTCACACCCGGACGACCAATTTTGGCAAGTTCTGAAGAGTTGCATATACCACCACAGCTCAACCTCTCCAATAAGCATCGGCATCGAATGCCAACCATTTCATTCCGTTAATTATCTCAATAATTCTTAAATTCCGGAGTTATGCCACATTAAAATCATCCAACAGCAGAAATGCGCCGGGGACCAAATAAACCGGCTAATGACCATTAGGTAAATACTGAGTGAATGACCAAAACGACCGTATTACAGTGCTTTTACCGGGAGAATCCGATGGAAACATGCATCGTCAAATAAGCTTTTTTATTCCAACTGTGACGGTCTTGTTCCAGTTTTGTCATCAAATAAGATGAATGTTTACTTAGAATTGAACATTCGCTCCCCCCGTTCTTCTCCCAAGGAGTATCCATGAAGCTTCGCCGTTTGACGGCCTCCGCACTGGCCACAATGACCTTTTTCGGCGCATCCTTCTCCACGGCTAACGCCGTCCCGATCCACAAGGCTGGATCCAATTACACCACCACTACTGAAGACGGTCTCACCCTCAATGTGACACGCTCCCACGAAAAGTTCGAGCTGCAGCTTCCCGACAATCTGTCGATCCTCTCACACCAGACCTTCCTCGATACCAAGGGCATAGCCACCATCAAGGGCGCAACTGGCAAGTCCATCAAGGCTCACCTCATGATTGGCTACCAGCTCGGTTGCATGGTTGATGTCTCCGACGGTGCCACCTTCGAATTCGACGCTCCCAAACTCACCGCCGGCGTGGAACTTGCGCAGGCCTTGAACGGTATGCCCTCCATTAAGGGTGAAGGCAAGGCAGACGGCGGCGGAGCTGAAATCGGTGGCGTTGGCGCCACCACCACGCTCACCCCGAAGGCGGGACTCGAAGTGCCGCTTGGCCCGGACGTTAAGTTCACCCTCAAGCCCGGCCAGATCATCACCTTCCTGGTGGCAGAAAAAGACGTCAAGGGCAACAAGGGTGCCCTCCGCTACGTCGGTGAGCCCATCAACGTTGACGGTTGCCTCGGCTTTGCCTCCGTGCGGTCCTTCATCACCCTGTGGACCAAGGCCCCCATCGAGGATTCCAAGATCACCACGTGGGGTAAGGTCACCCGCTTCTAAAAGCCAGCGGATACGGCCAGCTCAGTTGCTCCGTCCTCTGCCTATCAGTGTCCCGATAGGGAGAGGACAGCTGGCCGTTTCCGCATCCCCCCTCGCTTGATTGGACGACCATGCTGCAACGCTCTTCCATTTCTTTGCTCCTCGCTGCCAGTCTCCTCAGCGCTAGCGTGGCCACTACTCCTTTCGCCTTCGCTGCCCCCTCGGCAAACGATCCGGGTGCCACCCTCCGCCAAAAAGTAGATAACGCCGTAAAGGACTCCCGCACCAGCTACTCCGTCCCCGACGTTGAACGCACCGTCATCACCGAAGATGGTGAAAAAGTAACTCTCGCAAAGAATAACGAGCACATCTACCGCACCGCACCGTTGAACCGGAACCTCCTCACCCACGAAGCCCGTGTAAGCCTCCAAGGGCTTGCCAAGGTGACGGGTTCGTCGAAGCGCTCTGTTCACACGCTCACCGTGGGATACCTCATGGGTTGCCAGATCGACGCCTCCGAGCCAGCCAAGCTCGAGGTGTCCTTCCCCATGCAAATCCAGCTACCATCTCCGCGGATCGGCACCGAACAGGACCTCAGTGCCCCAGATTTCGAGCAGAATCGGAAGTCTCTTGGCGTTACTCTACTGCGCCCTAAGCTGTGGTTTGGCTATGTGGCAGGTGTGAGCCTTGCTGACAAGATTTCCTACAACGTCAGTATCAAGCCTGGACGCATCGCAAAGGTTCCGCTGGCGAGCTTCTCCTTCCGCGGAAACCGCACCAGTTGGGCTGATCTACGTGATGTCCACATGTTTATTGACGGATGCCCCGGCAACGTCTCCCTCCGCTCCTACGTGGAGTATCTCGACGGCGCTATTAGCCCTCGGCATTACCCCACCCCCAGCTCCGAGACGAAGAACGGTGCGAAGCTGCTTAACCCCAACAAGGTGAAAAAACCCAAGAAGGCCCGTTCCTCCCAACAAACTGACCCACTGAAGCGGGTGACGCAAAGCAAGATTCGTCTCCCACGTCTCAATCCCGACCAGTCCGTCAGCCTTCCCAAGAAGAAGAATAAGCGCGGTTCCAAGGATAAGTACCCAGTTGCCCTCACCCCTCGGGAGAAGGCACAGCAGGAGGCGTACCGCGATCTCGCCCGCAAGATGGCGGAAGTTGGTAATCCCTCCGCCGCGTCGCTGGACCGCCCCTATGGGAAACACAATCCAGGCACCATGGAAGGTCTGAAATTCACGATTCATGGTGCGGTGCGCTGGATGTCAACCATCCTGCCGCAAACGGATCTCGCCACCGATGCCCGCAATCGCGAAAAAGTGGTGCGCGAGAAGTGGCAACCCGTCCAGGACTACGCCAAGCGCTTCGTTAACACCCTCGCTAGCATCTTCATCCCTCTCGACATTCCGTCCCCTAAAGGCCTGCTATGACCATCTCAACTCATCCCCGACACACCATGCGGCACACCGTCCGCAGTGTCGCGGCACTCGCAACCACCATCGGAGTTGCTCTCACGACGGTACCGGTCGCCGCTGCCGCACCAGTCACCCCCACAGCGGGAGCCCTGGCAGCCCGCGGTACCGGCACTCCTGACCTCGAACCGCTTCTCCCCACCTTCCTGCAACGCCACATCAACTTTGCCACGGAGCAGCGCACCTACATCAACCCCGAAAAAGGCAAGGTCCAAACTACGATCCGCCGGAGTGGACTGACCAACTCCTCGGCTCTCTTCGGACTCGACCGTAATGGTGACGTCACACTCGAAGTGCGTACCCGAGTGGATCCGTCCTATCGAGTCGCATACTTCTACGCGGGTGTACAGTACGGCTGTTTCGGCGGAGTGGGCGACCCTAAAGTTAAAACCTCCATCGACGCCAATACCACCGTTAGTGTGAACGGCAAGTGGAAGACCCACGCCACCACCTACCCCATTAGCCAGTTTTTGCAGCAGTCGGTTCGCACCGCTATCAAGGGGGCCATCGCCGGCGCTGAGTGCAGTGCAGGAACCGGAGCGAGTGCTGGAGCGGGCGCTGCAACTTGTGCAGAGGTAGCGAAATTCTTGGCCACGGAAGTACCCCGAGAAGTCTTTGCTACCCTCGAACTGGGACGCATCATCACGAACACCGGTACCTCTGAAAAGGGAGTATCTGCTAAGCCAAAGGTTGTTCCTACTTTCTCCGCTAGCGTCTATCCTGGCCAGACCAGTGTGGTACCGTTCTACTTCCTCCGCTACAGCCCCGGTTGGAACACTGTGCGAGTGACCAACATGAACCTGCAGGGCTCGGGCTGTGTGGGTCCTGCCTACATCCGCCCGTTTGTCGTCACACTGGGCCAGACAAAGAGCGGTAACTACGTCAACTACCAGCTCATTGGTCAGTCCTACCCCTTCTACCCCAATAAGCTTTTCCGTATGAGCGAACGCTAGTTCCTCGTACGGACGGAGTGGGAGCATGCTCTGCTCTCACGACGCTCCACACTCCGTGCTACTGTCCCGGTTACGCTACGATCGCTCGCGTAACCGGGACAGTTTTCTTTCAGCGAGCCACCATGACCGCGTGATGACGGCACACGTAGCGTCTTAACAGCAGGACAAGCGACCCCAGTCTGCGGGATCAATATCGAAGCGCCGAAACAGTTTCTTTTCGAACTCCTGCCAGCCCTCCGACATAATGAACTTTTCCTCACTCGGACCAATGGGGAAAAGCCACACCATTGCCACCGGACCGTACTCCGTCTGACAGGTTGGAAACTCATCATCAAACATCCGCGGCATTGACGCGTACACAGCATGAACTCCCGCGTCGGGCGGCAAAGGCCCAATAACTTGCCCCCGCAGAACCGGAGTATCCGTGGTGTCAATAGCCTCAGCCACGGCCCCTATGACCCGCTCTGCCTCAAACCTATCCTGCGGATCACACAGAGTGAAAAGCTCCAACCGCAGTTTATGGCGCGTTTGCGGAGACACGAGGGGAACAAAACTCAACCCCACAGACCACACCGCAGAAAGACGCTGCGCCTTGAACGCTACTGGCATGCGGGACGCCAACCGCGCAGGAACCTCCGAGAACACCACAGTCCAATGCGCATGGCGAGACCCCGGCACGGAACCGCGAATACGGCCCAGCCGCTCTTCCATGTGAGCAATGACTGTTGGCTCCAAACCTTTAACCTCTCGTCCTGGCGTGCGCCGGTACGGGATGTGTACGTGCCCCAGATAGGATTCGAACCTACGACACCTTCTTTAGGAGAGAAGTGCTCTATCCCCTGAGCTACTGGGGCCCAGTCGATACCTACTTTAATAGACGATGCGGGAAGTCTGGTATCGACGAGCCGACAGCTAACTAGCTGACCGTTTCCGTGCCGCCTCCGCCATTTTTGCTTCCTGCTGCTCTGCTTCGAAGCGTGCCCGGGAACGAGCCCAGACGAAACGCCGCTCCCCCTTCACAGCTCCCGTCACCCACCAAAGGATCTCCACGAGAACTGCACCGCACAGGCCTGCCAACAAGCCACACTGCATCAGCACACCATTGCTGGCATCGAGGAAGAACAACTTTGCTGTGCACGGCCACAAGAAGATCACCGGATACATGGCGGCCGACAGTACCACCAGCAGAATCTTCCACCAGCGCAGCGGCCGCGCCACAACACACAACACCCACGTGGCTGTCACAATCAACGCCGCCAGCGTCGCTGTGGAGATCTGCGTCTGCAAGGTATCAGAAATGCCAGATCCGTCTTCGCCATAGACATGCCGAAGCACCATATACGTCACGAATGACACCACACTAATGATGACACCGGAGGGAACAGCAAGGCGGAGCACCCGCTGAACAAAATGGTCTTTCGCGCGCGCGGAATTCGGGGCCAACGACAACAAGAACGCCGGAATACCGATGGTGAACCAGCCCGTGATAGTGACGTGGATCGGCTGGAAAGGGAACGGCACCTGAGCAAACACCACAAGTAGCGCCAACATAACGGAATAGACCGTCTTCGTGAGGAAGAGATGAGCAACACGTTCGATGTTGCCAATCACCCGGCGTCCCTCTCCCACTACCGACGGCAACGTAGCGAAACGATTATCCAACAGCACAATCTGGGCCACAGATCGGGCTGCAGGCGATCCCGACCCCATCGCCACCCCAATATCGGCACGCTTCAAGGCCAAAACGTCATTCACTCCGTCACCCGTCATCGCGACCGTGTGGCCGTTATGTTGCAACGCTCCAACCATGGAGCGCTTCTGCTCAGGAGTCACCCGACCAAACACCGTATGGTTCTCCACGTCGTCGGCGAACTCCCCTGCCGCAGTCGACACGGTTCTCTCCTGCTGGTGGATACGTTGTGCAAACGCGTCCTCGGGGAGCTTCGGAAGCTCCCGGGCATCGAGCGGTGCGTTCGCCCCCACCATATTGAGTTCACTGGCAACTGCTCCCACCGAAGTGGCATTGTCGCCAGACACGACCTTCACGTCCACCCCCTCATCGTGGAAATAGGCCAGCGTATCGGCAGCATCTGGTCGCACAGACTGCTGCAGCAGGACCAATGCCAGCGGCGTTACGGTTCCTGCTTCCACAAACTCCTCTGCGGGAGTGTGCGCCAGCTCGTCCACCGGTGTGTCCGACCGTGCCAGCAGCAACACACGCAAGCCGGTCGAGCCCGCCTCATCTGCAGTAGCGGCGGCAGAGGAATCTGGGGCTGCCAACACATCCGGTGCACCGAGCATCCACTCCCCATTCTCTCCGAAGCTCATCGCCGACCACTTTTTGTCGGAAGAGAAGGGGACGACAGCGGTGTGCTCCCAGTCCTCCCCGCCAGCAGGGACACCATCACGGTCCGAGGTAGCCCACTCGGCAATGGCCTTCATGGAATCATTGGGGTGATCATCAGAGGCTGCCATGGCTGCCAGCGCCTGCCGCGCCGTCTGCGCCAAGGTCTCATCCTTGGCAGCATCCCCCAGCAGAGTCACCTCTTTCAACTCCATGGAGTTATTGGTCAACGTGCCGGTCTTATCCGTACACACCACATCAACCCGGGCAAGCCCCTCAATAGCCGGAAGCTCCTGCACCAAACACTGCTTCTGCCCCAGCCGAATGACACCCACGAAGAAGGCAATAGAGGTCATCAGCACCAGGCCCTCTGGCACCATCGGAACGAGTGCTGCCGCCATCGACAGAACCGCCTCTTTCCACGGCTTATCCGTTTGGAAAAGCTGTGTATAGATCGTGGCAATTCCGGTGGGCACCAACAACCACGTAATGACCCGCAGGATCTTGTTAATGCCGGTCATCAACTGAGAATTCGTCAAACTAAACTGCGATGCCTCAGCGGCCAACTTAGCGGCGTAAGCTTCCGTTCCCACCTTTGTTGCCTGGTACAGGCCGCTACCAGCTACCACGAAACTACCGGACAAAACGACATCACCCGCCTCTTTATGCACAGGATCGTTTTCTCCCGTCAGGAGAGACTCATCAACATCCAGTGCCTGTGCCGTGATCACCTCGCCATCGACGAGGATCTGCTCCCCCGCCGAGAGAACAATGAGATCACCCTGCACCAAATCTGTCGCTGGAATCGCGGTGTCCTGTGAGCCATTCTCCCCCTGCCTCCGAACCGTCGGCTTCGCCTGCCCCACGATAGAAAGCTTGTCCAGCATCCGCTTGGCGCGAATCTCCTGAATAATACCGATTCCCGAGTTAGCAATAATGAGGAGTCCGAATGCCGCATTAATAATGGAGCCAGTACTCAACACGATAAGGAAAAGCACACCCAGCATGGCGTTAATACGCGTGAAGACGTTGGCGCAGATAATCTCGCCCACGCTCCTCCCGGCGCGAACCTGGTGGTCGTTACCGTTGCCAGCTGCCCGGATCTCGCTGACCTGAGCCTCCGTTAATCCTTCTGCTGACGTATAGTCAGCTTCATCGGAGATTGTGGCGAGTGCGGCGGCGGCAAACTTCTCTTCAGCCACCCGGGGCTCCTTCCTTCCCAAACATGCGGGGAGCTCGGAATTGGAGGGTCGTCTCAGCGATTCTCTAGTGATTTCAGACTAATTGATTTCTACCGATGATGATGGGTCCCTAAAATTCACTTTTAGCGTCCTAACAGTCATAATGGCTTTGTGACTAGTGATGATCCTGCGCAGAACAAGACTCCCGAAGACCTCCCCGAGACATCCGCTGTAATTGCCGAAACAGTGCACAATGCTGTTGAAGATGCTGTAGCGGAAACCGTCGCCGAGCCGGTGCAAGGACGGCAAGAGATCGACGACCCCTCTACTCTGGCTGAGCGCACCACTACTGTTATTCGCCTCGGTTCTCTCCTGCTCGCAGCGGGTACCGGCGGCTATCGCGTCAAGCGCGCCATGCAGCGTGCCGCCTTCGCCTTGGGTATCGACCGTTTCGACGCCTCCGTGACGCTCACCAACATTACGGCGACCGCCTATACCAAGGACGACTACCGGACGCTGGTCAGTGAAGCCCCCGCAATCGGCGTCAACGCTTCCCGCATCGAGGCTCTCGAGAGTATTTCCCGAGACATCTCGCACGGCATTAGTAACGCAGATCTGAACTCTCGCATCGACCATGTTGTTAAGTGGGTGAAGCCACGCTACGGGTTGTGGGTCAACGCCCTCGCCTCTGGTTTCGCCTGTGCGGCGTTCGCCGTACTCAACAAGTTCCCGCCGGAAGCACTACTCTTTGTCCTGTTAGGGGCAACCTTCGGCCAAATGACACGCCGCGTCCTCGGGCACCGTGGCTGGAACCAACTGGGTGTGGCTGCCCTGGCTGGCGTGGTTGCCTCCGTCATCTACCTCCTGTGCGTTTCTATCACTGCCGAAATTGTTCCCGGGTTCATCTACAACTCGGCTAACGCCGGATATGCTCCGGTGAGTGCCGGCTTCGTGGCCTCAGTGCTCTTTCTTATTCCCGGCTTCCCCATGTTCACCAGCCTCTTGGACCTGGCGAAACTCGACTTCAACTCCGGTATCCAGCGTTTCACCTACATGTTGACACTCCTGGCTGCCGCTACCAGCTCGGTGTGGATTGTCACCCTGGCGACCGGTCTGCAACCACTCCCCCAGATCGGTAACCCCTACCAGGTTCGCTTCGGCGTCGAGTGGTGGCCGCTCTTCGTATGGGTCGCCTCCTTTATCGGTATTGCCGGCTTCGCCGTGCTCTTCAACTGCTCCCGCCGGATGGCACTGCTGTCTTCGGTGACGGGCGCTACCGCTAACCTGCTGAAGTTCATCCTCGTCGACCAAAGCATCGTAGGTCTGAATCTGCCGACCCAGACGGGTGCATTTATCGCGGCTCTCTTCATTGGTCTGGTTGCCGCAATCATCGCTCCTTCTATGCGGATTCCGCGTATTACGATGTCCGTCCCCAGTTCCGTCATCATGATTCCGGGTGCGTCCATGTACCGCTTCATCTACTTCCTCAATGTCGGTGACCTCGGCTTGGCAGCCCGCAACCTGATGGATGCTGGTTTGGTAGTTATTGCTATTGGTGCGGGCCTCGCTATCGCTCGTATGGTGACGGACCCCGAGTGGTTGTACGACCGTCGTCACCCGCGATTCCACCGCGGATACCTCCTCGGACGCACACAACGTGCCATCCTGGGTATACAGGCTGCCCGGCGCGCCGCCAAGAAGGCCATTCGGGAGGCCGCCCGCCACGACGCACACCGTATCGAGCGGGAACAGACTGGCCCTACCCAGCATGCGGTCTCAAAGTTCCAGGATTAGCACCCTCCTGCCAGCCACCCTGTCCACTCGTTCAGGTCACTGTTCTCTCTCGCCAGGTAGGTGTGAAAGCTCGACAGATGTGGCGATAAACAAAAGGAGCCACCCAATTGGGTGGCTCCTTTTGTTTACGCAAATATCGTGCGCAGAGTCGATACCTCAGTGTGGACGTGCACTGGACATAGGGAGTCGAACGTGCGGAAAGCCAGGTATGCCGGGGAGCGCCCTAGATGCCACGGAAGCGGGGACGGCGTCCTTCTGTGAAGGCACGGCGTGCTTCCTTCAGGTCTTCACTAATCCATGCGGTTTTGGCTGCGGCCGCTTGCATGGGGGTGGGCTGCTGTTGGGCGAGGTCATTATTAAAGACGAGCTTGAGATGGTGCAGGGTGAGCGGTGCGTAGGTGGCAATCTCCTGGGCCCAGGCGAGGGCGTCATCAACGTTGCCCATCTTATTCACCAGACCGTGTGCCGCAGCTTCCTTCACATGGAAGGGGTCGCCCGTGTAGAGAATGGTGCGGGCAAAACCGCCCCCCACCAATGACTCCAGCCGGCGGACAGTCCAGTTATCCAGCGCAAAGCCCATCTTCGCCACAGGCAGCGCAAAGAAAGCTTCATCGTCCGCAACTCGCAGGTCGCAGGCCATGGCAAGCTGTGCACCGGCACCAATGGCTGCACCATTCACGTAGGCGATGATGATAAGCTTCGAGCGCTCAATCGTGCGCAGCATGGCGACGTTCTGATTTGCGAATCCCGAGGAGAACACACCACCGGTGAGGTCCGCTCCAGCGCAGAACACTTCGCCCGTACCCGTGATAACAAGGCTGCGGCAGCCTTCATGCTCGACTCGCTCAACGGCCAGCTGAATACCACGGCATAGTTCTGCATTGAGCGCGTTACGCCGTTCGGGGTTGCGCAGGGTCATCTTGGCGATGCGGGCATTGCTAAAGATCTCGACCAGAATAGGGCGGTTTTCAGCATCGGGGTTCACGACTTCGCCGTCGATGCGGAACTCAACTGTAGTGTCCACGAGTGAGATACCTCTCTTCGTCCCACTCACTTGGCTCAGTCGCTGAGGAAGAGACTCAACCCCGGGGCGGGAGACAGTGTCTGTTGTCTTTACTTCAGTCTACAGATCCCCGTTGAACTCGTCTGGGTCCTTACTCATTCTGCCGTCAGCTCGATCCAGATTCGTTATAGAGGCGAGCTCTTCTTCGTCCATCCAGAAGTCAAGCACGTCGAAATTCTCCTCCATACGCTCCCGGTGGGTGGTCTTCGGGATGACAAGCGTTCCCATCTGCAGGTGCCAGCGCAGCACAATCTGTGCCGGTGTCTTGCCGTATTTCTCGGCAAGCGAGGTAATAGCATCGGCATCGAGGCCTTCACCGCGCGCCAGCGGGCTCCAGGCTTGGGTACGAACGCTGAAGTAACTGTTACATTCACGCATATCTGCCTGGGAGAAACCGGGGTGAAGTTCAATCTGGTTGAGGACCGGCACAACCCCCGTCTCGGAAATAATGCGTTTCAGCGTTGGCGCAGTGAAGTTGGAAACCCCAATGCTACGGAGCTCATTTGTGTCCCGGAGAGAGATCATCTCTTCCCACGTTTCGACGTATTTGTCGACAGCTGGCTGGGGCCAGTGGATGAGGTAGAGATCCACATACTCAAGTCCCAAGCGCTCAAGGGAGGCGTGGAAAGCATCCGCCGTCTTCTCTTTGCCATGGTCGGTGTTCCAGAGTTTGGTGGTGACATAAATTTCGTTACGAGGAATCCCGGACTCGCGAATTGCGCGGCCGACGCCTTCTTCATTGCCGTAGAGCGCAGCCGTGTCAATGAGTCGATAGCCTACTTCGAGGGCTTCCGAGACAACTCGGTAGGCATCATCTTCGGGAACTTTGTACACGCCAAAACCAAGCTGAGGAATGCAGGTTTGGTCATTGAGAATAACCTGGGGAACTGGGGCAGAGCGATGTGGAGACATAGTTAAATCCTAGCGCTCTCAGTGTCTTTACTGTCTTTACTCTCGAAAAGAAACTCGTTTTACGTATCCTATAAACATGCAGTTGTCGTCCTCGCGTACACCCCTTTTCAGCAGGTTAGGGCTAGCATTCATAGTGACTTCCACCGTGACCATAGCGGTTATGCTCGCCTCCCTTATTGTCTCGTTCGCGTACAGCGAACAGACGCTACCAGGGAACCTGGTACAGCAGAGGGCTGCGAACCGTCAACACACGACTACTACTCCCCGCGAGCGTGCTTTCCGTGACGTGGGGCTGCAAATGTTTCAGTGGCCGTGGAACGATATCGCGCACGAATGCCGAACCTCACTCGGCACGATGGGTATTCGCCGGGTTCTTATTAGTCCACCACATGAGAACCTCAATATCCCCACCTGGACGAGCTCCTACGCACCCGTCAGCTACCGGTTGGACTCCAAACTAGGGACCCGGAACGAGCTTCGCCGGATGGTGGAAACCTGCCATGCACACGGGGTGGACATTATCGCTGACGCCGTGATGAATCACATGGCGCCCGCCATTCCACCCTTCCGCGGTATCGCCGGCAGTACGTTCCATCGCTACTCCTATCCAGGTATCTACACCTCGGCAGACTTTCATCATTGCCAGCTAACCCGCGACGGAGTACTTCACACTTATTTCGATCGTGGGCAAGTACAGCAGTGTGACGCCCTCGGGCTACCGGATCTCGACACCGGTTCTCCCCATGTCCAGCAGGTTCTTCACACCTACCTCCGTGACCTGCTCAGTGTCGGGGTTGATGGCTTTCGAATTGACGCAGCTAAACACATTTCTGCCGCAGATATCGCCGGCATTCTTTCGGTCGTACCCGCCGACAAGTTTGTGGTGCAGGAAGTCATCATTGGTCTGGACGAACCCATCCACCCGCAGGAGTATTTCCGGAATGGCCGTGTTTTCGACTTCGCCTTCGCCGGAGTAGCGAAGGATGCTCTCCACTACGGGGACCTTGCCGGCCTGTTTTCGGCGGGAGCTGAGCAAGGGCTACTTCCTCCCTCTCAAGCAGTACCTATCGTCACCAACCACGATTTTGAGCGAGACGTTAACCTCCTCACCTACCGAGATGGCTGGGCTTACCATTTCACAACTCTCCTGATGCTGGCTACTCAGCACGGTAGCCCCTTCCTGTACAGCGGCTATGCATTTGATTCTCGCGACCAGCCCGCCCCTTCGACACCTGCAGGACTCGTCGCCACTCCCCGTTGCGCTCCCAACCTCTTGCGTCCACAGGTGGGGCAGTTCCTCTGCGTACAGCGTCATGCTGCCTACCGCACCATGGTGAAATGGCGCTATCGAGCGATGAGCGGCACTCTTCAGCCGCGCCACAACCACACATCCGATATCCCGGTGTTGGCTACCGCGCGCATTATCTGGCGTCAGCCGGGGGTCGTTGCACTAATGCGCAATGGCCTCCTGTTTGTCGCTAATTGGTCCGGGCATTCAGTGAAAATTCCTCTTTCCCCAGGTCAAACGGACTCTACGAGCCTCATCTCTCTCCATGCGGGTAGAGTGGAGCTTGATGATGCTTTGTTAACAGTTCCGCAGGGAGACATCGTGGTGAGTATGCGGAAAGCTCACTAGTTGATGCCGGTTCCGTTATCTCCCTCCGTGTTTCCGACGGTGCATCGTAGAGACACCGCTACTTTCACAGAAAGGCGCGCACCATGGCTTTTCCACGTACACACCACAAAATTCTTAGTCTGATGACGGGTACCGCACTAGCAGCAGGTCTGCTAACTTCTCCCGCCGCCGCGGTGGCACAAGCTGCTGAGCACCCTGGCGATGCTCTGCATTGGGGACCCTGCCCGAAGGACGTCCTCAACAATCCCGCCTATCACGTGCAGTGCACCACCTTTAAGGTGCCGTTGGACTACCGCAAGCCTGGCGACAAGAAGATCACCATCATGATGTCTCGTATCAAGGCCACCGGCCATTCTCGCGGCATCATCCTCAACAACCCGGGTGGTCCCGGCGGTTCTGCTCTCAACATGTGGAGCTGGATGGTTCCCACCGACGCCGGTCCGCTCCACAAACATTTCGATCTCATCTCTGTGCAACCCCGTGGTTTACAGCATGCAACCCCGCTGAAGTCCTGTGTCAACCCGACCGTACCGGAGATTGAATCTCCAAAGAGGGATGAAAAAAAGAACCCGCAGAAGGCTTTTGCGGGCGCTAAGGAAAAAGCCACCAAAGCTGTATCAAAGTTTCAACGGCTCGTCGGGAATGTTGATCCAAAGGACACTGCCACCAAAGCCAAGGAAAAGGCCCAGGCTGAGTATGAGCGCTGCGTGAAGGACTATCAGACCCTCTTTGACCAGGTCACTACGGAAAACACGGTCCGTGACTTTGATATGGCACGCCAGTACCTGGGTGAACAGAAGATCAACTATTACGGTGCATCCTACGGCACGTGGCTCGGCGCAGTGTATGCGACCATCTTTCCGGAACACACCGGGCGCTTCGTCCTCGACTCTGCTGTTGACCCCTCTGGGATCTGGACCAATGACTTCGGTAACCAGGGTGACATGCAGCGGCGCCGTATGTACGAAATGTTCGACTTTATCGCCGCCCATGACGACCTTTACCACCTGGGAGACACTCCGCTGAAGGTCTACACCAAGTGGTACCGCATCATCGAAAAAGAGATGCATGGGCCTGGCACTCCACGTCTCAGTGCACCTCCTGCACAGATTGGCGACATGCCCCCAGAGTTTCGCCACAACGTCCAGCTCTACTTGAAGGGCTATAACCTGGCGCGCCCCGTTGCCGATCGTATTGAGCGCGCTATTCGCGCCTGGCAGGTTCCCAGCACTAAGCAGGAGCACAATCTGTGGGAGCTCACTGGTGCCGCCTTCGTGAGCCGCTCGGTTTGGCCCGTGGTGGCTGCCTACATGCAGAAACCTCGCCCGAAGCCGCTGACGAAGGAGGAGAAGGACGAGCAAGTTATTTCTGCAAACGTGTTCATGGCTGTCACGTGCAATGAAGATGCTGTTAAACCGAGCCCAGCAAACTTACCGGCGACTGTCGCTGCTTACTTCTCGGGTGAGGACTTCTTCACGTTGAAGAACCTCATCGTTACCTCTGGGATGATGTGTCCGGGTATTGCGCCGACCACTACGCCTGTCCAGGTCACGGGTGAGTATCTCACAATTCGTCCAGTGGTGCTGCAGTCGGTGTACGACACACAGACTCCTTACTCGGGTGGCGTGAAGATGGCCAATGCCATGAACGCCTACTTTGTGAAGACGGAGGGTGGCGACCATGGTGTCTATGTGCGCCATAACCCTGCCGCGTGGAAACTGGTCAATGACTATTACCTCAAAGATCCAGTGGTGACGCGGACTTCCCTTCCGTATGCGACTGTCGAGAAGATGGTGGTGAAGCTGGACGCACAGAAGTAGCGCCCACCGCTATTTTCTAGACTGGCTTGTGCGGCATACGGGGGCAGAGACCATTCTCTCCCCTGACGACAGATAAGACATCACAACAGTGCGAGGCGAACCGTCGTAGTTCGCCTCGCACTGTCTTGTTCGTGTGGCGCTGAGTTCACTTATTACGCTATGACCCTATAAGGCCCTACTTATGGCAGTCGCAGGTGCAATCGGGGCCGCACTCGTTCTTACCGCAGTGTCCTTCTGCGCAGCAGGTGCAGTCATCGGTGCAGGTGCAATCGGGGCCGCAGCCGCAATCAGCCATGTTCTTGTCCTTTGTTTGTCCTCTGCTTATCCTTACGCGACACATTATTATGTGCGCATATGTTAATGCTACCGTACACAGCGCGAAGTCGACCACTGTGACAAGATAAACAGAGAAGGTCAGCCTCATGGCCGACCTTCTCTGTTTAGCGTTATCTGCCAGGACAAACAGGCCCCCTCTGAGGAGACACTGGCACGCACTGTAGTAACTCCCGCCCGAGTGGTCTTATTGACGATCCTCCAGCGGGACGTAAGCACATTCCGTCTCCCCCTTGTACACCTGGCGCGGACGACCGATCTTGTTACGGGGATCGCTATTCTGCTCACGCCACTGGGCAATCCATCCAGGCAGGCGACCGAAGGCAAAGAGCGGTGTGAACATCTGGGTCGGGAATCCCATCGCCCGATAGATCAAACCGGTATAGAAGTCGACATTCGGGTAGAGGCGACGCTCAACGAAGTAGTCATCAGCTAGCGCTTTCTCCTCCAACGCCAGTGCAATATCGAGAAGCTCATCGCCACCCAACATATCGATGACACGGTGAGCATACTTCTTCACGATTGCTGCCCGCGGGTCGTAGTTCTTGTAAACACGGTGACCGAAGCCCATCAGACGAACGCCGTCTTCCTTGTTCTTCACCCGCTCCATATAGTCATGTGCGTCGCCGCCATCATCGCGAATCTTCTCCAGCATCTCCAGCACAGCCTGGTTAGCGCCACCGTGCAGCGGACCGTACAGGGCATTAATACCAGCGGCGATGGAGACAAAAAGGTTCGCCTGCGAGGATCCCACCATGCGCACCGTCGACGTTGAGCAGTTTTGCTCGTGGTCTGCGTGCAGGATGAGAAGCACCTCCATAGTGTGCACCAGCTCGGGATCCAACTCGTATTCCTGGGAGGGAGACCCGAACATCATCCGCAGGAAGTTCTCGACCAGGGTGTACTCGTGGCGGGGGTACATCGGAGCCATGCCATGCAGATGACGGTAGATGTCCGCAGTGAGCATCGGTACCTGTCCCATGAGGACACGGGTGGCCTTCTCCACCTGCTCCGGATCGTGGGGATCCAAACAATCCTGGTTATAGCAGGACAGTAGGTTGACGGCAGCGGACATAGACGGCATCGGATGGCCCCACCGCGGAATTGCCTCATAGAGCTTACGGAAGTCCCAATCGAGTTCCGTGTTGTATTTGATGCTCATACGGAAGTCTTCCAGTTCCGCAAAATCTGGAAGGTGGCCATGAATAAGCAGGTAGGCCACTTCCATGAAGGTGGCCTTCTCTGCTAACTCTTCAATGGGGTAACCGCGGTATCGGAGGATGCCCTTGTCACCGTCGATGTAGGTGATGCGCGACTCGCACGAACCGGTATTGACATAACCGTTGTCAAGGGTGATCATCCCCGTCTTGTTAAGAAGAGCTCCTAATTGGACGCCGTTGTAACCCTCGGTTGCGTGCACAATAGGCAGGTCGATATCGCCATCTGGGAGAATCAACTTGGCCATATCGTTAGGGTTCTGCTCCTGACTCACACGCTTTCCTTTCGTTCTGCGGCTCGGGAGTCCGGCTCCCACTGTAGAAAGAGATCTCATACAGTTGTGAACTTAAGAATACCTTCTCGCTATTTTTAAAATAACCCGCGGATCTTGCTTGCTCGACCATTTTGAGGTGACTAGAGGCGATCAGAAACCTCCCCGTACAAGCGCCACTGTCCTGACCACTCGGCAAGTGGTTGGAGCACGATGACATCTTGGCCGGTCACCATGGCATTAGGCGGGCATGTCATGGGTTCCACTGCCAGTGCACGCCCTTCCTCAGCGTCCTTGCCGGGGAACATCACAGTTTTCTCGCCAGTAGTGAAAATCTGCAACCAGGTAAAACCAGAATCTGCATCCATCACCACGCTAATGTTCTGATCATCTGCTGCCGGGCCAATCAGCCGCGCAAGCTCCCGCCAACCAACATCAACTGGCGTGTCTTTCGCAACCGTGAACGAAGTATCGAACCAGACATCCTCCATACTAGTCGGCTGGCGAAGTGCCGGCACCCCTTCCCCAACCGGTAGGTGTTCACCGGTTGGTAGGTTACGGTCATCCGTCACCCACCACTCGTCCACACTCGCCTCCAACGTGCACGTATCCAAGGCCGCGCCACCCGCAGTGATGTAGGGATGCGCACCATAACCCCACGGCATCGCTTGGCGAGACTCATTTATCACTGACACTGCAACCGTCAGACCAGCAGCTGAAACTTCATAGCGCACCTCTACGGAGAATTCCCACGGCCATCCATTGCCCAGAGTTGGGCCCGAGCGGAAGCTCAACGTCACAAAACTCCCATCGGCAGCTTTCTCGGACACATCCCACAGCGCTGCCGTCGCGAGCCCATGGATAGCATTGCGGAGCGCCGGTTCGCTCATCTCCAAAGACACCGGTGTCTCCTGGAAAAAGAACTGAGCATCCGCGATACGGTTAGGCCAAGGGATGAGAGTTTGACCACACGTAAAGGGAGATTCCGCACCGTAGGGTTCCGTTAGTGGGATTTCCGCTGCCCCTTCGGATGAGGTCCACCAGAGGCCTTGTATAGCCGCACCCTGTCGATCAATCAGCGCCCGATAAGGGCCAGACTCCAGCGCAATAGTTCGCCCAGAAACCATTTGAGCTTCGATTTCTAGCGCAATCTTGTCTTCAAAACTCTTGTTCATCAGCTCTTCTCCTCGACACTTGCGGGTAGTAAAGGGGTCGGGAACAATTTGGGAGATTCAGTCCGCCATACGCTCTATTGCCCATAAGAATAGCCACTTGTAGCCGGCTGTGAGGCACAGTCTAGGCAATCCACTACGGGGAGTTGGTGATGTGCCGGTGACTGCACGGTGACGGCGATAAGAAGGACCCTTGCCGAGGGCGGAGCCCAATTCCCTAACCCCATCGAGTCGGACTAGAATCGTAAGAGTCTCCTCCTGGTAGTTGTGCCAGGCTGCTGGCCAAGACAATCT
>QWCE01004787.1_pt1 | contig 23614 bp, 16 predicted proteins | sample 1972531 | NCBI WGS metagenome assembly QWCE01 (sample SAMN09866716, study PRJNA288562) | Human gut metagenome isolate term4_stool, whole genome shotgun sequencing... | reverse complement strand
CCATCTTTCACCGATAAATCTTTGGCTGGTATATTATGCACTATTCCAGCTTTATGAGGTTTTAATCAAAGTTTCCTTTGGCTATCCCTCTGTGAAAGGCAGGTTGCCCACGCGTTACTCACCCGTCCGCCGCTTTCCATTAATCAATTCTTCCGAAGATTCATTGATTAATTTCTCGCTCGACTTGCATGTGTTAGGCACGCCGCCAGCGTTCATCCTGAGCCAGGATCAAACTCTTATATTAATTGTATATCACAGGCTATATGCCTCTAATATCTGTTTGATTTGCTCTAACGCTTTGCGCTTTTGCTTGTTTTCCGTTATTTTTGGAATTGTCAGAAACCTTTAAAAGTTTCTTACCAATCTTTTTCAGATTGTACTTGGTTTTTAGAGAATTTCACTTCTCTTTGACTAAGTTTCTTACACTATGTAGTTTTCGATATATATTCTACCATCGCTTACGCGCATTGTCAATATATTTTTTTCGTTTTTTTGAAACTATTTTTACATCGACTTTGCCTTTTCTTGGGCCTTTGGTTTGTAATGCCTTTAAGCCCCCCGCTTTGCGACAGCTTGACTATCTTACCATCTACATTAACCATTGTCAACTGCTTTTTTGAATTTTTTTAGATTTTTTTCAAAAATATTTTGAGAGCTGCCAAAGTTATCTGACAGCTCTCAAAACTCACGCATAGTATCCGTTAAAATTCCAACGTTTTCTCATGCCGGCTTATTATGGCAACACCTTTAGCCTTTAGATGTTAGGCAACTCGAAAATCATTCTTTTCATTATAGTCCTATTCTAAATTTTTCATTCGACTATTCGTTCTAACAGCAGCAACTATTGTTCCACCTAGCAAGAATAGCAACAAAATAGCCTGTTGGTTATCCGATGTTGTAGGATTTGACTTTTTCTCAGCTTTTATGTAATTAGACTCTGATGAAGCGTTTACTTTGTCAGATTTGTTTTTATCTGTTTCTTCCTGCTTTTCTTTATCCTTATCACCTTGATTATCTTTTTTATCAGGCTTTTCACCGTCATCCTTACCAGCTATAGACTGCACTTCTACCGTCGCAACCTTTGTAACTGTAATCCCATTCTTATCCTTTAGTTTAAAAGTGATGCTATATGTCCCGGCGGTATTTGCATTAAATCCACCATCATCTGATATTTTCACTTCATTCTTAATATCATTCCCATCGCCGTCCTCGGCAAGCTTAATTAGCGAATTTATATCTAAGTTTTCACCCACTTTTATGGTCTTATTTTCCACCTCAAGCTTAGGAGGATTCAAGATTGGCGTTACTTTTTTCTTGACGATTACTTTCGCATATGGTCTTGTCATTGAAGTTCCGTTATCTACAACGGCGGATATTTTGTACTCGCCTGATGTATCGAACTTTCTGGTTATTTTGCCCGCCTGATCTGTCTGTTCATCGGAGATTCCGCCAAGTCCGTCATTTATCTCTAAGTATGCACCCTTTATTGGCTGAGCAGGCTGTGTTACCATTCCATCAATACCATATCCTTTAATCAGAAATTCCACCGATTCACCCTCGAAAATCTCATAAGTTTCCTTCTCGAAGTACGCATATGTTGTTGGTGACATCCAGTTATCATCATAGAATATGCAGATATCATCGCCATCCTTGATAGTATATTCTCCTACGCCCTTATCAGCCATGACATTGTTTGACATATACATGAAGCTACCATTTTCATTTATATTCCCCCACAACGTCTTTCCGAGATTCTTCATCCAGTTTCCTGTGCTTCCACAGTCAAATTCATCTTGCTTTGATGTATCTATGCCAGCTCCTCGCAAAACCTTTTCGATAGCAAGTATAGGGACTGGTGCGTCAAAGCTCAAATCCTTATAATACTCTTTACCTTTAGATAAGGTGAGTTTATCAATTTCGACCTCCGTCTTTGGGAATACAGTTGAAGCTACATCTTCCATTCTTACCGTAACTTTAATGGATTCAACATTTATATCGGCTTCTGAGAAAATAGCGTCCTCGCCTCTTACTTTAGCAACCAGCTTAGCCTTTCCTCGTTCTACCCCCTTGGCTTCTCCCTTTTCCTGATTGATTTTGAGGAGGCTTCCTGTAGCATCTTCTATTATTACATCATCTTTTGGAAGTGCAATCTCATTCCCGCGGTAAAAAACTTTAAAGCTCGCAGCTTCGCCCAGCTTCAATTTTTCTTTATCAACCTTAAGTTCTAGCTTGTTTTCAGCATTTACATCCTTATATACAGCCTTTATAGCGGTGTCTTTCTCTATAGTTATCTTTCCACTATATTTTATGCCGCCAAATTTGAGCTCATCCTTTATATCCTTATCGTTTACAAGGAGTTTATCGAGCTGCTTGTTTTCAGGTTCAACGACAGTAAAGTTTACCTCTTGCCCAATGCTTACCTGACCTTGCGTCGGACTGGACTTTATCCCCTCACCCTCAATCGTTAAATTAACCTTAGGTGCTTCCTTGTAGACAAATACAATCTCATGCTTGTCTTTGGTTATAGTTTCACTTTTCTTTTCAGGTGTCACATACCCTGCGATATATTTTGGCAAAAATTCATAAGCTTTCCCTTCAACAAAATAGTTGTCTCCTATTATTTGGCTATGAAAATCACCATATACTTTGTTGTTATATCCAATCGGCTCGTTGCTGAACGGATTTATGTAGTCCGTATAATAATGTCCGTCGCCCTTTTCGACCTCATAGTTGATGATGCTTGGGTATTTAGCGTTAGGCACAGGCTTAAGCTTGTTTTTCTCATAACCTGTAGCTACAAGTGACTTATCTATTTCCTTGCCATTTTCATCCTGATATTTAATGGTTACTGCCTGAGGATTGACAATCCCCATCGTATTTTTAACAGTAGCCTTGCCCGATTTGTCGTATATCTTTGTAAATCTATACAGACCTCCCGGATATTTATCCTTTGACTTGTCAGCTGATGTTCTCGAAAAAATGCCGTTAGAGCCCTCTTTGCCCCTTGCATTCAGATTTAATTTCTCGACAGAAGCTGGAATTGTAAATTCCTCAAGCATCGTATTGAAAAAGGCTTGCTGTCCTATTTCCTTAAGGTTTTCAGAAAATTTTATCTTCTTTAAAGGAGTTCCGCTAAATAGTCCTGAATCTATTTTCGTAATATATTCAGGCAGCTCAATCTCCTCAATGCCCGTATTTTGGAATGTATCATCTCCTAGAGAGGTTAATTTGCTTGTCTTAGGGAAATTAACCTTCTTTAAATTTTCATTTCCATAGAAAACTCTTCCGTCCATTTTAGTCAATGTAGACGGCAAGGTTATTTCAGAAATGTCATTCATTTGAAAAGCCATGTGCCCAATGGTTTCCAAACCCTCAGGCAGAGTCAGCTTCTTTATTTTGTTTTTTACTTTCGGCGTTCCATATGAGGATACTTTAAAAGCATCTTTTGCTATCGCTTTAACCTTTACACCTTTAATCTTTTCAGGTATCACAACCTCTGTCGGATTATCTGGATTTTTAAAGCCTTTCAGGGTTCCTGTTGCCTTGTCAAAATCCCAAATGCTTGTATCTACCACGGTTACCTCAACCCTAGCTTCGGCACCGTCCTTATCCTTTAACTTAAACCAAGCATTTCCGCCATCGACACCTTTAATAGTGAGTTTATTGCCTTTTGCGCTCACCTCAAGCTTTTTCTTTTCGCTGTCGTTTATAATTACGCTTAAATCTGTAGTTGCTTCCTCATTAGCTTCTGTAAGTCCCTTGATAGTATATTCCTTGGTTTCGTCAACTTTAATGCTCTTATCGATGTTTGTAGTAACTATTTTTGCAACTTTTTTCTCGACTGGCTTGTCATTTGGAACTACATTAGCTACTATGTGTAACGGTTTAACTTCCTTGCCACCTAATTTAGTCCCGTATGTCACGGTAATATTGTGGGTTCCAAGTTTTTTACCTACTACGCTTATATGCGTTCCTTTGGTACTTGATAGCAGGACGCCGTCATCCTCGGCTTTCCATTTTATATCAGTATATAGTTCTATCTCATCTCCAAAGTCTATGTCTTCCTCTGACCACTGATAACCATTCTTGTCGGCTACCTCCGCCCCTATGTGGAGTGTTTCGCCAAGCTTAATATCAAATGGTGACTTTGTTGCCTTAGGCGACAAAAGATCCGACCGCAGCTGCAAATTATAGTCATCCTCGTATTTGTTTGCCGCATAAACATCGCCAATCCCAAATGATGGGATTAACATAGAAATGACCATTGCAAAACATAATAGCTTGCTTAAAATTTTTCTTTGCATAATCTCTTTTGTATGATGCCTTTATGCATCGATACTCTCCTCCTTTGCTTTTGTATTCGGAGAGCAATAAAAAAACGGCATACGCCGTAAAAGAAAAAATTCCTTTCTTCCATCGCTCGTAGAATACAGGTTGTCTATATTCATTTAAGTAATCTGACTTTGCAAATAGCATTCACAGTGGCGGGACCGTTCGGATTTTCACCGATTCCCTTAAATGAATATGTTTAATTTGTTGTATATATATTATCATATAAAAGTGGCGAAAATCAAGCCCAAGCTTTAACTTTCGCCACATATTTTTATCATTTTACAGACCCAAAATCAAGATGCCTTTTTGGCTTTTGGGTTTTGTTTGGTTTTACGTGGTTTCACTTATTTCTTGCAAAATATAGTCTAACTTCTAAGACACTAAATCCTAAGGCCACTACGCTCAACAGTAAAGCTATAAGACTCATATAGTTTCCGTCACCTGTGTTTGGAGTTTTTGGCTTTTCGGGCGGTTCATTTGGCTTTGGAGGCTTCTTAGGCTCAGGTGGATTCTCTGGGACAGGCGGCTTTTGTTTGTTTATAATTGTCTTAGAATATTCACCTGTAGCAGTATCAACCGCTAATTTTTCTTGATTCCCTGTAACAGCGAAATCATCCGTCACATTTTTGCCATTTTTTAATACCTTATCCTCCTTGATCTCATAAAAATATTCCTCTCCGTTAAGGTCTGTCTTTGGCAGGTCTTTTATCTTATAGCAACCGTCCTCATATGACACACTTGGAATTTTTCCTACTTTTTGAATTTTGCCGTCAAGCTCCTCAAAGATTTCGTATTTAAATATTTCTCCGTTGCCATCCACAAGCTCCGTCTTCTCCTTGCTGAAGGTGTACTGTTTCACCTCTTGATTCTTGCTATTTGATTGTGTAAGTGTAAATACTGGCGTATAACTATCTTCTTTGCCTTCCGACATCTTCCATTTCTTAATTATATTTATATTGATTTTTTCACTCTTAAAAACATTATTGATAGTTAGCGGATTGCTTTCATGAACTATTTTCTCGAATTTGCTTGACAAAATATTTTCTTTCTCAACGATTCGATACTCAATAGGCGTTCTTTGCTCCTCTGGCTTCTTAAGCTCTGATTCCGTATATTTAGGCAATTTGTGAACTATAAAACTGAAATCTTTGCTACTGTCTTTTTTAACTATACTTTCCGGCTTCAGATAATCCTTTACATTATATGTTGCAATCTTGTTTCCGCCAAAATATCCCTCCACCTCAAAATTTTCAATGAATTTTTCTGTTTCTAGATTTTTCAAAAGCTCATTTCCGCCATACCATTTTTTGTTGCACTTTAATTCTATGTTCGGGGTTATCTCTGTTGTTGTACCAAAGCTGTTATAAATACTCTGATTCTCTTTGCCGAAGTTCTTAACCTTGGCTCTAAACCCAACCTCTAAAGTCTTATTTGCAGGCAGCTTGGTTGCCGTATTGAAATCGAACTTCACCAAATCCGTCTTACTCTTGTCTTGCACGACAATCTTATTGGCATTCTTATCAAACTCTGCCTCAAATTCATCAGACGGCTTTCCATCTACCTTGAGATAAAGGCTTCCGTCAATATATTCAAGTCTTTTATCTAAAGCATCCTCAAACGATAGGTCAGTCTTTGCGCCCACATTAACATATTTATCGTACCTAAAAACAAAATTATGGTCAGGGCTTATGCTCCTCGTTATTTTGTACTCAACCTCATCTCCGATATTCTTTTGCGTTTGATATAGCTCCGTCTTATTTTCATTATCGATAATCACCTTTTTATCCTGAGATTTCTTATTTATCAAAAGCAAGAAAGGTGTCTTGGTTCCAGAGATTATTTTTCCCCGAACGGAATCATCAAATCGACCATCTGTCCCACCATACGGGTTGGCATAAGCATATCCTTGCTCTTGATAAATTTCCATGGTTGGCTTGCCGTCTTTTGCTATATGAAGCTTATAATCTCTACTTGTATCAAAATCCTTAAATTTATCAGGAACCTTATCAATTCTTACAATATAATCTCCAGGAAGCAATCCATAAAAGAAATTTACGTTCCCTAGACCATTTCTCCCTAGTTTTACTCTTAACTCATCCTTATCTCTGTCATATTGCTGGTCAACAATCTTGTAAAAGTATTCCATACTATCAGGAAGCTTAGAAACCTTCACATCCTCGCCCTTAGGGATATTCTCAAACAAAACATCAAACTCATGCGGGCCATATTTTTCAGTTGGATTAACGGTTTTGTCTATCGCTTTACCAGCACACTCAAACTTAAAGTCAGGTCCAACAGCCAACGCCATTTCAGTATCTAAAACTACCTTGACCTTTCTATTTTCAAGTTCTATTTTCTTGAGAGTCAAATTATAATAATCCTCGCTTCTTGACGCCTTAACTATCTTATATTCACTGCTAGCACCATTTTCGCTAAGATTTATAATTTGTCCAACGAGCTCATTGCCGTCGCCTAGGGTATTATCCACGGGATTACCGTTATCATCTATGTCTATGCTCTCTCTGAAAATATACTCTCCGTTGTTTTGTTTAACTGCATAAACTGCCGTGTCAACTCCGTTGACTTTTATCGTAAATCTAAATTGCGCAGCATCCGTCTGAATTGTGCCACCATTATCACTTGCCAAATTCACCTTATGCTGTTTTGTTAATAAATTTTTCTCTTTAAATATTAACTTAACGCCAAGGTTGCCACTTTCATTTCTCGCAACCGTCGCCCTTATAGCATCTGACTTTACTCCGATGAGCGAAAACCTTATATTTTCTCCCTCTCGATAATCTCCGTCCTCACATTCAACCTTAAAAGCAACAGTATATTTATTAATACCATTAGGTAACTTTTTTGTATTCACAACATCAGATTCTTCAATGTCGTATACATCGGCAAGCCACCCACTCCCTTCTTGTATTTTCAAATCAGTAGCTTCCGCTTTTGTAAAGATAGTAGCCTCCACCTCAAAAATTGCATTTTCAGCTGCAAAGCTCTTATATGCGGGCAACATTGAAATGCACATAACAAACACGAAAAATATTGCGCTTAACCTTCGCCTACTTAACCTTCGTCTCATAGAAATTCCTCCCTTTTTCTCCTACTTCTCAATCCCTCTCAAATCTACCATTTCTGGCTTATTCGACTATATATTCATTTATCACGCTTGTGTATATCTAATGCTTTCACTATTCATCTCAGCTAGCTTCCCACTCCAAAGCTCAGCTTGCATTAAAAAACCGTAGCAACAAACTAACCGCTTATCGCTACGGCTATTATACATCATTATTTAATTTTGTAACAGCAGTCAATTTTCATGATAGTCCATTATTTTGTGTTATCGAGAATTTCGCTTATTGCTCTCAGCACGAATCCCACGGAAACGAAAATAAAAATGTTCATGAGCAAATTGATTATTGAGCCTATTAGCATTCCATAATTAAGATATTCAAATTCTGATGCATTAAGAATGAGCTTGAAGCTATCATTAATCAAAATATCCGCAACGGGAACTAATACGGCTAACATAAATGCAATATTCGACAGTATCACTAATATCTTAGGTAAATTCTTCATAATCTCACCATTTAATAGTAGTGCTAAGCGTCATTACCTCAGTTACCGCACTAGTATTTGCAGTAACAGATATAATGCTATACCCTACCGTAAACCCAGGACCATGTATTATAAACTGACCAGTCGTTGAAAACCTTGCAGAAGTATCACTTACTCTGTTGATATTGAAACCTCCTCGCCACTCACTTGAATAAGAGGATATTGAGGCATATGGTGCTCCAAAGTCTATAACCCTTGCCTCATTTCCAGTCAGTCTGTTAACCACAACTTTAGCCTCTGTGTAAATATAGGAATCTAAAACACCCCTGTTAGTAGATATACCTGTAGCTTTAGAGCCCTTAGTCCTATATGTGACATACTCATCATTGGAAAGTGGTACAACATCATTTTTTGCCTTTTTGAGTTCATCTTTAAACGATGTGTGATTGGTTACAGCCTTGCTATAAGCATACCTTTCAATACTATTCTTTGGGAATTTATCAATTTGGGAAATATTTGCTTCTCCCTCATCTTTTGAATCAAATGCAAAAACAGACAACGCACTTAACAATACTACTAACATAACGGCGGAAAAAATGCAATGCTCTTTTTCATAGTGCACCTCCTCCTTTTAGGATGCAGTATCATTTATTATTGCAAGTACTCATAGTCTTAATGCTGCTAAATTCCTCTCATATTTTTTGCATCTTTATCATATCACTTGTATATAGATTTGTCAATGAGAATTTTTATTCGTTTTAAGCATTTTTATTCAATTAAAAACCCACAATTATTTTACACCAACCTTATGCACAAGCTTTCACGGATTTTCACAGGCGTTCACGAGTTTCCTTGTTTTTTCGCAAACTCAAAGGATTTAAAGAATTTCTTTGCAATTTTATTGAATTTTTCATCTTTAATTATTCACACCATGGTGGAAAACCGGAGTGCTGTCATCTATCGGCAAAAATGCATATCCCAGCTTCATATAATGCTCAATTATTTGGGGCAAAGCGTCTACAGTCGTAGTTTTTGGCCTCGAATCATGCATCAAAAGACAAATGTGATTTGCACTGGAGGATGTTGAGTTTGCAACTATGCTATCCCTTGAAACCAAATTCCCCGCTGCATCACCTGACGAAACATTCCAATCATAGTATTTAAAGCCCCTATTTTGTACATCCTTCACAAGACGTGACATTATTCCTTGATTAAAGCTCCTACTCACGGTGTTACTTGATCCGCCTGCAAATCTAATGTGATGAGAATCTATTCCCGTCAGCTGTTTTACCATGCTCTGCACATTGCTGAGATCTGAAAAAAATGCTTCTTCACTTGAATATATGCTGTATTGATGCGTGTATGTATGTAACCCAACAGTATGCCCCTCCATTGCAGCTCGAGTTATCAAATGCCTGAAACTTGCATCATTTCCGGTTACAAAGAACGTTCCCTTGACATTGTATTTTGCGAGAATGTTCAGAATTTTCTCAGTATTCGGCGATGGCCCATCATCAAAGGTTAAATATATCACCTTTTGATTATCCCCTATTGTTGCGGATACTATGACATCTTTTGTAGCTTCTGAAATATTACCCGATCGGTCCTTGCATTCGTATTTAACTCTATACGTCCCAGGAGTACCCGTTTGCACTTCACTACTATCAACCGTAATTTGGGGACTATCATCAAAATCATCTTGAGCAGATACTCCGTTTAAAAGAAACTCATCCGTCAAATTCTGACCTGCTGTACAAAATAGATTCTCGCCAACTGTTAATACGGGTGGCGTTTTATCATCAACCCGCTTTAGTTTCGCTCTCTTATATGTTTTGTTACCCGAAGAATCCTCAGCTGTTATCTTAACCTCATACTCGCCCGATTTCTCGGTAGCTTCCTCTTTACCCAATGTCATCTTGATTTTATCGATAGGGTCCGCATCCTTCACCTTAGGCGTAAAATGGCTCACAGCTACTTTTTCGAATTTATCTGTTTTGTAGTTTCTTACCCTAAGGGTTGGTGATTTCGTATCTGAAACCTCTACCGTTATAGGCTTAAGCTTGTTATAGTATTTAATATTTACATCATATCGACCCTTTTTATGTGTATCGACAGGCTTTACAACTCGAATATCGTCCTTGCTCCCCAGAAAGACAAAGCTAATATGCTCCTTGATATCAAACTTCTCCTTGTATTCAGCATGAACTACCTTACTGAAAATACCGCCCTTGTAAATTATGGGATTAAAGAGAAAATATAGGAATGCCGACAACAAAATAATTGCAAGTCCTACAAGAATTATTGAAAGAGTTTTTTTCTGCATACAAAATCCTTTTTATAAATCACAGCCCCACGTAAAACATGGGCGTTTACATATACAAAAAGAACCTGACCGATACCGATCAGATTCCTTAACTCAACTATTAAATGACTATTTACCAGCCATCTGTGCCGCAACCTCAGCAGCGAAATCTTCTTCCTTCTTTTCGATTCCTTCGCCGACTTCAAATCTAACCATTTCTACAACAGCGATATCTTTCCCAATAGCTTTGCCAGCTTCAGCTACATACTGTGCAACTGTCTGATCAGAGTTCTTAACAAACTTTTGATCAACTAGGCAAACTTCCTTGAGAATTGCTTTAATCTTTCCAGGAATTATTCTATCAAGCATTGCTTCTGGCTTACCCTCATTCAGAAGCTGCTGCTTTGCATGCTGTGAACATATCCGTGGTAAACCACTCCGTCCGTTGCAAGTTTTTTGTAACGACGAACGTTCATATTCTCGCCTATCTTTGCGATCTTAGCCGTAATAACATCTTTAACTGTACCCTCGCCCTTAAAGTCGAGTGCCATGAAAGCATCCATGTCCTCAGCATCGCTTTTTAATGCCAGCTGAGAAAGATCGTTTACAAATTCTCTAAATTCAGGGTTCTTCGCAACAAAGTCAGTCTCAGAGTTAACCTCAACAACGGCTGCTGTTTTGTGTCCTTCTCCAAATGCCATCTGAACAAGTCCTTCTGCTGCAACTCTGCCTGCCTTCTTTGCAGCCTTTGACAGTCCCTTCTCGCGAAGAAGTTCAACTGCCTTATCAATATCTCCATCTACTTCTACAAGCGCCTTCTTACAATCCATCATTCCAGCGCCTGTCATTTCTCTAAGTTCTTTTACCATCTGTGCTGTAACAGCCATATCTATACCTCCTTAAATAAGAATTGACCATGCTTCCTATGCTTCTTCAGCTTCGTCGTCATTCTCAACAGCTTCAAGCTCATCGTCTGAAGCATCTGTATTTTCAACATCAGCATTTTCGTCAGCTTCTCCCTCGTCAAAGCTTTCGCCCTGGTTAGCTTCGATAATAGCATCAGCCATTCTTCCTGCGATAAGCTTAACAGCTCTGATAGCATCATCATTTGCAGGAATTATATAATCAACATCATCAGGATCACAGTTAGTATCAACGATGCCCACAACTGGAATTCCCAATATTCTCGCTTCTCTTACCGCAATTTTTTCTTTCTTCGGATCGACAACAAAGATTGCACCCGGCATACCCTTCATGTCTCTGATTCCACCGAGATACCTCTCAAGCTTCTCATGCTCAAGTCTTAGCTTGCTCACTTCCTTCTTGGAAAGCTTCTCCATGGTGCCGTCTTCTTCCATTCTTTCAATGTCATCAAGCCTAGCAATTCTTTTGCTTATAGTCTTAAAGTTAGTCAGTGTTCCACCAAGCCATCTCTCAGCAACATAGAACTGTCCGCACCTGTTCGCCTCGTCTGTGATAGCATTCTGTGCCTGTTTCTTAGTTCCTACAAAAAGAACCGGCTTTCCCTGCTCTGCAACAGTTCTCATAAAATTATACGCCTCATCGATTTTCTTAACTGTCTTCTGAAGGTCGATGATGTAAATTCCGTTTCTCTCCGTAAAGATGTATGGAGCCATTTTAGGATTCCATCTTCTTGTCTGATGTCCAAAGTGAACACCTGCTTCTAGTAATTGTTTCATTGAAATAACTGCCATTTTAAATTCCTCCTAGGTTTTTCCTTCCACTCATACTCTGCCTCATATAAGCCATCGCTCCAAATCTGGCATCAACAAAATATTTGCTTGCCACAAGAATTTTCCAACAAAACACAAGCTTCGTTTTGCTATGCGGTTTGCTATATATTTCGTATTAGCAAATGGCACCTTATGGGCTATATGGGTGTGATTATTTTGTAGTCGCGATATTGCGAACCTCATACATTATAAACGTCAAAACTGCAAAAATCAAGTTTATTTGCTCAAAACATTTATTAATCCAACTAGTTCTTCCTTAAAATCTCTTTTCATCTTTACTGCTTCTTCAAGTGGAATAGCACGAACCTTGCCATTCAGTTCTCCTACTGCATATGACTTTAAATCAAATTCAGGATTGGTTAAAACTTCCACTGCTTTAGAACCACATAGAGTTCCAAGAGCTCTGTCTGCAAAGCTTGGCGAACCGCCACGCTGTAGGTAGGACAAAACGACCTGCCTAACTTCTTTATGTGTTACCCTCTTTATTTCATCTACTAAATCAGTAGTTTTTATAGGTGCGCCCTCTGCAATAATGATTACACTGTGAGTTCTTCCCTTATGCCCATCCGTTATTATTTTGTTGCAGATTCTGCTTACATCTACAGGCATCTCCGGCACACAAACTGCCTCTGCACCGCCTGCAAGTGCTGCATATACAGCGATATCCCCACATTTTCTGCCCATAACTTCAATAACCGTAGTTCTCTCATGTGAGCTCGACGTATCCCGTATTTTGCCAATTGCTTCAAGCACAGTGTTGACAGCTGTATCAAAACCTATCGTATAGTCTGTATAACCAAGGTCATTATCTATAGTTCCAGGTAGACAAATCACAGGTACGTTAAAGCTGCTAAGGTCATATGCACCACGCATAGTGCCATCACCTCCGATTACAACAAGTGCGTCTATGCCAAAGGTCTGTAACATCGACGCTGCTCGCTCCTGCCCCTCCTCTGTTTTGAACTCCTCGCTTCTAGCGGTTTTGAGCATTGTTCCGCCTCTTTGCATAGTATCGCTAACCGAATATCTGTCGAGTTCTATAAACTCACCTTCGATAAGCCCCTGATATCCTCTCTGGATTCCATACACCTTTATACCATCGTCAATCGCACATCTTGTAACCGCTCTTATAGCAGCATTCATACCAGGGGAATCTCCACCACTTGTCAAAATTCCAAGCTTCTTAACCTTGCTCAGAGCTCTAACCTCTGCAGCATCCGTCTTCAAATCTCTAGTTTTCATCAGTATTTCTCCTTATCGGAAATTCCTTGCATTTTAACATTTTCTTTTCCAAGCATTCGCTCAAGCGTTTCAACAAAAAAATCAGAAAGCGAAGCACCGTGCTTTGGGGCTATTTGCCTGCCATCTGGCAAGTATATTCTAACTGGAATGTCCCCATTGTTTATCAACAAAAGTCGTTCAAGGTCAAGCATTGTTTCTTCTAGATTATGTTCATCTGTTATCCTCAGTTTTATAACCTCGGAAGCCTTATCCCCCTTGATGCCCCTCGTTTTCCTCTGCAAGGATTTATCTCCTATTTCATCAATATTCCCATTATCAGAATCCGTACATTCGTCTAGAGTTCTTATCTCATCGGCGAGAATTGCAGGGGGTGCGTCCTCTTTCATATTTATGCGGCCTACTACAACCAGTGGCTCTCCCGACTCCAAAATACTTGCGTACTTTTGGTAGACCTTAGGAAATACAACGATTTCTGCCGTACCATACAAATCTTCAAGATTCACAAACGCCATTAATTGAGATTTTTTTGTGGTCAGCTTTCTCATTGATGCAACAAGGCCACACATTACAACCCTTGAATTATTTTGCAGAGTTTCATTTTCTTCTGAATTTATAACATCTGACGAAATAGTTGAAAGCTCTTTAATTTTATCAGCATAAGATTCCAGCGGATGTCCAGAAACATATATTCCCATAACCTCTTTTTCGAGCTCCAAAATTTTACTTTTTGAGAAGTTCTTTATATTTGGAAGTCGCTTGCTAAGACCTGCATCCTTCATCGCAGCTTCGTTTAACTGAAAAAGTGAAATTTGACCAGATATTGTATTCCTAGATTCTTGCTGTGCTCCTTCAATTTCTTGCTGATAAACTGCCATAAGTACAGCTCGATTTTTTTCAATGCAGTCAAAGGCTCCTGCCTTTATCAAGCTTTCTATTGCCCTTTTATTTATCTTTGAAATATCAACGTTTCTAATAAACTCTCCAAACGTTTTCGGAAGTCCGTTTGTTTCTCTAGCAAAAATTATCGCATCAACCACAGCTTCCCCGACATTTTTAACTCCCATGAGACCGAATCTTATGCCCTCATCAGTTGCTACAAAGTCAGAAAAGCTCTCATGAACTGAAGGTGGCAAAACATCAATCCCCATTTCTTTGCAGTTTCTGATATATTTTGCTATAGCAGTCGCATCGCCCATTACCGATGACATTAGAGATGCCATAAATTCTTTAGGGTAGTAATATTTTAGATACCCCGTCTCATATGCTAAAACTGCATAGGCAGCAGCATGGCTCTTGTTAAAAGCATATTGTGCGAAAGTCTCCATATCACTGAAAATACTTTGAGCGTCTTCATAAGAAATCCCTCGTTTCAAGCACCCCTCAATTTCAACACTCCCGTCAGGACCTATTTTGCCATTGATAAAGTATTCTCTGTTTTTCTCCATTTCCGCAGCTTTTTTCTTGCTCATGGCTCGTCTAACTATATCTGCTTGCCCATAGCTGTAGCCTGCGAGTTGTCTAACAATTTGCATTACCTGCTCCTGGTATACAAGGCAACCATATGTAACATCCAAAATAGGTGCAAGCTCTGGAGTAACGTATTTTACATTATCGGGACTCTTCTTATTTTTGATATATGTAGGTATTGCATCCATCGGACCTGGTCTGAAAAGCGAAATGCCAGCTACAATGTCTTCAAAACAATTTGGCTTGAGCGACTTCATAAACTGTGTCATGCCAGACGATTCAAGCTGGAATACTCCGAGCGTATTACCTGAGGATATCATTTCATATACCTTTGCATCGTCATATGTCATCTTGGAAAAATCTATTTTCTGACCATGTCTTTTTTCAACAAGCTCCAAGGTTTTCCTTATCACCGTTAGGTTCCTAAGCCCCAGAAAGTCCATTTTCAAAAGGCCTAACTCCTCAATTGTTACCATGTTAAACTGTGTCGTCAAGCCCTTATCTGTTACATATAGTGGCACATAATCATCAAGTGGCTCTTTTGAAATTACAACACCTGCTGCATGAGTGGAAGCGTGGCGCGGCATCCCCTCAATGGCACGTGACATATCTAAGACATTTCGCGTTGTTATGTCTTGCTCATATTTTGTTTTAAGCTCGGGATTCAATTCAAGGGCTTCATCAATTGTAATTCCAAGCATATTTGGTATAGCCGTAGCAATTTTATCAGTCTCAGCATATGACACGTCAAGCGCACGACCGACATCTCTTACCGCAGCCCTTGCTTTGAGCGTACCAAGAGTTATTATCTGGCTTACTTTGTCTGCACCGTATTTTTCTATAACATAATCTATTACTTCTCCACGCCTCTCGATACAGAAATCTATATCTATATCCGGCATGCTTACTCTCTCGCTGTTCAGGAATCTTTCGAATATGAGATTATATCTGATTGGATCTATATCCGTTATATGCAGACAATATGCAACGATTGAACCCGCTGCAGAGCCTCTCCCAGGTCCGACTGTTATCCCATTCTCACGTGCATACCTTATAAAGTCCCACACAATAAGGAAGTACTCCACAAACCCCATGCTCTTTATTACATCGAGTTCTTTATTAAGCCTTGATAACAAAATATCAGCTTTCGGTCCGCAAACATTTTCTTCATCATATCTTGTTTTTAGTCCTTGCTCACAAAGGGATTTCAAAAACTCAAATTTATTCCCATTGAAATCCTTTGGCAAATCAAATTCTGGTAGATGATAGTTGCCGAATTCAAAGTCAACATTACATCTTTCAGCAATTTTGCCAGTGTTTGACACCGCTTCAGGTGCAAAGGCAAATATTTTTTTCATTTCATCAGGGCTTTTGAGATAAAACTCGTCATTTGGAAATCTCATCCTATTTTCGTCGTTGACTCTGCTAGCTGTTTGTATACACAGCAAAACATCGTGCGCTTTCGCATCCTCTTTGTTTACATAGTGAACATCGTTTGTGGCTACAAGTGGAATGCCCGTTTCTTTGCTTAATTTAACGAGAAGCGGGTTAACTCTGGCTTCTTCATCCAAGCCCTGATCCTGCATTTCCAAGAAAAAATTCTCATCGCCAAAGATGTCCCTATATTCTTCGGCTTCCCTTCTAGCTCCTTCGTAATCTCCAGCAAGCAAAAGGGACTGTACTTTTCCAGCAAGACAAGCAGATAGTGCAATTATTCCATCACTATGCTCTTGAAGCAAGGCTTTATCTACCCTAGGCTTATAATAAAAGCCTTCAGTATGCGACCTTGAAACAATTTTCACAAGATTTTTATAGCCTTCCTTGTTTTCAGCTAGGAGCACAAGATGATTCGATTGCTTATCTTTGTCTGCGTCCTTATCAAACCTCGTGCGTGCGGCAACGTAAACCTCACAGCCAATTATAGGTTTTACTCCACAATCCTTGCATTTCTTATAGAAGTCGACAACGCCAAACATGACACCATGATCTGTGATTGCAACAGCGTCCATGCCTAGATCCTTAACTCTTGGTATCAATTTGTCGATTCTAGCCATCCCATCAAGCAGGCTAAATTCAGTATGTAGATGAAGGTGTGCAAATCCTGACATTTAATTGCCCCTCTCTTAATTTCCATTTTACTTCGTAAAAATTATAACATTTTTCTTTACTCCTTTCCAGCACTCACAGACTGCTAAAGTATTGCATTTTTCTATTTTCGGCTTTTGACATGCTCGCCTCTGCTATTGTATAATTATCACAGTAAATATTTACTATTTATTTTGCTAAGAACACAAAATATAAGCAAATCCACAGTGCTTTGTAAAATAATATATAGGATAAATCAAACCACCGAGAACACTCGGAGAAAGGAAAAGTCCAGACCTATATAAGGTAATTGGATTATACGTTATAATTATGAGCGAAAAATTAGCAAACCTTTTATTTCCAAGCATAGAAAAAACTCCTTCCTATTACGAAGATCTTTTTCCAAAAAGAAATCTGCCTGATGGCGCGAAGGTAACCAGATTGGGACCAAGTCCAACTGGTTTTATGCATCTTGGTAATCTATATGGAGCCTTTGTTGACGAAAGATTGGCTCATCAGAGCAATGGTGTGTTCTATCTTAGGATTGAGGATACTGACGACAAAAGATACGTTGAAGGTGCTGTTGATACAATCATCAAGAGCCTTGACTATTTTGGAATTCACTTTGACGAAGGTGCTACAAAAGATGGAGATGTCGGAGAATATGGAAGCTATACACAAAGCGAGCGTAAAGAGATATATCAAACATATGCAAAGGAGCTTGTGAGAAACGGATTTGCATACCCATGCTTCCTAACTGAGGATGACATCAACAAAATACGTGCTCATCAGGAAGCACAGAAGTTAACTCCAGGTGTCTATGGAGATTTTGCAACTTCAAGAAAGCTTTCCTTTGAGGATATTGAGAAAAAAATAAAAGCTGGAGAACAATGGGTTTTGAGGCTTGCTTCGGGTGGCGACTGTTCCCAAAGAACAGATATAGTGAGAAAAATAAGGGTTAACGACGCAATCCGTGGTAGGCTTGAAATGCCAGAGAACTATCACGATGTTGTAATTCTCAAAACTACAGGGATTCCGACATATCACTTTGCTCACGTAATCGATGATCACCTTATGAGAACGACTCACGTTGTAAGAGGTGCTGAATGGCTGCCTTCGCTCCCAATCCACGTTGAGCTCTTTGAGAAGCTTGGATTCGATATACCAACCTACTGTCACACAGCCCAGCTAATGAAGCTTGATGAAGCTGGAAACAAAAGAAAGCTTTCTAAGAGAAACGACCCTGAGCTTTCTCTTGATTTTTACCGAAAGAAAGGCTATCATCCTGCCGCAGTTAGAGAATATCTTTTGACAATTCTTAATTCTAATTTTGAAGAGTGGCGAATCGAGCATCCTGATTCAAATTATAACGAATTCGCATTTACAACTGAAAAAATGAGTAATTCTGGAGCTTTATTTGACCTCGATAAGCTCAACAATATCAGCAAGGATGTGCTCCTCACCATTCCAGCTAAAGAGCTTTACGACTTCCTCAAAGCATGGGCGAACGAATTTAAGCCTGAGCTCATAGGGATATTCGATGACGAAAAATATTTCTGTAGCTTTATAGACCTTGGCAGGGATGACAAAAAACCTAGAAAAGACCTGGTATACGGCGAGCAAATCATAGAATTCATGTCTTGCTACTTCGATGTTTTGCACAATCAAATGCATAAGGACAGCCTGCCTGAAGAAAGTTCTGGCGATGAGGCATCTATTCTGAACAAATACCTGGAAACATACAATCATTCCGATGACCAAAGCCAGTGGTTTGACAAAATAAGGGCAATAGCAACCGAGCTAGGATACGCCGCTAAGCCTAAAGACTTTAAAAAACACCCAGAAGATTACAAAGGCCATGTCGGCCACGTTTCCACAGTTATCAGAATTGCTCTCCTCGGACGGGCTACTTCACCTGACATATGGGCAATACAGCAGATTATGGGCGAGGAAATGGTTCGAGCTAGAATCAAAAAATTCATTAAAGAGCTATAAACCTAAGGTCATACATATGAAGAAAAATATTTTGCTCATAACAACTGGCGGTACCATAGCTAGTGCAGAATCCCAAAATGGCCTTACACCGACAATCAATAGCAAGGAGCTGATTAAGTTCGTCCCAGAGATTAACAAAATATGCAGCTTCAAAACGATTGATCTCATGAACCTTGACAGCACCAATGTGGGACCACATGAATGGCACAAAATAGCAGCTTCCGTAGAGGAGAACTACTCTGATTTTGATGGTTTTGTCATAACGCACGGAACAGATACCCTTAGCTACACAGCAGCGGCTCTCAGCTATATGATTCAAAACTCAAGCAAGCCTATAATCCTCACAGGTTCGCAGAAATCAATTTATCTTAGAGATACCGATGCTAGGCGGAACTTAATAGATGCCTTTATTTATGCATCCGATTCCCTTTCATCAGGCGTTAAGATTGTTTTTAATTCCAAGGTGATTAGGGGAACACGGGCGAGAAAAATAAGAACGCAAAGCTATAATGCATTTGAGAGCATTGATTATCCTTATGTTGCTAAAGTCATGTCTGATCATGTTACTCATTACATAATAGACTCTGTTTCAAAAGAGGTTAGCTTTAACTACCGAATGACACATCCTATCTTTGTTTTAAAGCTAACGCCAGGTCTGAATCCTAATATGATTAAGACACTTGGCAACATCTACAAAGTTTTAATTATAGAAAGTTTTGGGAGCGGTGGTCTTCCCAATATTAAGCACAACTCAGATTGTTCAATAAGCGATGCAATTAATGAATTTACAGATAGCGGCGGTATAGTCGTTTTAACTACGCAGGTACCTCATGAAGGTAGTCGACTAGCAACCTACGCCGTTGGTAAATCCTTGACTGATAATCCAAATATCCTAGAGGGAGGCCTTATGACCCTTGAAGCAATAGTTTGCAAGATGAAGTGGATACTCGGTCAAACCGAGGACCCAATTGAAATCAGAAATCTCTTTCTGAAGCCTATTGATTTTGATATTATATGATTTATACTTCACATGAGAAAAGTCACGAGATTACAAAACCCCGAGAAGATAATTTATTTTCTTCTCGGGGTTTTAATCAATACACTTTTTAGTTTGGAATGTCTATTGATTCATGAGCTTTGAAATTATATTTGACATATATCTATCTGCGACATCTCCAAACGATTCTTCAGGAAATAAATCTCTAAGAATACCCTCAATTTCAAATGCAAAATTTCGGGATAAATCCATAAATTCAAATCCCAGACAATTAGCATACAGACTACATTCTTCACCTGATTTTGAAGCATCCTTTGCTCCATCATCACAAACCTCTGAAACCTTATTAATGGCTGACAAATACAGCTTCCAGAAATTTGCCCCTCTCCAATCATTTGCCATAGAATACAAAATCTGCACCTCTTCCTCGTCAACTTCATGACCAACTAGGATCAAAGGCAGTGGAACCTTGCTCTCAAATCCAATCTCTGAAAGAACTGTTTCGAACATTTCATTCCTCTTGGCCAAGCTATCATCTATGTTTTCCATCATACCAACAATCATAGAAATAACAAAATCGTTAAAGAGATCCAGCAAAATTGGATTTTTGTTAGCTCTGCCTTCCGTTATTTCCATACAATTGAGATACATCTCTGCGATATAAGCCTTCGCTTTATGTGTGCATGTGATGTTTTGATTGCATTTTTTGCAAAATCTATCTACTACTGTAAATACCATCTGGAAACCTCTATCAAAAAATTGTATTAGTGATAATTTAATCTGTATCTAAAACTATACCAAGTATAATGCTTGATACGACAAAATATTGGTCAACTCTAATTTTATTCAAATACTATTTTAACAAGGGCTCTTATTTTGTCATTCTCAAGGCTGTACTTTGCTCTTGTCCCCTCATATTCAACGGAAACAATCTGTCTACTTCTAAGCTTTGCAAGATGCTGAGATATTGTTGACTGTGATTCATCCATTACTTCTGTAAAATATGTAACAGTACAATAGTCATTCTCTGAAAGTTCCTTTAAAATCCCTAATCTTACAGGGCTAGCCATCGCCTTTAGCATTTCTGCCTTTACCATTAACTCTCTTTTTGTTATCTTCACTCTCTTTGCCATATTTGCTCCTTTCACTTACTACTGAAATTTAATTTTATATATCTTTAAACAAATTGTCAACCAGTTTGGGAATATTTTTCTTATATTTTTCATTATTTTATGATATGATAATGAATTTATATATGTGAGTACATAATCAATTAAATTTATCTTTATATACAATGTCAAACAGCCACTGTAGATTGACTCTTGGCTCGCTTTGGGCATCGATAATAGGTTGAACCCTTTCAACACTGGATGAAGCACACCTCTTTCAAGGATTACACTCCCCTTAGGTATTCAACCTCTTTTGTCGTCAGCTTCCTAACTCCACCTTCTTTTAGATGCCCAAGCTGTATTTTACCAAATGCCACTCGCTGAAGCTCAATCACTGGATTGCCTACTGCGTCAAACATCCTCCTCACCTGCCTGTTTTTACCCTCATGAATAGTAATCTCAACAAGGCTTGTATTTGCCTTTATTCTCAGAGTTCTCACCTTGGCTCTCGATGTCACAAATCCACCTATATCCACACCTCTGACAAGCTTGAGTTCTTTTTCTCTGCTCATGACGCCTTGAACAAGTGCATGATAAGTTTTCGGAAATTCATGCTTAGGATGCGTCAATCGAAATGTTAAATCGCCATCATCGGTCAATAACAAAACACCCGACGTGTCATAGTCCAATCTACCGACCGGAAAAAGCCGTGGAGCTTCATCTGTTATGTCAGGATTCTCAGCTAAAATGTCAGTTACGGTTATTCGCCCTCGGTCATCCTTAACCGAGGTTATTACACCCTTAGGCTTATTGAGCAAAATATATGTGTAAGCCTTTACAGGCTGAATCGGCTCGCCGGCAACCATGACAATATCCCTCTCCTTGACTTGATATCCAGCTTCTCGAAGCGTTTTACCATTCACCTTGACCTGTCCTGCTATTATTAGTTCATCCGCTTTGCGTCTGCTGCAAACTCCAGATAGTGCGATATATTTATTTATCCTCATATTCTAACCCTGATTAATATATGTCTATTGCTTTAAGTTATATTCTTACTTCATTTATGTATTTCACCGAAATTTTATTTTTCATTGTCAAGCTGCGATGCCACCTCAAGCATTATTGCACATTCCATTCTCTTTTTGAAAATTCTGCACCCCTGCTCGTATACGCCTGATATAGAACCGCTGCTGTGATAGTTATTTGCTGCACAGCCCCCGCTACAGTACAGCTTAGCCCAGCAATCATCGCATTCCTCTCTAGAATAAATATTACAACGGCTGAACTCTTCTCTTTTCTTGATGTTGGAAATACCACTATAAATATCGCCCATTTTATAATCCTCATCTCCCACAAACTGGTGGCATGGGTATAAATCACCCCACGGCGTAACAGCCATGTATTCGCAGCCCGATCCACAGCCTGCAACTCTTTTGTGCACGCATGGTCCGTTTTTGAGGTCAATCATATAGTGATAAAATTCAAACGGTCTGCCTTCACGTCGTCTTTTCAGCATTTCAACTGCAAGCTTCTCATATTGGTCGAATATATACGGTAGGTCGTCCTCCGCTAACGCATATGGTTCCTCTGGTGAACAGACAACAGGCTCCATAGAAAGTTGGTCAAATCCGAGGTCTGCCATGTGCAAGATATCATTCAGAAAATCCTTGTTTAAAGCAGTAAAGGTTCCACGGATATAGTACTTCTTTCCACCACGTGATTTCACGAGTTTTTTAAAGTTTGGTATTACTAGGTCATAACTGCCTCTTCCGTCAATAAATTTTCGGAAGTGGTCGTGTACTTCTTTTCTCCCATCAAGGCTCAGAACGACGTTATCCATTTCCTTATCAGCAAAATCAATGACATCATCAGTTATGTTCACTCCGTTTGTTGTGAGTGTAAACCTAAAGTGCTTATTAAACTTTTTCTCAAGCTCCCTGCCATATGCAACAGTCTGCTTGACTACATCCCAGTTGAGTAGCGGCTCGCCTCCAAAGAAATCGACTTCCAGATTCCTTCGTCCCCCGGAGTTTTCAACAAGAAAGTCAAGTGACTTCTTGGCAACATCAAGGCTCATAAGCGCTGAATCACCGTGGAACTTTCCCTGTGCGGCAAAGCAGTATTCACAGTCCAGGTTGCAGGTATGTGCGACGTGAAGACAGAGGGCTTTGATAACATCGATATTCTTTGCCGTTTTTGCGAGCTTCTCACGGTATATGTCCGGGGTGAATAGTATTTTGTTTTTGACAAGGCTTTCGACATCCTCTACAACCCTCTGAACTTCCTCATAGGTCAAATCCTCTACTCCCGCAAATTCAGCCATTACCGCATCCACGATTTCAAACTTTTCACTATCAGTTGGATGCCCCTCTGCTTCGGATAGCCCGCCATCTTTCTTTGAACAAAAAAGTTGGATGATGCGATATGCCACATCATCCACTACATTAACCGATCCGCTGCAAACGTCCAACACAATATTGTATCCGTTTAACTTAAATTGGTGTATCATGCTATGTTATTTCTCCTCGTTTTCACAAGGCTGATTAGCTACTCCGCATGATGTCTTGCAAGCTGACTGGCAAGAGGTTTGGCATTCTCCACAACCACCATTTTCAAGGCTCTCTGCAAGATTTCTAGTTTCTATTGTTTTGATTCTTTCCATTTTTTCTTCCTTTCTACTACAATATAAATTGGTTAATATACTTAACAACCAGTTAGGTTGTTAGCCATCTTATTGCTTAAGCTGTATAATGATGGGGCAATCGGT
>QWCE01003896.1_pt1 | contig 23651 bp, 17 predicted proteins | sample 1972531 | NCBI WGS metagenome assembly QWCE01 (sample SAMN09866716, study PRJNA288562) | Human gut metagenome isolate term4_stool, whole genome shotgun sequencing... | reverse complement strand
TATGACAAATCGTTTGATACAAACTCCTTGTTTACTCATTGGATGAGCATCCTCTCTTTCTTACTTTTTCCGCATTTAGTTGGCGGCTTTTTGAATGTCCTCGTAAGCCCAGTGGTTTTCCGGCAAATCGCTGAACGCTTTGCGGGATTCCTTCTTGGGAATATTGAATGCGCGGTTAATCATGGCGATAATTTCCGCACGGGTAATGACGCGGTCTCCGCCAAAGGATCCGTCCTCGTAGCCGACGACGATGCCCGCTTCTTTCAGGGCGCCGGCATAGCCTGCATACCACGCGTTTGCGGGAACATCTTTAAATCCGCCCTGTTTCGGTTGAAGGCCTTTTAATCTGGCGATCATGGTAACCGCTTGGGCTCTGGTTACCCCTTCATCGGGATGGTAATTGCCGTCGCCGTAGCCGGTGATAATGCCTGCATTGATTAAGGTTTTAAAGCTGTCGAAATACCAATCCGTGGGGCGAATGTCTGTGAGGGCTTTTTGCAAATCGCCGCTGACATTGACAAAGCGCGCCAGCATGGTGGCAAGTTCCGAACGAACCACTTTTTGATTCGGCTTAAAACTTCCGTCGGGATAGCCTTTGACGAAGGCTTCTTTCGGTACATTGACTGTAAAGTTCGGATTCGTTTCCGTCGTCTTCGGTTTTTCAACCGGTTTACTTTCCTGAGGTTTCGACGGGGTGGATTGCGTGTTTGAGCCGGATTTGTCGCTTGCGCTGCCGGAAGAGGAACCGCCGGGCCTGTTTTTATCTTCATTGGAAGGCTTCGGTTGCGGCGTCGGTTGCGGATTCGGTTGCGGTTGCGGTTGAGGCATCGGTTGAGGCGTCGGTTTTTGTGCTTCTTTTAAGCCGGCGACCGCTTTTTCAAGATCGGCTTTCGCCTTGTCTATGGCCCCTTTGTCGCTTCCCGCTACATCTTTTTCCCCTTGGGTGATGGCCTTTTCCACCGCTGCTTTCGTTTCGGCCGTGTAGGTCTTGCCGTCTTTCAATTTAGCTTTTGCCACTTCAATGGCTTTAGTTAAAGCCGCTTTCGCTTCTTTAAGCTTGGCGTCTTCTTGGCTTGCTTTCGGCTTTTCTTTAAGGGCCTTCATGGCATTTTCAAGATTAGCTTTCGCCGCGTTCATGGCTTCGGCATCGTTTCCTTCTAATGCTTCGTTAGCAGCTGCCACTTTTTCTTCTACTGCTTGCTTCGTTTCGTCGGTGTAATCTTTGCCGTCTTTAAGCGTAGCTTCTGCGGCTGCGATGGCCGCCCTTAACACATCCTTTGCCTTGGCGATACCGTCATCGGCAGCCGTTTCAGGGGTGTTGAAGCCCAGGGTGTAGCTGAATTCCGTTTCAAAATTATTCTTCGAAAGCATGAGGCGCCGGGTCAGTTTGTAATTTGCACCGGGATCCAATGCGGCTTCAATTTCCGGGTTTAAGCTGTCTACCGGATCGATTTCCGAATCGACATCATTGTGTCCCTTGTTCTTCACAAAACCGTTATAGACCACTTTGGCCTTGTCGCCGTCGATTTTTTCAATGATGTTTTGAATCTTCCAGTCCCATCCGTCTTTATCCAAGACCTGTGCAATGCCCAGTTGGGCGTTGGCTGTGCGAATGCCGTATTTCTTGTAAATGATGCTTTCCACAAAATCTTTATATTCGCCGGGATTCTTGAAGAATTTCCAATCGTTAATGTCGCCGCTATTCCAGTAGAACATTTGAAGTAAATCCAAATCTTGGCTTATCTTTACTTTGCCCTCTGCATAGTTCACTTGTGCGTTAATGGCACTGCGTTGGGGTTGGTAATAGTTGTCGTGGGTGTCTTTAATGGTGACCCCCGCTTTTTTAATGGTGGCCAATTCCTCGTTGGTCAACGTGGATTTCAAATAGTTGCAGGATACGTCGAATTTGTTGAAGCGCACCCGTTGGCCAATTGCTTTTTCCGCAATCTTTTCAAAGGGAATGTCTTTCAAAAGATTGCCCTTGACAATTAAATTCGGATACTTCGTTGTGTATTGGTTGGCATTCTCCGCCATGCGCAGCCAGAAGCTGTCCGGCAGGGATTCAATTTCGTTGTTTTCCAAATTGAGGATGACCAATCGATTTAATTGATCCATGGCCTTCGGAAGAGCTTTCAGCTTGTTGTTGCCGACGCGAAGTTCTTCCAAGTATTTATACTTACCGAATACTTCCGGCAGGGAGGTCAGTTCATTGTCATTAACATTAATGACTTTCAGACGCTGATACTTGTCTGAGAAAACGCCGTCTAAGGTGGTTAGTTTGTTTTCGGATGCATAGAATTTTGCCAAACGGCTCGCATCTTTTAAGAAGCCATCCGGTAATTTTTCAATGCCGTTATTGGACAGGTCGATCTCTTTGATGTGTTTGTTTTTCGCCAGCAGATCCTTGTCCAAGTTTTTCAACTTATTCCCGGACATCCATAAAGTGGAGAGGTTTTCGTTGTTATCGAAAATGCCCTTGGGAAGGGATTCGAGCTTGTTGCCGTAAATATTTATATGGGTAATGCTCGTCATCTTGTCGAAAAGCCCTGCGGGAATTTCGGTAATGTCGTTGCTGGAAAGCTCGATACCCGTAACCTTGGGGCCTAAGTCTTTTAGCATGGAAATATCCGGTGTCTTGGCAATTTTTTCTCCGGAAAGATCCAAGTGACCGCTGGCCTTACTTAATTCTTCCGGCGAAAGCTTGCCGTCGTCATCCAAGTCCTTTACGCCGGCAGCTAATAGCTTTAAGGTGAGATTGTCGGCGTTTCTCTTCTTTTGTGCTTCGGGATCCGTGGGATCGTCGTAGCCTGTAAAGCCTTTTTTAATGGGGGCTTTAAAGCGGAGATCGGCCTTCGTATACTTATCGAACTGACCGATTTTGTCACGACTTCCTCCCATGATTTTTACAAGAACGGCGAGTTTTTGAATTTGATTCAAGTCCTTCACTTCGCAGGTATAAATGGCTTGATCTTGTTTTAAACCATCGGTAGCTTTTACGCCGGATTTAAATTGACCGTCGATTTTCATGCCTAAGTCCAGTATTTGATCCGCCATTTTGCCTACCCGCAAGGACAACATCATTTTGCCGTCCTCTACAACAAGCTTGGCGCGATTGCCGATAATACCGCTGACCATGGGAAGGTCTGTGTTCTCGCCCTCTCTCGATGCCATAAATTGAATGGTGTATTCGCCGTTGGGAAGCTTGTCCGTTAAATCGAAGTTGTCGGTCTTGGCAGGTGCTTCGCCGGCTTTTCTGTTTTCCCATTCACTTCCGTCGGAGAAGACCACTTTAATGTGGGGATTTTCGCCCGCCTTTTCCATGGCTTCTTGCAAGCTTTCGCTAATGGCATCAAAGGCATTGGCACTGCCGTAGGAGCAGTAGCCCTCCACATTCTTAATGGGCTCGTCGCCATTAATCGTAAAGGTGGCTTCCTTTATGGCCTTGGCTAAAGCCTTTTGCGCTTCTCCTTCACCTTGCTTCGGATAGTTTTTAAAGTAAATCTTTAGTGATTTCGAGCCGTAGCTTGAGGTTTCAAGTTTCACCGCTTCAATGGCGAAGCGTTCATTAAGCTTCCTAGTATCCCCCGATTCTTCTTTTACGCCGGAAGTGACAAAGTAATAGCTGAATTTATCCGCTTCAAAGACGATGCTGTTCCCTTGGATCTTCACGCCTTTTACAAGTTCGGGTGCCGCTGCGGCCTCTTTGTCGTAATGGTAAACCTTTACGCTGTCTTTATCGTGTGCTCCAAGGGGAAGGGTCACTTCTACCTTGCGATTCGGTTGTTGTTTCGCATTGTTAAGCAAGAAGCTGATGTCATAAGCCGTAACAGTCTTGGCTTTTTCGGCAACCGATTTTACCGCTGCATTGTCTTTTACAAATTGATCCCCTTCCTCTTTTACCACTTTTAATTCAGCGCCGTCCTTGAAGGCGCCCTTGGGGTATTCAACCGATACCTTCGCCGCGTCGTCGGTCTTGGTGATCATCTTGTCGCTTGTTATGGCATAGGTGGTAAAGGTGTTGGTGGAGTAGGTAATAAAGTCGCCTTCCACTTTCGGTTCCACTTTGTAGGTTCCCGTTTGCACTTGATCGTCGTCGTCTTCGTAAGCATAGGCTTGGTATAAAGCGACGCTTCCTTTGTTATGGTCGCCTACGGGGAAGAAGAGCTTCACATTCTTAAACGTGCCTTGCTTTAATCCGTTCTTTACGAAGGACACGTCGTAGGCGGTAAAGTTGCCCGCTTTTTCAATTTCTTTGGCTGCGTTTTTATAGGTTTCAAAGAATTTCGCCTTATCGACTTTTTCTACTTTAAGTTCCGTTCTCTCTTCAAAGACATCGGACATGTATTCCGCTTTCACGCCTGTCGCAGCGTCGACTTTGGTGACGAGTTTGGGCGTTTCCGGTTGCGGTTTCGGCGCATTGGGATCTTCCACCGGCGTAATGGTTACGGTTTTGGTCGCTGTCGTGTCGTCGTTGTAGGTGATTTCCACTTTGATTTCGCTCTTGCCGTAAAGGGCTTTGGCGATTTCGGCGTCGTTGGAAATGAAGCGATCGTTAACCATGCTGTAACCAAAGGTCGATTTGTCGTATGCTTTTCCGTTGATTTTAATGGTCTTAATTTCGTTGCCGACTTCTTTTGCCTTTTGAGCCGAACCGAAATCCAATTCCAATTGAGGCGAGGTTCCATTGATTTTAAAGAGAATGTTTTGAATGGGGTACTCGTCTTTCTTTCCGGTTTCAGGTGCCGGCGTTTCATGGCCGCTTTCACCGGGTTTGTTATCCCAGACGGAGCCGTCGGAGAAGGTCACCACGATGTGGGGATCTTCCCCTGCATCTTGTAATGCCTTACCAAGTGCCGGTCCTCCGTAGGGCGAGAAGCCAAAGGCTTCAAAACATTCCGTCATGCCCCGAGAAATACCACCTTGGACATTGGTAATTTTTTCGCCGCCATTGATTTGGAACGTGGCGTCCTTCATGGCATCTTCCAGCGCCTTGCTTTCGGCTATATCCGATTTTGGCGGAAGATTTTTAAAGAAAATTTTAGGCGTACTGTAGTCGTATTCCTTTTTCCAGTTTTTAGAGAAACCGATGTGATCGATTTGGAAGCGCTTAGCCAATGTGTTTTCATTGCCCGTTTCCGGTTTTTGCGTTTTGTCTTCCTTCTCGATGTATTTCTTTACATCAAATTTAATGTCTTTCGGCGCTACATAGCCCGCTTGGGTGTAGGTAATGGTGTTTCCGTCTTTAAAGCCGATGACGATTTTGTGAGGCTTGTTGTCCAATAATTTTAAGCCCGTCATGGCAAATTCAAGCTTTCCGTTAAATAACGTAAGATCGCGTGTATCTTTCTTTGCGTCGATAAAGAAGTTTGTAAAGCCCGGTCTTAAATCATTGCCTTGATTGTCGTCGACGAGAATGTAGCGAATGTTTTGAAAATATTTTTCGTACCATTCTTCTTGCGGCGTATCGCTGGAAAGAATCAGGGCATTGCCTAATTTTTCAGGCGTTCCCACGCCGTCGATTTCCCAGCCTTTCGCCATGCCGCCGGTATTCACTTGGCTGAGTTTTTCATTCGGCGCAGGTTCGTTGTTCTCATCGACATAACCCTCTTCCGTCTTCACGACTTCCGAGCCGTCCTTCATGATAATTTTAAATTCATGGGCGGTATTATAGTCGAAGTTCTCTACAATGGCCTTTGCGTCTTTCATTTTGTCCCATGTGCAGAAAATTCCGCTTTGCCACAGGAGATTGGGGTAATTATCGCTTCCCATGTGGTTCAGGGTCTTGCCGTCGATGACCACCCGTTCCACATTGTTTTTTAATAAGTAAGTTAGTGCGCCGCCGTCATTAGAATTGTGTTCGTATTTCAATCGAACGCCGACATAGGTTCCCACGGGATCCGTGGAAGATTTTCCTGTTTCGATGGATGTGATCGTCAGGCCGTCTGCCATTTTCTTTATCTTTTCGTTTTTGATCACGCCCTTATAAAATTTATAACCTTGCGCCGTGATTTCGATGGTGTTTTCCGGCAGGACGAGGACGTGATTGTCGATGACGATCTTTCCTTCGTCTTCATCAAAAACAAATGTGTAATTTGCTTCGCCGGTCGACGTGCCCTCTATGTAATAGGATTGCTTGTTTATTTTTATCGACGTAATACTTCGCATCCAATCGCTTTGCGCTTCGCCGGGCTCGCCGTCGCCAAATCCTATTTTCAAATCCCCTTCCGATGTGTCGAAGACAATGCCCTGAGGCACTTCCTTCGCCCCATTGGCGTGGACACTCCTTACAGGAAAACTTGTCAGCAACATACATAAAGCCAACAAGAGTGCTATCGGTCGTTTCATTTATGTTCCTCCTTCTATCTATGGTTATGTGAGAACTAACTGATTTTTACTCTCATTATGTTAATTGAGCCGATAGACTTTATCAATGGATTCGGTATAATTTTTTGCGTTAACCACGGTTAACTCAGAGGGAGTGATATCACCTCTCATCATCAATTTATCCCGATGATTTCAAGGTTTTGCCCACCGTAAACAGGGGGTTATTGTAATTTCAAATTTTACTTTTCAATGGCACACAAAAAAGCACCTCCGTGGAGATGCTTTCGCTCTATATCATGTACTTGTTTTAATTCTACATCTTCACCGAGGTCAAAACGGACATGATGCCGTCGATGGCATAGGAGCGGCGGCTCGGTACCTCTCCCTTTTTTCTCGGTTCTTTTTCTTTCACCTTGGCGACTAAATAGTTTCCGTCCTTCGCGCCTAAAAGGAGCTGATCTTTTTGCGGAAAATCTTTGGGGTTTTCTTCGATGGTGCCTAAGATTTCGCCGGTGGCTTTAAAGACAAAGGTGATCCGTCCCTTTTCCTTTACCGCTTCCACCCCTTCGATGCCGTCTTCCGGCCAGTCCCAGCTGATGTCGGGATCGGTGAGATTTTCTTTTTCCGTGATATCGCTGTAGGCCAGGTCCTTTCTGTCGAAGGTGCCCAAGACGAGGAGGTGCTTCTCTTCATCGTAGCAGACGGTTTTTTTCTGCGATTCGAAAACTTCTTCCATGTTCACGTACCGCTTGTCGCCTTGAAGGAGGACGGTGTCCTTTCGAATGGGGATTTGAATGATCGTCTCCCTCGTGGTCTTAAAGGACACATTGTCCTCATCTTTCACGGGCAGATAGCAGGCCTTTTCCATGACCGCCCCCTCGTCGATAAAGACCTTGCCGTCTTTTTCGATGTAATCCGATGCGTCCAAAAGCTGTCCGCAAAAGATGACGTGATCCACGGTTCGCGATGCCGGCGCCCCACAGCCCGCCAGTAAAAGCAATAGGAGCACAGCAAAAAATCCCTTTTTCATTTCATCGCCCCCTTTTTTCTCATTATAGCAGAGGTCAGGGCGGAAAAAAGGCGGCGACTCTAAGCTTTTTCTAAGATTTGAGGGCATTTATTGCAAAAGAAAAGCGCCCGCAAAGCGAGCGCATGATCTTTTATTCTGTTAATCCATTAATTTAGAGCCGTTTACGCGGATCCCCGGGCCCATGGTAGAGGCCAGGGTAACGGAGCGCAAATAGCGTCCCTTGGCTGCTGCCGGTTTCGAACGAATAATGGCAGACATTAAGGTCTTAAAGTTTTCGGTGAGCTTTTCCGTACCGAAGGATTTCTTGCCGATGGGTACGTTGATGATGGCCGCTTTGTCGACGCGGTATTCAACCTTACCTGCTTTGATTTCTTGGACGGCTTGTCCGACATCAAAGGTAACGGTGCCGGCCTTCGGGTTCGGCATAAGGCCCTTGGGACCTAATACGCGACCGATACGACCGACGACGCCCATCATATCGGGTGTCGCGACGACGACGTCGAATTCGAACCAGTTTTCGTCTTGGATCTTCTTCATGAGCTCTTCGCCACCGACGTAATCTGCGCCGGCTTCTTCCGCTTCTTTTACCTTGTCGCCCTTAGCGAAAACTAAGATGCGTTCCGTACACTTGTTGGTCGGCGTGACGGGGGTCGACGCCGAGACGAACGGCGAGCTCGATGGTTTCATCGAAATTAGCGACGGCGGTCTTTTGTACCAATTCAATGGCTTCGTTCACATCGTAAAGATTGGAACGATCGACGAGTTTAAGACTGTCTTGATATTTTTTACCTCTCTTAGGCATGTTTAACCTCCTTGTGGTTCAAACGAAATGGAATTTCTCCCACTAACCTTCTACTTCGACGCCCATGCTGCGTGCCGTACCGGCGATCATGCGCATGGCCGATTCGACATTGGCTGCGTTTAAGTCGGGCATTTTTGTTTCGGCGATTTCGCGGCATTGATCCTTGGTGATCTTCGCAACTTTTTTCTTGTTGGGTTCGCCGCTTGCCTTGTCGATGCCTGCCGCTTTTTTAATTAAGACGGCTGCCGGCGGGGTCTTGGTAATGAAGGTAAAGGAACGATCTTGGTAGACGGTCATGACTACCGGAATAATCATACCGGCTTGGTCTTGCGTCTTGGCGTTAAATGCTTTGGTAAATTCCATAATGTTAACGCCGTGGGGCCCGAGGGCGGTACCTACCGGCGGTGCCGGCGTTGCCTTGCCTGCGGGGATTTGTAATTTAACGATTGCTATGACTTTCTTTGCCATAGTACACCTCCTAATGTGGTTTGGCGGGGTTTCCCTCCCACTCTTAATGTGCTTACGTTTATGCCTCGGTTAATTGGTTCACGTCCAATTCCACCAAGGTGTCGCGGCCGAACATGGAAATGGTGACTTTCACCTTCCGGTTTTCCTCGTCCAGCTCTTTGACAATGCCGACGAAATCTTCGAAGGGTCCGGTCAGGACTTTGACGCGATCGCCTACGGCATAGGTATCCGACAGGGCTTCTTTTTTCGTCACGCCTAAGTGCTTGACCTCTTCGTCGGAAAGGGGAATCGGTTTGCTTCCCGGACCGACGAAGCCGGTGACGCCTCGTGTATTTCTGACGACGTACCAGGATTTATCGTTCATAATCATTTTTACCAGGACGTAGGAAGGGAACATCTTGCGTTCCTTTAATTTCTTTACGCCGTCTTTTTCTTCGACGTAATCTTCCATGGGAACCTGGACATCAAAGATCATATCGCCGAGATCCTGATTTTTCACCATGGATTCCATATTGTCTTTGACTTTGTTTTCGTGGCCGGAATAGGTATGGATAACATACCAATGGGCTTCTTCCTGACCGGCTTCGCCATTGGTGCGATTTAAATCATCTGTCAATTGAAATCCTCCATACCGCTTACACGCCGAAAATCAAGCCCATAATGTGGCTGAAGACAAAGTCAACGGCGTAGATAAACATAGCCGTGACGATGCTGACGAGGATAACGATTAAGCTATATTGGAATAATTGTTTCTTCGTCGGCCATACGACCCGTTTAAATTCCCTTTTGACACCGCGAAAATATTTCGTTAAGGATTCTCTTTCCTCAACCTTCGGCGTTGTGGATTTTTGCGCCATCGTATCTCTCCTTACTTCGTCTCCTTATGAAGCGTATGGGTCTTGCAGAATTTGCAATACTTTTTGATTTCCATACGTTCCGGCGTATTCTTCTTGTTCTTGTAGGTTACGTAGTTTCTTTGTTTGCACTCTGTGCATTCCAATGATACGCGATCTGCCATCGCACACCTCCTCTGACTCTAATAATTAATGGAAATAAACTCAATAAAAAAGGGCTTGTATCAAGCCGCTTTTTCCGGCACTCCGGATTGGTTTACGGAGTAATCCTATCAAATATCCGGCTTCCTGTCAATTGTTTAGGCCTTATTATTTTTTAAAAGCTCTTCCCAGCGGTCCAATTCCGCTAAATATTTTTCCCTGCGCCCTTCGTGTTCCTTTTCAAAAATCGCCGTCTCCCGATCCACGGCCTCTAAACGCTCGGGACTCAGGTTTCTTTCGGCAAAGGGATAGACCACGGCATTTTCTCGATCGGCATGGGCTTCCAGCAAAAAGGCGTAGTTGTACATAAGGCCGAAGACGTCCAGGAGATGCTCATCCGTCGGCTCTTTTTCCCACAACTGCCGCGCCTCGTCTAAGTTCCTGACGATGTTTCGCGCCTGATCGTGTTCGGCGAACATGCCTTGGCGCACGATTTTTTCCGCCACCGGGCCCAGATCCTCCAGCATATAGTGAAAGAGAATGTCCTCTTCCTTGCCGTGGTGATGGGCGTCGGAGTAGTGGCGTATAAATTCGATCATGGGAAGCACTTCGTCTCGAAATAAAACCTCCCCTTCCAAGGCCTTGATCAGGTAGCGGCGAATAATGCCGGTGAAGCGCAGGATCTGTTCGTGTTCCTTCATGAGTACATCAATTCCGTACATGGTCTTTCTCCTTTTCGATGATTTTTTCCGCCACGCGCATGCCGTCCATGGCCGAGGAGACGATGCCCCCGGCATAGCCCGCCCCTTCCCCGGCGGGATAGAGATTTTCGTGGCTTAAGGATTCCAAAGTGGTCAAATCTCTGGTGATGCGCACCGGCGAGGAAGAGCGTGTCTCCGGCGCCGTCAAGAGCGCCTTTTCAATGAGGGCGGGGAAGCGGCGGCCCATGTCTTTAAGCCCTTCCGTTAAAGCCCGGTCCAGCGCCTCGGGATAGATTTCGTGCAGATCCGCCTCGAAGGTGCCGGGCCTGTAGGTCGGCGTCACGGCATCACCTTCCTTACCGTAAAGGTAGCTGCTCGCGCTTTCAACCGGCGCCTTGTAGCTCTTGGTCATGGCGAAAACTTTTCGCTCGATCTTTCGCTGAAATTCCACGCCGGCCAAGGTGCCTTCGCCGTAGGTTTCATGGTCGATGGTGACGAGGACGGCGGCGTTGGCATTTTCCCCGTCGCGGGCCTTGTAGCTCATGCCGTTGGTCACCACGCCCCCTGCCTCCGATGCGGCGGCCACCACTTTTCCTCCGGGGCACATGCAAAAGGTGTAGACGCCCCTCTCTCCCACCTTAGCGGTGACGCTGTAATCGGCGGCGGGCAGGAAGCGGCGCATCTCCCCGTACTGGCTCTCGTCGATGGCAGCCTGAGGCTCTTCGATGCGAAAGCCCACGGCAAAGGGCTTCTGCTCCATAAAAATACCCTTCTCGTGAAGCATGGAAAAGCTGTCCCGGGCCGAGTGGCCGAGGGCAAGCACCACGTACTTGGCGTGGAAATCGCCTTTGCTCGTGGCCAGGCTGTAGCCGTCATTTTCCTTCGTGATCGATTGTAATGCCGTGCGGAAATGAATCTCCGCCCCCATGTCCTCGAGTTCTTTTCTTAAAAGAACCAAGACCTTTCTCAGGGCGTCGGTGCCCACGTGGGGCTTTTTCTTGTAGAGAATGCTCTCGTCGTCGGCCAGGCGGCTAAACAGCTCCAGCACCGTGCGGCCCCGGGGATCTTTGGAGCGGCTGGTGAGCTTGCCGTCGGAAAAGGTGCCGGCACCTCCTTCACCGAATTGCACATTGCTCTCGGGATCCAGTTCCCCCGTCTCCCAAAAGGCCTCCACCTTCTTCACACGCTCTTCTACGGCGTCGCCCCGCTCGAGCAATATAGGCGCCATGCCCCGCTTGGCGAGGACCCAGGCGCAGAAAAGCCCCGCCGGTCCCGCTCCGACGACCACGGGCCGCGCCGCGGATTTAATCGGCGACAGATCGTAGGCTTCCTCATTTACGGGAAGGATCTGTTTGTTTTTGCGTATTTTTTTGTTTGTCGTTATGTCCACGGCGGCGATGAAGCGCATGGTGCGCCCCTTCCTTGCGTCCACGGATTCCCGGTGGCGGCGCCAGGTGTATTCGCCGCGCTTTAAGCCGGTGATTTTTTCGATTTCGGCCTCGTAGGCCTCGGGCTTCGAGTCGATGGGCCGATGTAAATGATTGATTCTGTAGTTCATAGGCTCAATTATCCTTCGTCTTTAAGAAAAGGTCAAGTTCAGTGTACGTCTTTTCCTCTGAAAAATCCGTATCCTATGTAACGAAAAGACCTTCCCGCAGGAAGGCCTTCGCGTTTATTTATTTTTCTTTCCCAAAATATAATCCACGCCTGCCTGAATCACCGGCATGACTCTCATATTCGGAATGTTTTTAAAGAGATTGTCTTCCACCCGCTCGATGTGGCCCATCTTTCCTAAGATGTGGCCGTCGGGGCTGATGAGCCCTTCGATGTTGAACTCGCTGCCGTTGGGATTGTCCACGTAGGTAAAGGCCACTTGATTATTTTCAACCAGTTCCCTTGCCTGTTCTTCGGAAAGAACCAATCGACCTTCCCCGTGACTGATGGGCACGGCGTATTCGTCGCCGGCATTCAAGTACATGAGCCAGGGCGAGTCGTTGGTCATGACTTGGGTGGTGACCATGCGGGCCACGTGGCGGGAATTGTCGTTAAAGGTCAAGGTGGGGGAGTCGGCTTCTTGCACCCGGGCTTCGCCGTAGGGCAGATAGCCCGACTTGATCAAGGCTTGGAAGCCGTTGCAGATGCCCAGCACCAGCCCCTTCTTTTCCTTCACCAAATAATCCATAGCGGATTTCACCTCGTAGGTGCGGAGGATGTTGGCGATAAATTTCGCCGAGCCGTCCGGCTCGTCGCTGAAGCTGAAGCCGCCGGGAATGGCGAAGATGTCCGCTTCTTTAATCTTTGCGGCCAGCTCCGAAATGCTTTCGACGGTTTCTTTCGCCGTTTGATTCTTGAAGATAAAGACTTCCGCCTCGGCACCGGCCTTGGTGAACACGTCTTTCGTGTCGTACTCGCTGTTGGTTCCCGGGAAGCAGGCGATGAGCACGCGGCAGCTGTCTTTCGCCGCGGCGTTTGAGCTGCGGGTGCTTGCGATTTGCACCGTGGCCAGGGCTTTCTTTTGATCGTGAATTTCCGGCGGGAAGACTTTGTCCAGTCCCGTGGTGTAGGCTTTCACGATTGCTTCCTCATCAAGGGTTTCGCCGTTGACCACATAGCCCGAGTCTGTCAGCGCGCCCACGGCTTTCACGCCGTCAAAGGCCTTCTTGTATTCCACGATGACGTCGCCGTAGCGGGCGTTGTAAAGATCGTCGAGTTCGATATCGAAGCCCAGATCGTTGCCCATGGCAGAGATAATCATGCCCGGCAAGGTACCCTTGTGGGTCACGGCCGCGGCGGAAAGAATATTTCCCGATGCCATTTCTTTTTTCAGTACCTTGGCCCCTGCCTTAAAGGCGTCGATGTCGATCTTGCCGTCTTCCGTGCGGACGGCTTCCACGATGCCCAGCTTGTTCCCCGCAGACGTGAAGACATTGCTCACGACGTCTTTCGCCGCCATAGGGGCGATGGCGAAGGACACCAAGGTCGGCGGTACGTCTTTGTCGCGGAAGGTGCCGCTCATGGAGTCTTTTCCGCCGATGGGAGGAATTTCCAGATCCATGCAGGCGTCGAAGGCACCTAAGAGGGCCTTCAAGGGCTTTTGCCAACGCATTTCGTCTTCTGCTAGTTTTTCGAAATACTCTTGGAAGGTGAAGTACATGTCGCAGATTTCAGCGCCGGTAGCCACCAGCTTCGCCACGGATTCCACCACGGCGTAGTAGGCGCCGAGGTATTGGTTTTCCGACAGGAATTCGGGATTGCAGCCGTAGCTCATGACGCTGGCCGTTTGGCTCTTCTTGCCTTCCACGGGAATGAGCCCCGCCATGGCTTGGGTGGGCGTCAGTTGCTTCTTGCCGCCTAAGGGCATGAGCACCGTGCCGCGGCCCACGCTGTTGTCGAATTTTTCGATTAAATTCTTTTGGCTCACTACATTTAAATCACTCATGGCTTTCACGATATCCGACGGCTTCATGTCGTCGCGGCGATTCAGGTAGTGGCAGATGGGATCTTTTTCCACCTTCACCTTTTGGCTCCGGTCCACGCCGGCGGTGTCGATAAAGGCGCGGTCCAAGTCCACGATGAGTTTGTCTTCGTAGTAGAGGCGCATGGCGGCTTCTTCCGTCACTTCCGCCACCACGGTCATTTCAAGATTTTCTTCCCGGCTCATTTCTTCGAAGAGGGACAGATCTTCTTTCTCGATGACCACGGCCATCCGTTCCTGTGATTCGGAGATGGCGATTTCTCTCGGCTTCAGGCCCGCGTATTTCAAAGGCACTTTATCCAGTTGCACGCGTATGCCGGGAGCCAACTCGCCGATGGCGACGGAGACGCCGCCGGCACCGAAGTCGTTGCAGCGCTTAATGCGAGAGGCGATTTCCGGACGGCGGAACAGGCGCAGGAGCTTCCGCTCTTGAGGCGCGTTGCCCTTTTGCACTTCCGCACCGGCCGTGGCCAAGGAGGCCGCCGTGTGCTTCTTGCTGCTGCCCGTGGCGCCGCCGACGCCGTCGCGGCCCGTGCGACCGCCCATTAAGAGGATCAAGTCCCCGGGCATGGGTTCGCCGCGCCAAACATTGCTCCTCGGTGCAGCACCGACCACAGCGCCCACTTCCATGCGCTTGGCCATGTAGCCGTCGTGGTAAAGCTCTTCTACGAGGCCGGCTGGAAGGCCGATTTGGTTGCCGTAAGAGGCGTAGCCGTTGGCGGCTTCCGTGGTGATCTTCTTTTGAGGCAGCTTGCTTTCCCAAGTGTCTTCAATGGGCATGGTGGGATCGCCGCTGCCCGTGAGGCGCATGGCCTGATAGACAAAGGCTCTGCCGGAGAGGGGGTCGCGAATGCAGCCGCCCAAGCAGGTGGATGCGCCGCCGTAGGGCTCGATTTCCGTGGGGTGGTTGTGGGTTTCGTTTTTAAACATGAGAAGATAGGGAATGGTCTCTTCTTTCCCCGTCCTGAGGTCTTCCGCCACCACGTCCACGCAAATGGAGCAGGCGTTGATCTCTTCGGACACTTCCATATTGGTCTTCACGCCTTCGGCCTTAAGGTGTTTCGCCACCAAGGTGCCGAGATCCATCAGGCTCACGGGCTTCTTGCGATTTAATTCTTTCCGCGTTTTCATGTAGCGGTCGTAGGCGGCGGTGATTGTTTCGTCCACGTCGTCGTCGAATTCGATCTCCAGCGCCGTGTTAAAAGTGGTATGGCGGCAGTGGTCGGACCAGTAGGTGTCCAAGATCGCCAGTTCCGTTTCGTTAATGTCCCGACCCACTTCTTTAAAGTGTTCTTGAATAAAGGCGAAGTCTTCAAAGCTCATGGCCAGATCCATGGATTCGAAGCGGCGCTTCAATTCCCCTTCGTCCCAGGAGATAAAGCCTTCGATGACGGCGTTGTCCGTATTTTTTTCCAGATCCTTTTTAATGGTGGTGGGCACGCCGAAGAGGCCGCCGATTTTTTGATCCACCGGGTTTACTAAATGCTTCACGATGGCGGCGTAATCTTTTTCGTCGATGTCGCCGATGAAATCGTACACCGTGGCGCAGGCCGCATCTAAATTGGTGTGGCCGAAGATGGCCGTCGCCGTATCCAAGACCCCGGCTTGCCGTTGATCGTATTGACCCGATTGGTATTCCACCACCAGGCCGTGATCCATGGCGGCCTGAAGCTTAAAGGCATCTGCCCCGGCGAAAACTTTATCGCTGGGCGCTTCGGAAAGAACTTCCGTGGTGAGGCGCTTCACCTCATCCTCCGTCAGACCTTCCAAATCGTAGCGGGCGTAAATCTTCACGTCGTCCAGGTGAATGCCCAGTTCTTCGTTTAACTGCGCCGCAAGGCCCTTGGCCGCGTTGTCGAAGCCGGGCTTTCTGCCCACGTAGACGCGGCTGATCATGGGGCCGATGTCTCGGCGAATTTGTTTATGTTCGAATTGAATCTTATCCGCACCGGCGTAGGCTTTGGCTATGGCTTCTTCGAAAGTATCCGCCGTGGCGGTGACGGTGAGCACCCGTCCGCCGTCGGTGACGAGCTTGCCGTCTTGGATTTTCGTGCCGGCGTGAAAGACTGTGACGTCTTTTAAATCGTCGGGAATAGTAATTTCAACGCCCTTTTCCGAGGATTCGGGATAGCCGCCGCTGGCTAAGGTGAGGGATACGACCTTCTTGTCGTTTTCCTTCACGGAAACTTTATCCAGCTCGCCTTTGGCCGTAGCCATCATAATTTCCAAGAGGTCGCCGTCCAGACGTTCCAGCACCGATTGGGTTTCCGGATCGCCGAAGCGGCAATTGTATTCCAGAATTTCCGGGCCGGCATCGGTAATCATAATGCCCATAAAGATCAGGCCGCGGAAATCCATGGCGTCTTTTTTCAGGCCCGCCATAAAGGGGCGCACCAATTTTTCGTCGATGGCATCCAACAGGGGCAAGGCCTCCACATTGGGGGCGTAGCTGCCCATGCCGCCGGTATTCGGTCCCCGTCCCCCTTCGTAAATGGACTTGTGGTCCTTGGCCGTGGAGAGGGGCACGATGGTTTTTCCGTCGCAGAAGGCGAGGAGGCTCATTTCAAAGCCTTCCAAAAATTCTTCCACGACGACGCGATTGGTGTGGAAACGGTTCTTTTCGTAAACATCGATTAAAAAGGCTTCCACTTCTGCTTCCGTATAGGCGATGACCACGCCCTTGCCTGCGGCCAAGCCGTCGGCCTTTAAGACGCAGACGCCTTTTTCGGCTAAGAGATTGACGGCTCCCTGGCGCACGGCATCCCGATCCGTGGATTCGAAATAGCCCGCCGTGGGGATATTGTGGCGCACGCAGAATTCTTTCGTAAAGAGCTTGGAGCCTTCCAGCTGTGCCGCTTCTTTTCTCGGACCGAAAATAGCGAGGCCCGCCTCTTCAAAGGCATCGGCAATGCCGTCCACCAAGGGCGCCTCGGGTCCGACGACGGTGAAATCCACCGCCATATCCTTGGCAAATTTCAAAAGGCCTTCAATGTCGCCGCTTGAAATCGCGATGTTTTCGCCTACATCTTCCGTGCCGCCGTTACCCGGTGCAAAGAAAATCTTCTCTACCTCTTTGTTTTTCGCGATGGCATGGCCGATAGCGTGCTCGCGACCGCCGCCGCCGACAATTAGTACCTTCACAATGCCTCCTTAATGTTTAAAGTGACGGACGCCCGTAAATACCATGGACAGTCCTTTTTCGTTACATACCTTAATGGAATCCTCGTCGCGGATGGAGCCGCCCGGTTGAATAATGGCGCCCACACCTTTTTCCGCCGCCGCTTTGACGCAGTCGTCGAAGGGGAAGAAGGCGTCGCTTGCCATGACGGAGCCTTCGAAGTCGCGGTCGGGGTTGTGATTAAAGATATTTTCCAGAGCCCAGATACGGCTGGTTTCGCCGCCGCCGACGCCTAAGGTCATGCCGTCTTTAATGAGGACCACGGCGTTGGAGCGCACGTATTTGACCACCTTCATGCCGAAGAGGAGATCCCGCTTTTCGGCATCCGTCGGCGCCTTGTCCGTGACCACCTTGTAGTCTTCGTCCGCATCGAGATCCGCATCTTGTACCAAAACTTTTCCGCTGGCGAAGCGCATTTCTTTTTTCAACGGGCCGGCGGCGTAGTCCACTTGAATGACGCGGAGATTTTTCTTTTGCTTAAAGACTTCCAAGGCCTCGTCGGTAAAATCTTTTGCCGCAACCACTTCCAGGAAGATCTTCACCATTTCTTCGGCGCAGGCCTTGTCCACCGTGGTGTTTAAAGCGACGATGCCGCCGAAAATAGACAGACTGTCCGCTTCAAACATCTTCTTGTAAGCGTCCACGTCGCTTTCGCCTAAGGCGACGCCGCAGGGCGTAGCGTGTTTCAAGCCGACGCAGATAATGCCGTCCTTGTCTTCGTCGAATTCACCGGCGAGACTGACCGCCGTGTTAAAGTCGTTGTAGTTATTGTAGGAAAGCTCCTTGCCTTGGAACTGTTTCAAGTGGCTGAAGTAGCTGTTCACCATGGGATCGGAATAGACCGCCGCCTTTTGATGGGGATTTTCTCCGTAGCGCAGGTCCCCGTCTTTTTTCAGGCCGATGGTCAGGAGATCGTCCTCTTCCCCGGTGACTTCCTTAAAGTAGCGGGCGATCATGGAATCGTAGTAGGCGGTCTTGCTGAAAGCCTTCATGGCGAGCTTGCGGCGGAAGGCGAGATCGTCCTTACCTTCCTTTAATACGCCGAGCACGTCGTCGTAGTCCGAGGGATCGGTGACGATGAGCACGTCCTTGTGGTTCTTCGCCGCCGAACGCACCATGGAAGGACCGCCGATGTCGATGCTTTCGATCATGTCCGCTTCGGATTTATGTTGCTTGTAGCTTTCTTCAAAGGCGTAGAGATTGACGCAGACCAAGTCGATATTGCCGATTCCGTGTTCCTTTACCGTGTCCACGTGGCTCTTTTCGTCGCGCTTGTACAAAATACCGCCATGTACCTTCGGGTGCAGGGTCTTTACCCGGCCGTCCAACATTTCGGGAAAGCCCGTGTAGGCATCAATGGGGGTGACGTCTACGCCGCCTTCGGCAATGGTTCTCAATGTGCCGCCGGTGGACAGCAGGGTGAAGCCCAAGTCCACAAGGCCCTTGGCGAAGCTCACAATATTTGTCTTGTCCGTTACGGATAACAGTGCGTATTTCATAGTATGCCCTCCTCGCAAAATCGAATGGCTGTTTTAAGTAATTGGTGCTCCAAGACGAGCACCGTTTGTTGAATGGCTTCCGGCGAATCCAGCTTCTGTATATCCACGGAGGATTGGAGCAAAATGGCGCCGCCGTCCACGGTTTCGGTGACGTAGTGCACCGTGGCGCCGCTTCTCTTTTCCCCCTTGGCAAACACCGCCTCGTGAACGTGCATGCCGTACATGCCCTTGCCGCCGTAAGCGGGGAGCAGAGCCGGATGGATGTTGATCATGCGCCCGGCGTAGCGCGTCAAAAGATCCTTGCCCAGGATTTTTAAATAGCCCGCCAGGACGATAAAGTCGATCTTATTTTCCTCAAGCACCTCTAAAAGATCGCCGTCTTCTTCCACGAAGATGGCCTTCCCCGCCTCTTGCGCCCGCACGAGGCCATAGGCGTCGCGGCGATTGGAGACGACCAGAGCGATCTCCGATTGAAAAAATCCTTCCCTTTCGGCATCTAAGAGGGACTGTAAATTGGTCCCGGAGCCGGAAATAAATACGGCGATTTTCATTTCAGCACAGTCTTGCCTTCGCCCTTGGTGATTTTTCCGATCACCGTGGCTTTCTCGTCGGTCTTTTCGTTCAGATAGGCCAGGGCTTTTTCCGCCTCGTCCGCGCCTACGATAACGACCATGCCGATGCCCATATTAAAGGAGCGGTAGAGCTCTTCTTCCGCAATGGCGCCGGTGTTTTCGATAAAGGTAAAGAGATCGCCCTTGTCCCAGCTGCCCTTTTCGATGGTGCAGTTTAAATCGTCGGACAAGATGCGGGGAATGTTTTCGATGAAGCCGCCGCCGGTAATATTGGAGACGCCCTTCACTTCCACCTCGTCCATTAAACCCAGCACGGGCTTCACGTAAAGGCGTGTGGGGCGAAGCAGGACTTCCCCGACGGTGCCTTTAAGGCCTTCGGCGGTGTCATTAATGCCCAACTTCAAGTGATCGAAGAACAGCTTCCGCGCCAAGCTGTAGCCGTTGGAGTGGAGACCGCTGGATGCCAGGCCGATGACCGCGTCCCCTTCCTTCACCTTGCTTCCGTCGATGATTTTATTTTTATCACAAAGACCCACGGCAAAGCCCGCCAGATCGTACTCGTCTTCGGCGTAAAGGCCCGGCATTTCCGCCGTCTCCCCGCCGATTAAAGCGCAACCCGATTGGCGACAGCCTTCCGCCACACCTTCCACGATCTTTTGCATCTTTTCCGCGGACACGTGACCCGTGGCCACATAGTCCAAAAAGAACAGGGGCTTGGCGCCTTGGCAAATCAGGTCGTTGACGCTCATGGCCACGAGATCGATGCCCACCGTGTCGTGGATATCCATCATCTGTGCCACCATGAGCTTCGTGCCCACGCCGTCGGTGGCGCCTAAAAGCACCGGGTGCTCCATGTCCTTGGCGGCGGAAAGATCGTAGCCGCCGGAAAACAATCCGATGTCCCCTAAGACATTTTTGTCGTAAGTGGATGCGACGGCCTTCTTCATTAGCTCGACGGCACGATTGCCTTCGGTAATGTCGACGCCGGCGTCTTTGTAAGATAAAGTCATAATGCCTCCTATATCACCGTGGGGTCTACCGGGTAGTCCCCGTCAAAACAAGCGGTACAGTATTGGTCGATCCCTTTCTTCCCTGCTCTCGCCAAGCCTTCCATGGAGATAAAGGCCAGGGAGTCGGCACCGATATTTTCTTCGATTTCCTTAATCGATTGATTGGCGGCGATTAAATGCTTCCGATTGGGCGTGTCGATGCCGTAGTAGCAGGAATATTTTACCGGCGGCGAGGTGATGCGCATGTGCACTTCCTTGGCACCGGCATCCCGCAGGCGATGGATCAAATTGCGGCTCGTGGTTCCCCGGACGATGGAGTCGTCCAAGAGGACGATGGACTTGCCCTTGACCACATCTCCCAAGGGATTGAGCTTGAGTTTTACCGCCATGTCCCTTTCCTTTTGCGTCGGCTTAATAAAGGTACGGCCCATGTAACGATTCTTTACCAGACCTTCACCATAAGGAATTTGCGACGCTTGAGCGTAGCCGATGGCCGAGGGAATGCCGCTGTCGGGCACCGGTACGACCAAATCCACGTCACAGGGCGCTTCCTCCCACAAAATTTCCCCGCAGCGACGGCGGAAAGTGTAGGCGTTGATGTCGTCCAAATTGGCGTCGTTACGCGCAAAGTAAACGTACTCGAAAATACAATTCTTCGGCGTAGCGTCCGATTCATAGTGATCGGAATGAATCCCCGTTTCGTCGACGACGAGAATTTCGCCGGCTTCGATGTCCCGGGTCATGCGGCCGCCGATAATTTCAATGGCGGCGTTTTCGCTGGCCACGATGACGTCGTCTTCGTCCCGGCCCAAGACCAGAGGACGGAAGCCGTTGGGATCTCTAAAGGCCACCACCTTGCCCTTGACCAGAGCCGTGACCGAATAGGCGCCTTCGATAACGCCCATGGTCTTTTTAATGGCCTCGACGATGTCCCCGTCGTAGTAGCGGGTAATTAAGTATAAAATCACTTCCGTGTCGTTGGTGGTTTGGAACATCATCCCCTCTTCTTCCAAACGCTCACGCAAAATATGGTAGTTTACCAAATTGCCGTCGTTGGCGATGGCGATGGTTTCCCCGCCGATGAAACCCATAATCGGCTGAATATTATAATCGTGGGAACCTTCCGCCGTGGAATAGCGCACGTGACCGATGCCGATATTCCCTTCCAAATCCCGTAAGCTTTCTTCCGTGTAGGCGTCGATGACCAAACCCATGGACCGCTTTCTTAAAATTTCTTCCCCGTTGTAAATGGCCATACCCGTGGCTTCCTGCCCCCGGTGTTGCAGCGAGTTCATGCCATAAAACAGACTGGTTGCCACTTGCGATTTACTATAAATTCCAATAACTCCACACATTGTTTGCGTTAGATCCTTTCTATCAAATACGATGTCTCAATCTTGGGTGCTACTTTCATCTCGTACAAGGATACTTTTTATTGGCCTCGCGAACGAAGCCCCGCACAAAACCTCCTAAAAATTAAAAAAAGAGATACAGGTATCGTATCTCTTTATAAGCCTACACTGAGAGCGTGGCTTGGCCATTTTTTAACGCAAGAAAATACAAGCGCACAAAGAGCCAAGTGCTTTAAATGCAATTGAACGAAGTTAAGTCGGATCAACCCAAAGCCCCCCTTTTGTCAAAATTATTGTACCATATTTTTTTGGACGGAACAATCGACCGGGAAAAAATACGGACGTGTCGGGAAAATCCGTCTTGTCAGTCCGGCTTGTCAGTCCGGGAAATTCGTGAAATAATGAAATCGACAGAGAACCACCGCAAGGAAAGGATGAAAACATGCTGGGAATTATCGATGTGGGCGGCGGCATGCGCGACGTGTTCGGCGCCGGCGTATTGGACTATTGCATAGATCAGAACATTCGCTTCGACTACTGCATCGGCGTATCCGCCGGGGCGAGCAATCTCATCGGCTATGCGGCCCATCAAAAAGGCCGCTCCAAAACCTTTTACTTGGACTACGCCTTTCGCAAAGAATACATGGGCGTGGAGCACTTTAAGGAAACCGGCGACTATTTAAATCTGGAATACATTTACCACACATTGTCCAAAGAAGACGGCGAAAACCCCCTGGATTACGACGCCTTTTGCGCCTCGGGCATCCGCTTCAGCTGCGTCGCCACCGATGCCGCCACGGGCAGACCCGCCTACTTTACGGAAAAAAACATCTCGCGAAATCATTACGAGCCCCTGGCGGCCAGCGCCTCTCTGCCCGTCGTCAATCAGCCCTATGCCTTTCGCGGCAAAAGCTATGTAGACGGTGGCCTTTCCGATCCCATTCCCTATATGAAGGCTAAGGCCGACGGCGTCATTCGAAGCGTCGTCATCCTCACGCGACCGAAAGACTTTTTCAGAAAACCCCGGCGGGATTTCTACTTCGCCTTGCGCCTGCGGCACCATTACCCGGAACTCGCCCACGCCATGTTCCGGCGAGCCAACCTTTATAACGCCCAGCTGCGTCACATCCTAAAGAACGAAGGAAAGAATTGCCTCATCATCGCCCTGGAATCCACCCTCCACATGAAGACATTGAAATTGGACCGGGAAAAAATGAACATCCTTTACGACGAGGGCTATAAAAAAGGTGCGCAAATCGAAAAATGGCTTGCCCGCTGATCCGGCACCGATAAACAATTCCATTTCATACAAAAAAGACCCGCGGAGGGCTCGTTTAATTAAGGATATTAGAAAACTGAATTAGAGAGTCTTTAGGTGGCTAGATAAAAGGTTAAGAGCAGAGATTGTTCCTAGCCTTTTTAATTTAATTAATTATAGAATGATAGCTTTCAATTGGCTTGTCTTATCTTTTATAGTACGGAAATATGTGTATAGAAAAAAGTAAGGTTAAGCATGAAACAAGAAATTTTGGAAAGATTAGAAGCAGAAGTTAATGCTTGCAAAAGATACGCAGAAAACACAGTTAAGAAAGCAAAAAAAGTTGTATAAACTATTAACTTTTTAGATATATCAGCAACAGCAAAAATGTGCTGATATACTTCATGATGAATTTTGGAAAGTATTAGACGGAAAACTAACATAGGAAGAATTCAAGATTTTTTGCGAAACCAAAACATTGAGCTAAAAAAAATAAAGTTTATATTGAGTTAAACATGGAAATAAATAAGCAATTAAGCATTCAACACTTTCAAATTTCAACAGTAATTCCTTTCATTCTATTGCTAACCCGCTACCTCCGTTAAATTTTGACTAATAAATGCTCGTATCTTAAGAGCATAAGAAAAGCACCAATCATTTCTGATTAATGCTTATGATTGTTATTTAATTATTATCGGTAAACCAAAAATTGTGCGAGAACGCACCGAGGTCTTAATGCCCTCGATGCTTCTCTTTTTTCTTTTGCTGTTTCAGTTCAAACTTTCGCTGTGCTTTTGCCCGATTTCGTTCGCGGTTTTGCACCTTGCGTTGCTGTTTGTTCTGCTCCTGTTGCAGTTTTAGAGCCTGCTGTGATTTAGTACCAATGCCAGTTTTCTTCATTTCCTTTCTTACTTCACGTTGCGCTCTCTTTGGATTCTTTTTGGTTTCCTTTACAACAGTTGCCACAGCGGGGCTGAATTGTAAATC
>QWCE01002403.1_pt1 | contig 23680 bp, 23 predicted proteins | sample 1972531 | NCBI WGS metagenome assembly QWCE01 (sample SAMN09866716, study PRJNA288562) | Human gut metagenome isolate term4_stool, whole genome shotgun sequencing... | reverse complement strand
GGATTGCCTGGTGAAAAATCCCGCAGGACAAAAATATTGGCTTCCACATTTGCCAGTTCTTCAGCCAGTTCACGCAGCTTTTGACGATTGTCCTTACCCATAAGATATTCTCCCTCTATTTGTGAAGACGCTCATATTCTTTTCGCAGTTCGATCTGCTCAGTCAGCGCATCCATATTGACAGAAACGGTTTTCATCATATTGTAAAGAGGAATACCAACCAGCGTGCAGCACATCAGGATATGTATCCACTTGCCCATTCCCAGAAGAACGATCCTTGCCCAGATCCAGTAGGGCTGGAAATGGAGCATGCCGCCGCTGCCCCAACCCGCTTTTTTCATCACGGGAACCATCTTGATGGCTTCAAGAATGTAACGAAAAGGAATCAGTACGGATGCGATCAAAGCGACAGCCGCCACCGGATACATTCTCATGATGGCTGTAATAAACGCGACAATTGCTGCAAGTCCGGTCATAAGCACAATGAGCAGATTATATTCCGGAACCGCGTTGGGGATGCGCTGTCTCGCGCATATTTCCTTTACCTGCGTCGCTTTGATGTCGTTCATTGTTCCCTGCCCCAGGCAGCCAATGAAAATCAGAATTAAAATGGCCATAATTTCTTCTCCTTTATCTAAATCTGTTCTTTTGAAAAAGTTAATCAACCAACGCCTGTTAGGTCGTCACCTCGAAACCACCCGCCAGCGCGGTGGTGGGCAGCAGTCCCACCAGCAGGCACACGGACAGCAGGACAGCCCATATTCGTTTTCTCATACTTTGTTTCCTCCTTATACTTCATGAAAAGTGCGACTTTGGATAGTCCTATATGATTTTCGTTTTAGCATCAAGTTTTTCTACCGTCAAGCAAGTGAAAATTAACAATTAAATGTTAAAGTTTACTTGCTTGCCTTGGTGTTGCTTTTATGTTTAGATTATCCTGTAACCAAAATCGCACATAGGCCAGTAATCATGAACCATGCGGGGAGTGCCATTGCTATGGCTTCGCTGATCCCCCGGCTGGGCTATCTGGCTGTCTGCCTGGGGCTTGCACTCAGCAGGATCGGAGCAGGTTTTGCTGCCGCTCTCCGCTATCGGCGCTTCATGCGGCATAGGCGGCAAAATACGCCTGACGCTTGTATCACAAACCCATGAATCAAAGGAACGATACCAATGGATGAACTGAAAAGAATTCTGGATGACATCCTTTCGAAATCCCTTGATGTCAGACCTGAAGTGCAATGGCTGCAGAAACAGCATCTCCTTTTTATGAAAAAGAACGGCCTGACCGCAAAAAGGGATGCTGATACGTTTCTGTATGAAAAAATGTACGCTGCCCTGCCGGAGCAGGATTCGCAGATCACAAAGGTCCGATTCTGGCGAACCGGGCATCATGTCCCATCTGACAGACAGCAGCTTCTGATGTTCGGAAAAGCACTGGGACTGAACGGCGACGATCAGAAGTATCTGCTGCAGGTCTATGCCGACCGGAGTGATCTCGTCTTTGACGCGTCCTCCGCCGGCAGCGCGCTCTACCAGGAGCGGTGCCGCATTATGGACACGATGATCGGGGAATATCTGAGCAAGCTTCATCCGATGGAACGGAGAAAATATGGAATTTCCTCAGAAGATCCGCTCCCCAGCCTGCGGCATATCTACTTCAGCCAGGCCTGTGAATACACCTTCCGGTCCGCCGAAGCCGACACTCGGCAGATCAGCCGTATGACCAGTATCTCCTACGGCTCTGAATTCTTGAAGAATACAAAGCTTTTGGGGGAGATCCCGCGGAAAACCATGATCCGACATATCCTGATCATGTGTATTCCCTATATCAATGAACGTGTGATCAATACGTATTTATCCGCTTTTGGATACTGCCCGCTGCATGTGGAACATACGCTGACCGGCGGGGAGCGTTTCGACGCCATGCTGCTGCAGATCCTTGCTCTGTACAGGGCCCGCTGTCTTCATAAAAGTCCGGAAGAATGCCGGAGATGGCTTCAGGAGGCCTTCCGTTTTACCGATCAGTATCTGCGTGCTCAGGGGCAAAACAGGCTTCGTCCATTCTTTTTTAAAACGCTGGAGAAGAAAGAGACCTGAATCATGAAAGACTTTAACTATCAGGAGCAGCTTTTGCTTTGGAAAAAGAACCAGCTTCTGCTGCAGAAAAAATACGCAGACACCCCGCCCGGATTTTCCTCTGCGGAAGCGGAAAAAGCTGCCTGGGCGGCCTGGGAAGAAGAATACACACGCTTTCAGGAACACATGCACTTCAAAATCAACGATACCGCTCTGCCTTCCGTTTCCTCCCCTTTGATCGGGCGGGAAGAAGAGCTAACCGCTGTCCGAGACACGCTTGCCTCTTTCCACACAGTCTTCCTGTACGGCATCGGCGGCATCGGAAAAACTGCCATTGCACTTACATATATCGCCAGACATCGCCCTGCGTATGATCATGTCCTTTACATCGTAACCGGCAAGGGGATCCTCCAGGCTGTCTGTGATGATACTTCCGTTCCCATTTCCGGACTGCTGTATGACCGGAAACGATATCCTGCGCTGCGGCAGTATTATCGGGAAAAGCTCAGCGCTCTGCAAAAGATCAGTGAAGAGAAAAAAATCCTGATCGTGATCGATAATCTGAATACGCCTGCAGATAAGGACCTCTGTCAGTTTCTGGAGCTATCCTGCGATAAGATCATCACCACAAGAGTCAACTATGAGATCGTGCCGGAAAAGGAAAAGCTTCTGGTCAAAGCCCTACGCCCGGAACACTGGCCAGAGCTGATCCAAACCTATTCCAGCGGACTGGAACCGGCAAAAACAGAACAGCTTCTGCATTACGGCCGTCAGGTGGAAGGTCACACCTTAAGCATCAAAATGGCATCCGTCCAGGCTTCCTATGGGGAACTGTCCGGGCATCCGGACAACGGATCACATATAACTTCTTTGCTTTCCTCTTTCCGGTTGAAAAAAGCAGAATGGGAAGCCCTGCTGTATTTGTCCGTTCTTGCACCGCAGGGGATGGAAAAGGATTTGTTTCTCCGGATATCCGGCGCATCGGAGCGTACACTCCAGTCGCTTCGGAATGATCTCCTGATCGATGTTCTTGTCATGGAAAGAACGGCAGAGCATTCCCTGGAAGATCCGGGCAGGGAGGCAGCGGCCCCTTCTGCGGGATCTGAACAAACAAAAGCCTGCCTCCTTCTCCGTGTTCATCCACTGATTGCCGAGGCAGTCAAGCGGATCATGCCTCCCACATGTATCAACTGCAGCCGTCTGCTGCGTGGCTTCGAGAAGTATTTGTATGGAGATGATCTGGGAGTCGGTACATGGAACCGCACCTATGAGGAGAACCGGGTTCTGGAGCCTCATGTGTTTGCTGTTTATGAGACGTTTCCGAACCCCGCTCCATGGCTGGGCACCGCTTTTGAGGAGATCGTTACCTTTCTGTGGGTTCAGGGATATTATGAAGAAGCGCTGCCCTATGCCATAAAAGTCTACGAATCTGTCATGAATTACTATGGTTCCAACCATGTCCTGCCGGGAAGAGAAGCCCTCCGGGTGGCGGCTGTCTATCATAACCGCATGGATCACGATCAGGCGCTTATGTGGTATCAAAAGGGATATGAACTGCTGAAGGCAGTGACACCCCGGACCTTTGAAGTGATGGACCAACTCAGTACCGCCTGCGGAAAGCTTGCAAAGGAATACAGTCACCGCCAGGACCCGGTTGCCCGGAACAAATATGCGGCCGAGTATATGCAGATCGCGGAGGCCATTATGCAGATGGATGACAAAGACCTCCCTGAGTCCGGGAAGCAGCGGTTCTCGATGAAGCGGCACTATTTTTTACTAGAAGAAGCAAAATATGCGCTGCGTGAGGGGCGTATTGCTGTTTCCAGAGAGCTCTATGCGGCCATCGAAACATGGATGGAAAGCCAGGAAGACCTAGGATACCGGAAAACAGCCTTCAAGGAGCTGCAGATCGCGCTTCTGATCCATGAAAACCAGCTGGAGGATGCGGAAAAAATAGCCCGGGAGAATGTACAGTCCGCACGCTTGTATCGCGGTGAGAAATATAAGGATTATCTTTCCCAACTTGAAATCCTGGCGGATGTGCTTGCCCTGGAAAAGAAATCAGAAGAGGCTTTTTCCGTATACGAGAAGTTATTGACCCATCTGCAGCGGGATTACCCTTACGAGGAGAAGTGGATCCGGAAGACCATGGATCATCTGACAGTATCTCTATGAACGGGAATAATCATGGGCAAGGTTACCGTTCGCACGCGGCAAACAGGAAAGTACATAGTGAATGACAAAACGGGTAGAGGATCATCCCTTTACCCGTTTTTAACCATTTGGTCGGCCACTTTGAGTTCTTAGGTCATGCCTTCCTGTTTTGCCATAGCGGGAACGATGATTTCCATGAACTCATTGCAGGCTTGGTCGCTCTCGGACATAAGTAGTTCCTTCGATATTACCTCACCTCCCGACGCTTCTGCCAGACTAAATCATAACCCATCACATCGGCAAGCTCCACGGCTTCGATATATCTGAGCGACCCGCGCCGCAGCTTGCCCGTCAGTTCATCGACGGACTGCTTTCCAAGGCGGAATAAAAACCTTATACAGTAAACTGTTTTTGAAGCGGCACCTTTGCTGCTAAAACACGAAATGAAAAATGCTCCCGGTTTTTAGCTGGTTGCTCATAAAAAAGTGAATCCGACCTATGGCTGCAATCAAAGGTCGGATTCTTTTTTTTATGTTAGGGCTGGAATATCCATGGCTCCCTCTGACGCGGGAGGCTTGGATGCGGTGCAAAATCGCGCATTACCGCACTACACCGAATGGTGTATAGAAGTGCGCCCTTACTGTTTGACAAATTGGAATTGATTTTCCTTTTTATTTCTTAGTATCAATCCAAATGAAAACTCTCTCGTCAGTTCTTTCAGTAACAACACCTCCGTTTGCTATTGCCACAGCTTGAGATGCTATGTTATCTAAAAGAATGGTTACTAACGCTTTATCTATTCCCATTTCTTTCGCTTCATTAAGCAATAATCTCAGCAGTTCTTTTCCATATCCTTTTCCACGAAACGCTGGTGCAATTCCGTACCCGATATTTCCTCCTGCTTTTCTCAGTGCCTCAGTCAAAAAATGTCTGACAGAACCAAATCCAACCGGAATACCATCAGCATATAGCCAAAAAGTTGTAGAAGGCACTTTCCAACCATCTACAATCCCTTCTTGCTCAGAATCCCTCTGTTTTACAATCAGCCATTCTTTATACTCATCAAATGTTAATCCGTTGGCTTTGTTAATTAATCCATTTTCTTCAGCAGGGATCTCTTGCAGCATTGTGTAAATATCTAAGCCATCATCAACTGACAATCTTTTTAATTCCAACATTATTTTCAATTCTCCTTAATCAAATAAACTCAAGTTTATCAGTCTGTTTAATCATATCATATGGCTTCAATGTACGGCAAGAACAATCCCGGCAGACATTACTGCCGGGACTGATACTGTTTTATGAACACCTGTCATTATGCCGGGAGCGTTTTTGTGTATACAGGTAAATTCGATTTTACAAATTGCTGTGGCGGCGGCTCGAACCCGTTTGCAGGGTACTGCCGAGGCTGGTGATGCAAAGGCGTGTTGCGATAAGGAACACGCCGGGAATGACGATAATCCACTACGCGTTTGTGAGCAGAGCCTTTTTGCCGACAGAAACGCGTTACGCTTCGTATTCGCCGCGAATGTCTTCTTCCGGGGCGGGAATGGGGTAGTCGCCCGTAAAGCAGCCCGTGCAGATGCCGAGACCGTTCACCATTTCCGGCAGACGCTCTAAACGTAAATAGCCGAGCGTATCTGCGCCGATCTCCTTGCAGATCTCGTCGACCGTGTGATTATAGGCGATAAGCTGGTGGCGCTCCGGCACATCGATGCCGAAGTAACACGGCCACAGGAACGGGGGCGAGCTGATGCGCATGTGCACCTCTTTTGCGCCGGCGTCTTTCAGCATGTTCACAATCTGGTCGCTCGTCGTGCCGCGCACGATGGAATCATCGATGAGGATGACGCGCTTATCCTTGACAACCTCGCGCAGGACATTTAATTTAACGCGCACGCTGGATTCACGGCTGCTCTGCTTCGGTTTGATGAATGTGCGGCCGACGTAGTTGTTTTTCACGAATGCCGTGCCGTAGGGGATGCCGGATTCCATGGCGTAGCCCTGTGCTGCCGCGTTGCCGGATTCCGGCACGCCGACGACGATGTCCGCATCCACGGGGGAATCTTTCGCGAGGAAACGGCCGGCAAGCAGACGTGCGGAATACACGTTGATGCCGTCAATGCGGCTGTCCGGGCGGGCGAAATAAATGTACTCAAAAATGCAGCGTCCCTGCTTTTCGGCGGGGAGGCAGTGCGATTTGTCGGAGAGAATGCCGTTCGGCGTGATGGTGACAATCTCGCCCGGCTCTACGTCGCGGACGAATTCCGCGCCCACGGCGTCAAGCGCACAGGTCTCGCTGGAGAGGAAATACGTGTTGTCGCGCTTGCCGATACATAGGGGCTTGAAGCCATAGGGATCGCGCGCGCCGATCAGCTTGCGGGGGGACATGACCGCGAGGGCATAGGCGCCCTCAATTTTGTCCATCGTGCGGCTGACGGCCTCCTGCACGTTTTTCGTCTGTACGCGCTCGCGTGCGATGTAGTAGGCAATTGTCTCGGAATCGATGGTCGTTTGGAAAATAGCGCCGCCGTACTTTAGTTTTTCGCGGAGGTCAACGGCATTTGTCAGGTTGCCGTTGTGCGCTACGGCCAGCGTGCCCTTGATATAGTGGATGATGAGCGGCTGCGCGTTTTCGCGGTTGCTCGCGCCGGCGGTGGAGTAGCGCACATGGCCCACGCCGATATTGCCGTGCAGGCGATTGAGACGCTCCTCGTCGAATACCTCGTTTACAAGGCCCATGTCCTTGTAGTAATCCACCTTGCCTTTGGGGCCCTCGGTGTCACTGACGGCGATGCCGCAGCTTTCCTGTCCGCGGTGCTGCAAGGCGAATAATCCGTAATAAATGGAAGAAGAAATGTCGTGTCCGTCAAAATCGTATGCGCCGAAAACACCGCATTCCTCGCCGGGCTTGTCCGTTTCAAATGGTGTTCGATCGTAGTTCATAGAAGTCCCCCGTTCCTCCGCAAACCGCGGTATTCTGCTGTTTGTGTTCTGTTTATCTGCCGAAAATACACAGGCGGCAAACGCCGTGAAAACGTTTCCCGCTTAACAGAATTATTATAATCGGATTTTTGTGAAATTGCAATTCTAAGTTTTAAAAACTGCAAATATGTGTAGAGGATGACAAAATCCTTTGACAAACGGCGCGCAAAATCGTTGAAACAAAAAACAAAATGCGGTATAATAGCAAGTGAAAGAAACGACGAGCCCGAACAGTCCGGGGGACTGTTCAGCCGTAAGAAACCCTATCAAGGGGGTTTTTAAACGGCGGTCAGAAACGGCCGTTAGAAAGAGCCATAACACATTTTTACATGTAGGATAAAAAATGAAAACAGAAAGGACCTCGCTATGCATATCGTTATTTTGGACGGCGGCTCTACAAACCCCGGCGACGTCTCGTGGGCGCCGCTCAGGGCGCTCGGCAGTGTCACCGTGTATGACTCCACTAAGCCAGAAGAAATCGTAGAGCGCGCAAAGGACGCCGAAGCTGTCATCTTGAACCGCAATGTTATAAGCCGCGAAATCATGCAGAAATTGCCGAAGCTGCGCTTTATCGGCCTTCTTGCAACGGGATATAATACTGTCGATATCAAAGCCGCAGGAGAACTGGGCATCACCGTGTGCAATGTGCCGCTTTATTGCGTGGAGACCGTCGCGCAGCAGGCGTTTGCGCTGCTTTTGGAGCTGTGCAATCACACCGAAAAAATAAGCGCCGCCACCCGCGGCGGCGGCTGGGATAAGGCCGAAACGATGAGCCACAGCACGCACCCGCTGTTTGAGCTGTACGGCAAAACGCTCGGCATCGTCGGCTTCGGACATATCGGGCAGACCGTCTCAAAGCTCGGCGCGGCGCTCGGCATGAAAATTCTTGTATACAGCCGCACGAAACGGGAGCTGCCCGAGCGTTATCAGTGGGCGGAGCTCGACGCGCTTTTCAAAAATGCCGATGTCGTCTCGCTGCATTGCCCGCTCACGGACGAGACCCGCGGGCTTGTGAATGCGGAACGCCTTAACCTGATGAAGCCCACTGCGTTCCTTATCAATACGGCGCGCGGCGCAGTTGTGGACGAAGCTGCCCTTGCCGAGGCGCTGAATAGTGGCCGCATCGCCGGAGCGGGGCTTGACGTCCTTGTGCACGAGCCGCCGAAAAAGGATGACCCGCTGCTCACCGCCAAAAACTGTATCGTCACGCCGCACATCGCGTGGGCGTCCCGAGACGCGCGCGCCCGTCTCATTAAGACTGTCGCCGAGAACCTGAAAGCGTTCCGGAACGGCACGCCGCAGAATGTCGTTTCGTGATTTTACCGCTCTTTTCGCTTTTTGCGGAGACTTCAAAAGCCTTCTGTAAAAAGTAATGCAGAAAAGAGCAAAAGGCGAGAAATGAATCTCGCCTTTTGCTCTCTTTTGGGGAGGAGTTGTATTGAAAAGTCGCGGTAACGTTTACCGCAGAGCTCGTTGTCATTTGTTATGTCTCTATTATAGCGACTGAAATATCGATTGTCAACGGTTTCTGAAACAATCTCCCTTTTGCTATTGTCGCACAAATTAAAATAAAAATTTGTGTATATTTTGCACATATAAATTGACCGCGTTCTTCCACATAAGCCGTTTGAAATCGTATCTCACCCTTAAATTACCCGCATGTTCTCTGCTTTATGTATGAAAAAGAGAATTTTGTGTTTGACGGAGGTTTTTCCATGATAAAGAAAAATGATTTGTTTGAAGCGGAGATCACCGCCATGACCGCCGAGGGCAGCGGCATCTGCCGCGCAGATGGCATGGCTGTGTTCGTGCCCGGTACCGCCGTGGGCGACCGCTGCGTCGTGCGCGTCGTAAAAGTCCTCAAAAAGTACGCATTCGGGCGGCTCGAGGAGCTGCTTACGCCGTCGCCTGATCGCACCACACCGGATTGTCCCATTGCAGGCCCGTGCGGCGGCTGCGTTTACCGCCACATCACGTATGAAGCGGAGCTGAAGATCAAAACGCAGCGTGTCCGCGACGCCTTGGAGCGCATCGGCGGCTTTGAAAATATCCCCATGGAGCCGATCCTCGGCGCGCCGTCCCGCACGCGCTACCGCAACAAATGCCAGCTGCCCATCGGACTTTCCAAAAACGGCGAAATGCAGATGGGCTTTTACGCCGTGAATTCCCACCGTATCATCGACACGCACACCTGCCTTTTGCAGCCCGAGGTGTTTGATCGCGCGGCGGAAGCGTTCCGCGCGTGGCAAAAACTGAGCGGGGAGAGCATCTACGATGAAGCGGCGCACAGCGGCGTTCTGCGCCACCTTTACATGCGCTGCGGCGAAAAGAGCGGGGAGGTGCTCGTGTGCATCGTCGCGAACGGCGCAAAGCTGCACGGGGAAGACTTGCTCGTCAAAATGCTGCGCGAGGCTGTGCCGGAAATTACCGGCATCGTGTTAAACATCAACCGCGAGCGCACAAATGTCGTTTTGGGTCGCGAGCTGCGCACGCTGTGGGGCAAATCTACTATTCGCGATACGCTCTGCAGGCTGGAGTTTGAAATTTCGCCCCACGCGTTTTATCAGGTAAACCGCACGCAGGCGGAGGCGCTTTACAACAAGGCCGCAGAGTACGCCGGGCTTACAGGTGCGGAAACGCTGCTTGACCTCTACTGCGGCACCGGCACCATCGGGCTTTCCATGGCGAGCCGCGCAAAGAAGTTCATCGGCGCGGAGATTATCCCCTCCGCTGTTGAAAATGCCCGCAAAAACGCCGCGCACAACCATGTCACGAACGCCGAGTTCCTTTGCGGTGACGCCAAAGACGCCGCGCGCATCCTCTACGAGCGCGGCGAGCGCCCCGACGTCATCGTCATCGACCCTCCGCGCAAGGGCTGCGATGCCGCCGTTATCTCGACCATCGCCGCCATGCGCCCCACGCGCGTCGTCTACGTCTCCTGCGACCCCGCCACCCTCGCCCGCGATTTAAAGCAGTTTACCGCCGAGGACTATAATATTGAGGCCGTCACCCCCGTCGATATGTTCCCGGGTACCGCGCATGTGGAGACGGTTGTTCAGTTGGTTAGAAAAAAGCCGGATACATATATCGACATTACCGTTGACATGGACGAGCTGGATTTAACATCATCCGAAGCAAAGGCAACCTATGATGAAATAAAAGATTACATATTCGATAAACATCGTGTAAAAGTATCTTCGCTTTATGTTGCTCAGGTAAAGCAAAAGCACGGTATTATCGAAAGAGATTGCTACAATAATTCTAAAAAAGAGACCCCAAATCAACCTCAATGCCCGCCGGAAAAAGTAAAGTTGATTGAGGAAGCATTACGACATTTTAAGATGATACCTTAATCGCATGACATAAAGGCTTCAATTGAGCCTATGGTGTTAATATCAAGAAAAGATAAAAAAGGCTGAAAAGTGGCGTATTTCCAGACTTTTTCGGAAGTTAGGAATAGAAGCCTAACTGCTGAAAAAGCCCGGTTATTTTATATAGAGACATATCTACTGCGAAAATGTGTGTCAGGTTGTGACCTCGGATTAGATAACGCAAATTGAGTGAGTGGATTAGATATCAGGCGTTTTTGAGCAAGCGCTGAAAACTGACAACAAATCCGGCAATTCGATAGTAAGAGCATTTTCGGGTAGTGGATTAGATGTTAGGAGGTATTAATGTGAGTGATTCACAGATTACTATTTTTTTATTCTTGGCAATCTGATTTGCCGGGAAGTGATACTAGAAATATAATTCAAGACAGTATCAAAGATGCAGTTCGTTTATTGCGAGACACAGTTGATATTGAAGCTGACCGTGACACAAAGGGAGAATTTGGTTCCCCGGACATAGCACAGACAATTTTTTCAAAGATTGACGATTGTGATATTTTCATTGCTGATGTTAGTGCGGTATGTCAATATGAGACAGTCGATAAAGATGGAAATAGTAAGATAAAATATATGCCAAATCCTAATGTAATGCTTGAATTAGGGTATGCTACGCATGTTTTAGGCTGGGATAGAGTAATATGTGTTTTAAACTCTGATTACGGTGCACCAGAAAACATGCCTTTTGACATTGCAAGTCGAAGATTGACTCCATTCTCATTAAAAGACGGAAAAAGTAAGGGAGAGGTAAGGCAGTATATAAAAGGTGTAATACAAGATACTGTTGAAAATATTTTGGAAAATGGGAAGCGTGTTAAGGCAGGATTCTCGGACTTACGTCTGGGGTGTTTTGTCGATGGTGCTGTTTCTAATTTGATTTGTCCGATTGAAGTATCAAGTTCAGTATCTTTTGTTAAGCATAAAACACAAATTTTAGAAGAGGCTTTGAAATTGGTAGAACAAATTAGGAGTAACAAAATTACAGAACCATCTGAACTCCAAAGCAAGGACGAGGCAAATGATGAAGATGAGAAAAAAACAAGCGATGCTACTCCTATTATTAGAAATGATGGCTCAATTCCAACTCCAGTTACTAGCTCTTTTAAATTAAATCTTTTCAAGTCACAGAAAGTACGCATAAATGATGAGGATAGAGGTTCGATAATAGATTTATGCAAAGAATATCTCGGAATAGATATATCTGAAGATACAGAATTTTTTAATATAGGAAACTTAGAAAGAAGATATGATTTGATGTCATCATATTCTTATGAAGGGACCAAAGAGGAAGAAAACAAATATGATAGCATTATGATGCTTGAATATAATCTGCATCGTGTACAAATGATGGATTGGTACGTGACAACTTTTAACGGAATGCTTTTTATCCCACTTGCAATCGAAAATGCATCTAAAGTTTACGACGAGGATGTGGATGTGCACATTAAAATAAAAAAAGATGTCGCAGAAGCAATTATTCCATCCAAGGAGCTTATAAATCCAGATATGCAAGGGTTAGAGGGTTTAATTTATGAAGATGATGTTATTAAAGAACTTTTGATGATGCCTGAATCATCAGATGTTTCCTATGATACCGATATATCATACACCTTAGCAGATAGCTTGGCAGAAAGTCAGGCAGCAGTGAGAGCCCAGTTCAGTGGTGCTGGAATTAATGGAAATCCGCGATATAATTCGGATGACTATGGTAGGGAGATAACAAAATATATTGCAATGCCTAAGGTCAAGGGTAACGCTATCGAGTTTGAATTTTCTATAAGCTCTCTAAGGGCAAAAGAAATGAAATGGCTAGGACCAGCTTTATTACTTAATCCGTTAACAGATAGTTTCAATATTGAATATTCCATAAAATCAAAGCATTCAGATGGAGATTTGTCTGGAATAGTAACATACGCTAAATAGGAAAAGCTCCCCATCACCGGATTGAATTCCAGTGGTGAGGAGCCTTTTTGCGTCTATAGGCATTAACCTTCAATGTCAATTTTCAGTCTGGACTTGAGCTAGACCGTGAAGTGGTCTTCCAAGACGGTGATTTGCTTGAGCCAGCGTTTAATCTATTTCTCGTCGAATTCTGAAGGTCAGTGCCGGAAGAATAGGGAGAGGTAGCAAGAATTATCTTACCTTTATAAAAAGCTCGAAAATATTCGGAAAGATAATATTTTGCAAAAAGCTTGCCCCAAGTTAATAAGGAAGTACAATAAACTTTAATACATTTGTGACATTGCAGAGGTAGAAACCAAGACATCAATCGAAAGGTTGATGTCTTTTTCTATGCCCAAATCCGCACATTCGTATAATAGAAATCCTTTTGCTACAATGTAGTCAAAGGAGGAAAGATTATGAAAACTACATTTTATCTTGCACTTGATAATGGCGAACGCAGTATGATTATCCGTTCTCTCAATAATCTAAGGAGTAGCCTCATAGCGAAAGGAAAATATACCGACGGAGTCGATGATGTTCTTGTAAAAGTTATCGGTGCAAAGAAAAAGAGATTCAAAATCATTTATACGGAGGATTGATTACTATGAAAAAACCTAATGTGCGCTATCAAAACCAAGGTGATTATCAGCTGCCTTGTATCACAACAAAAGAGCAAAATGAACTGCATATCGGAGTGTGGGCAAACCGACACAGACAGTATCTTAAACAACATCATCGTATCAGATACTATAATCTGCTCACATCGGAAAGACTGTATCCTTATCTTGCCGACATTGAGGAACAGGCAGGAGCAATGTTCTCACAGCTTGTCAAATCACTCGCCGAAAAAGAAAATGTTACCGAAAAATTGAAAGCGGATAATCCTATACTATGGGTGCGGAAGATGAATAACATCCGCAACAGAGCAATGGAAATTGTGAATAGCGAGGTGATTTTTGTATGAGAAAAATCGTAATATTCACAATGATATTGACTCTCATTTTTGGTACGGTTGGTTGCACTGCCCATAGCAAGCCGGACAAAAAGGCGATTGAAAATTCATCGACTAACGCTGTAATTGATACAACGCAATCGGAAGAATTAACCGAGAAAACAGAAAGTGAAGCAGTTGAGAAAAGTACCTTTGCGGAAGAAACAACACAGACGACTACCGCTGAAACCGGTACAGAAAAGGTGCCAAATGAGACGATTTTTTCTCAAACAACAGCAAATACCGAGCCAAAGCAAGATACTCATACGCAAACAGAACCGCCCAAAAGCGAAAAATCTGAGCCTGAAATCACAACAAATACTGTTTCGGAAGTCACAACAGCAGTTGAACAAGGTGAAAAATTTGATATATCGTATTGGATTTCTTATGCTCAGAATTACGCTAAAAGTATTGGCTTGATTATTGATGAAACTGCAACAGAATGTTGGGACAACCCCATATCTGCTAATGCAAACAACAAAAATATCGGTGACGATATAGAAAGCAGATTGAATAGATACAAGAATATTGAAGGCTTTACTTCTGTGTGGATATGGGCAGAAAAATTATCCGATACACAATATGAATTCTATATCGGATACGCATGAAAAATTGAGCACGGATTGCAGAAATACTCTGTTGTCCGTGCCTATTTTTTGTTTGATATTTACTTTTGAATGTAAAAACTGTCTTAGGTAAAAGGTGTGTGCAATCTTAGCGAGCAGACCAGTTGGATAACCAAACGGTAATCTGCCCGCTTTCTGCACATACTGAGCGAGCAGACCAGTTGGATAACCAAACGGTAATCTGCCCGCTTTCTGCACATACTGAGCGAGCAGACCGGTTATGGACAGGTTGTCCAAAACGGTGCTGTCGCTCGTGCTTTCAGCAGCGAGCAGTGTATTTATGGATATATTCCATAAATACCTCGTTAGGGTTACACCCTAAGACCTGTAACAGTTAAATGTGCTTGTTGATATATGTTTTCTTCGGATATTATGATTGTAATTATTCCAACTCTTTTTTCATCAAACTTCTTGTTTGTTTCAACTCCTTATTAAGTTCTGATATATATTCTGTGAATACATCTTTATAAAGTCCTTTTGAATAACCTTCTTGTATCTCTAAAACCAAATCAATATCAAATGATAATAATTCTTCCAGAAGTTTTGAAAAAACTTCTTTAATTTGTAGTTGAGATGAGGAATCATTCAAATTAATTGTATATTTTTCAGGGCTTTCGTCATCAAGTAAAAAAACTAACACATCAGTTTCTCCTTGAACAGTTAATATTACTTTGATTTGTTTATTCTCCACTTGTTTCATATATACTCTTCCTTTCATAAAAAGCCTCTTTTCCACCTTCTAATGTATGTAAACTTTCGGTAGTCCAGCTTTTTATATCGTTTTCATCATTTATGTTTTTTAACTTATCATCAAAGGGGTTGCCGATATATGTATTATAATTACCATTTTGATGTGTTCTAAGAATTGACATATATGGCAAAGTACGAACAGCTATATTTGCATTATGTGTAGCTATAACCACTGTTTTATGTTGTTTAGCAAGTGCAGAAATAATCGGTCTGATATTCGTGTCAATGAAAGAGTTTCCCATACCGAGCTCAGGCTCGTCCAAAAAATACGCATCAGCCTCTTCGGATAAAGTTCGTTCGAGTAACAAAATACCTTTTTCGCCGTTAGAAGGGGTATATTCTTCGTTTGATTCGGTGACAATTTGTTTAGACAAACCTATAAACGGTTTTAAGGATGTTATATTATCTTCGCTGCACAATTGCCTCAGTATATCAATTTCGGCAGAAATGGTTGATGCTTCAATATGACTCTCAATATCATTGATTGTATCAATTACTGCTTTCAATTTTTTTATTCCGATAGAAAACTCTGTTGTTTTAGAATTCTCGCATATTAGACGGTATTTTTTGTTTATGTATAAATTGCCTTTTTCTTCAATTGTTCCAAGATGATTTTTTTCATTATACTCTGGCTTTGAAAGATTTTCTTTTATCTTCTTTATATTCTTTAATAATGTTAAACGATTAGTTGCAAATTCAATAAATCCGGTGGAAGAAGGCTTAGAAACAGTATCAGAATTTCTATCGGCAATATTTTTGATTTTTTCGATGCTATAATTTGTCAAATCTGTTGATTTTGAGTCAATTACATCCTTTGCTAACAATTCAAGATTGCTCTGTTCAATTTTTGTTAATAATTTTTCTATTAAAGAAATATCGTTGTTATCCAAATATAATTTGTAGCTGATACTGTTAAAAGTTTTAAGCAATTTTTTTATGTTTGTTCTGTCCGAACTATAAGTTGTATATGACTTTGGTGGATTATTTAATAATTTCGTAGAGTCAGTAATTTTCATTCTGCTTTTGTTCTTATTATTGTCTTTTGTCTTATACCAATCTATATAATTTTGAAACATTGTCGGATTTGTGTCTTTCCATTCTAATATTTCACTGAATTCTTTTTCACAACCATCGACTTGCAAATATGACAAATTTCTATCCATATCTTGCGTTTTTAAGAGTGATTTAAAATCGTTATCTTTTTCAGAGCCGGTATATTTTTTGCAGTTCATTCCTTTTGCAAGCATTTGTTCATATAGAGATGATAAGATTTCGCTTTTACCTGTTCCTTTTTGCCCGAATATTATATTGACATCTTGAAATATTGTGATGGGAATTTTAACAGATTTGTGAGGACTTGCTACGAGTTTATAAGATTCTCGTTTGTTTAAAAGAGTATTTATAATTGTTTCGTCTCTTTTAGCCAACATACAAAATTGATGAAAATTGGATATTGGTAATCTCAAATCAGCAAATGTTGAATGTTCATATTCTCCCCAATCACTAACATCGCTTCCAATCATAACATTATATCCGTAATTAGCAAAAACACCCAATGTTCTATTATCGGGAGCTTCATTGAAAACACGAGAATTATCTCCCACAATATCAAGTAAATCCTGCCTATCTTCCTCTGAAATTGCAGGTTTTTTATGAAAATGTGCTATGTATATAACATCGCATTTATTTAAACAATCATAAACTTCTTTGATGGTATGAGTGCATGTTTCCAAATTTTTTCCATTAAACAACAAATTGACCGATTCCGAAAAAACATTCAAATTATCAGGATTAGCTATCACAATTAAGTGCCAACGTGGGCGATTAAACTGTTGAATATCAATCTCTACACCAGGCCATAATTGGCAATTCTCAGAAACGGCATCTCTAAAATCACAAAATTGCTCCTTATCAAAAGTATTATGATTTGTAATTGCCACAATTTTCACATCAGAATCGTATATTTTCTTGCGAAACAAATCTTTCGTCACATTTCTTCCCAGGCCATCACCGCTTTTTATTCTCTTCGTATGGCAATGAAGGTCAATTTTCATTTGTCATTCCACCTCATTAGTAATTCATTAAAAAACAAATATTATAAATTGAAATATTTTTATGCAATTAAAATTCGAACTGCAATTTTTTTGATAATCGGAACAACCACCGTATTTCCACACTGTTTATACATACTTTTTATCGGTATATCCAGAAAATCGAAAGTTGCCGGAAACCCCTGTAAAGCAAGACACTCTTTCGGTGTTATTGTTCTTATCCCGAAGTTGTCTTTGATAATAGGCACACGGTTGTACCACGTTCCCATATTTGCTTTAAGCGTAAAAGATATTCCGTCCTTACTTTTTTGAATGCCGTAATCGGAAAATCTGTATATTTGATTTTCATCGGTAATTGCGGCTTTCATTTTTTGATATTGTACCGACTTTTCATAAAGATAGTATTTATCGTCCGCACGAATCGAACGGTCAATAACATCAAATATATGCTTTTTCAAAGGCTGTTCTTCGGGAAATTTGAATCTGTTACACATTTCAAAATCCTTAAAAGCGACGATATATGTTCTCGTTCTGTGTTGCGGTATTCCGTAATTACAGGCATCTGCAATAATGTATCTTATGTAATAATTTCTCTCGGACAGTTCGTTATGAATACGGTTAAATGTTTTTCCGTTGTCGTGTTCCGTAAGGTTTGCAACATTCTCAAGAAAAATTACTTCCGGTTTCTTTTCGTCCGCAAATCTCATTATTTCAAAGAACAGATTGCCTCGCTCATCTTCAAAGCCTTTCTTATTTCCGCACACCGAAAAGGATTGGCACGGAAAGCCGGCAGTCAAAATGTTGAAATCGGGTATAGACGAAGCCTTGATTTTTCTTATATCGCATTCGGACAGTATCGTGTCGGGGAAATTATGTCGATATGTTTTACAGGCATCTTTATCTATTTCATTTGCCCAAACAATTTCAAATCCCGCTTGTGCAAACGCTAAATCTATTCCGCCGATACCTGCAAATAAACTGCCGATTTTTAATTTACTCATATCATTTATATAAATCTGATTTGAAAATTTATTGTAATATAATACTTTCCGTCATCACGCTTAAAAACATATCCCCAATCGCCTTTTTTGGGCTTCGGTTGACCATTTTTTGTTGTCGCATCAAGTATTTCTTCATCTGTAACTTCTCGTCCTTCAAGGAATGCTTTGGCAATAACCTTGGCCTTGTCTTTATTTACACCTCGACTCGGTCTGTCAAAAAATGTGTGTTCATACAAAAATGTATTAAATACATCATCAGAAACCGCTCTATAGTAGAGCATTTCGCCATTCGTCCCGACATCAATATAACCTCCGGAAAGTTTTCTCCTTCCGTCCCACGATTCTGATGCAGTTAGTCCCGAAAATGTCGCATATAAAAAGTCCTTCATTTTTGCTTCGTACCATATTTCAGGTCTCCTTACACCAACAGGGTTTCGTTCCACGACTTTTTCGATAATATCTTTTGTTTTGCTGGAGGCAGCTCGGTCATAATAACCTATCTGAGTTAAAATTGCACAACTTAATATTTCCGGCATCTTCAATTCAATAAAGTCTAAATTTTCATTGAATTTTTCAGAAGTGCCTTTAAACTCTAAAGTCAAATTAGGATTGTTTTTTATGTATTCAAACATTCCTATTTCTGATGAAATATAATTACCGTTTATTTGATACATTTCCGCATCATCGCAACCGACTATTTCATACAAGAAGTTTGAGGCCATTGAAGAATTAAATAAGGAAGAAGCACTTCCTAAATGCGATTTTATTGAAAAACCGGTTGTTGATACCGCACGGTCTGTCGAATCTTGCATAGTGATTATTATATCGGTTTTCTTTCCGTATTCGTTTTCAATTTCTCTCGGGAGCTTAGGAACTTTAGGTTGTGAAAACTTTAATTCCGATAGATATCTTTCTATCTCGGGTACATTAAACTTTCTATTCCCGGAAGTCACATTTTTTATAGCATCATATAAATAATCAGCTTTACTAATAAGTTCATCATATGGCAACACTTTAAAAACAATCCCGTTATCTTTGGCAGCCACTGATTCTAACTCTCTTTGGAACTCTAAAATATGTTCTTTTTCGTAACGAATAATATTTAAAATATCAATATAGACATTTTCGTCTTGCTCAAAATTTCTGTCAGCAGCATATATTCGTCCGTTTCCTAACAAACGCAGAAAAACATATGCCTCTGTCCATTCCCCGTAATTAAACTCCCACATTTTCAAGTACCTCCTTAATTTGCTTCGCAATGGCTTCAATAACATTTACCGTAACGCTGTTTCCGAATTGTTTATACAGATGAACATCTGCAAGCGGAAGATTGAATGTATCGGGAAATCCTTGTAGACGAGCCCACTCACGCGGAGTCATTTTTCGGATACCCTCTTTATTTATTTCACCTTTAATATGCGTTGTAGGCGTTAAATTCTTTTGACGCTTATCTATAAGCAAATTTCGCTCTCTGCCCATTCCGCCGCATACTATTGCACCTGCTATACCGTCCCACTCTCGGATTTCATATCCGAAACCGTTTCCCTTCGCTTCGTGACGTGCTTTGTGTCTTCGTAAGGTTTCCACATAAACATCACTCAAATAGTATTTTGAGGGTACCGGTTTTTCCTCAACAATATCTTTAATTCGTTTTGTATCGTCGGTTGCCTTTGGAAATTCAAATTCTTTCGGCGCTATATCGTTTCTGAAAGCAACAATATATATTCTTTCTCTGTTTTGAGGAACACCGAAGTCCTTACTGTTCAAAACTTCGCTGAATACTTTATATCCCAAATCTTCAAATGTTTTTCTGATTATTTCAAATGTTCTGCCCCTGTCGTGAATTTTAAGCCCTTTAACATTTTCACAAAAAATCACTCTCGGTTTATGATACTCGCAGATTCTTGCAACATCCATAAACAAAGTACCTCTGCAAAGTCCTTTGTAATTGTCGTCAAAACCTTGTCTTTTTCCCGCAAGACTGAATGCTTGGCAGGGAAATCCGGCAAGACAAATATCGAATTGCGGTATATCTTTTTCATTTATTTTTGTTATATCTCCGGCAATCTCAAAGTTATCGTAAAAATTGGCTTTGTATGTTTTCTGTGCATATTCATCCCACTCACTTACAAAAACAGTACTGATTTCATCCCCGAATGCTCTGTCAAATCCAAGGCGAATGCCGCCGATTCCCGCAAATAAATCAATAGATTTATATTTAGCCATTATTACTTTTTACCGTCCTTTCAATTTCATCGGCACACGCCTGTAAGTTCTTTTTGATGTCATTACCCCAAAATCTCAACACCGTCCAGCCCAAATTTTTGAGTGTTGCATTTACTTCGTCATCTCGGGCGATATTTCTTTCGATTTTGGGAATCCAAAATTCTTGATTTGATTTAAATTCATTTTTCTTGTTGTTCCAATCGTAACCGTGCCAAAACTCGCTGTCACAAAAGACCGCAACTTTTTTACCGATAAAAACAATATCGGGCTTTCCAAACACCTTCTTGCAATTCTTCTGATAGCGCAAGCCCCTTGACCAAAGTTCTTTTCTTAACATTACCTCAATTTTTGTATCTTTGGATTTAACCTGTTGCATATTGTAAGTGATTTGCTCTTTTGTTTTATGCATCGGTTTTTTCCTCGCTGTCGTTATAAAAGCCGCATATATCACCTATGTCACATTCAAGTGTCTCGCATATTTTCATCAGAACTTCCATACTGACAAGTTCGTCCTTACTGAGTTTTGCAACGGAATTACTGCTTATATGGGCCTGTTCTCTTAATTGATATTTTTTCATCTTTTTATCAATCAATATTTTCCATAGTTTATCGTAACTTACTTTCATAACTGACCTCCTTGCCGATATGAATCTATTATAACATCAAGCAGATCTATTTTCAATACAATAAGTTTGCAAACACCAATATTTTGTATTTACAGTCCGAAAAACTTACAGACAAAAAGCATAGTAGTGAAACAAAATGGCTTAAACCCATTTTTGCCGTTTTGTTTCCCAAAATCAACAAATTTTCAAATTTGGGAAGTTGGTTTGTAACGCTTCTGTTTCTGAACGATACTTTACAATTTTATAACTCTCCACCCACTTTCTCCTCTCGGTTCGATGAATTGAGAGGAGATTTTTGTTTTTCAAAAAAATTTTTTCAAAAACACCCCCCAAGAATCGTTTCCCATTTCAAACAAGTGAAAGGATTTTTAATTTTCTTTTCAAAAATACCCCCATTTTTTCGCTTCTGGGTTCAAACAAGTGAAGGGGCAAATTTTCTCAAAGAAATATTTGAAAAATCGGTCAATTTGGGTGTGCATTTCGGCACCCTTTGTCCAAATGAGTGAAAGGAGTTTTTTCTATGGCAAGATTATCAAAGAAATTAAAACAGGAATGGTACTTTTTTATCAGTCCCAAAACAGGCAGAAGAACATACAATGACTTGTGCCGCAAATGTCGGAATGACTGTAAACAAAGCTTTCGGGCAATCGTTGTGTGTTGTCCGATGTATTGTTCCAAAAGAAGTGTCAAATCCGTACCAAACAGCAGCGATTTCAACGATTCGGGATAAGTGGATAACGGATATTCGTTTCGAAACAAAACGGCTTACAGAGAAAAATTTTGATAATTTCGGCACCTTTTCGATACAGAAAAAAGGCTGTCGGGTTATCATTCTCACTCGCCATTCAAAACAATTCAACCGGCAGGTAACCGTATAAATATATAAATAAATATATAGTTCTTACCTGCCGTAAAAGAAAGGACTTAAATATGATAGCAAACAAAGTATACACAAGAGACGAAATGAGAGAAGAACACATCATAACTACCGATTATCACTTCATAGACAAAGAGGGCGAATACTTCGCAAAACTGATAATGAGAGCAGAAGCAAGTAAAAATATGATGCGTCTTTTCTTTCAGTTAAGTGACGGAAGAAAGATAATCACGCCGGTATTCTGGTGGCAGAGTTATCTCGGCTTTCATGAGATAGATAACGGCACGAATTTGAGATTGATTTATGAGAGAAACGGCAAAGGCATCTCACTGAAAGAAATTGAAATATTGGACAAGGAGGATTTGAAATGCAGGAAACCATAAAGAACATCAACATAGATTTACTCATTCCCTTTGAAAATCATCCGTTTAAGAAAAGAGACGGAATTGAAAAAGAAGAACTGGCAGAGAGCATAAAAGAAAACGGTTTGCTTGAGCCGATAATCGTTCGTTCTTTTTCCGCCGGTACTTTCGAGATTATCAGCGGTCACAGGAGAGTTGAGGCTTGCAAGGAATTGGGGATACATACCGTTCCGGCAATAGTCAGAGATATGACAAAAGACGAAGCTGTAATAGCAATGGTGGATTCAAATTTACAGAGAGAACACCTACTGCCAAGCGAAAAAGCCTTTGCCTACAAAATGAAATTGGAAGCGATGAAGCATCAAGGGAAAACTTATGGACAAGTTGTCCATAAGTCGAGAGATAACATTTCGGTCAATGAAAGCGGCAGACAAGTCCAACGATATATCCGCTTAACACACTTAATACCCGAACTGCTGAAACTCGTTGACGAAGAAAGGATAGCCTTTACTCCGGCTGTCGAGCTTTCGTATCTGCCCGAAAATGAGCAGAAAATATTAGCCGAAGAAATAGAGTATGCAGACGCTACTCCCTCGCTTTCACAAGCACAGCGATTACGCAAATTCAGCGAGCAAGGCAAACTGTCCATAGACACAATATTTGCCGTGTTAAGTGAAGAAAAGCCAAATCAAAAAGAACAGGTCAAATTCAAAACCGAAGATATACGCAAATATTTCCCCAAAAGTTATACAAGCCTGGATATGCAAAAAACAATCATAACACTGCTTGAAAAATGGCAGAGACAGCGAGAAAGAAACAGAGGTGAAGCAAGATGATGACACTAAAAAGCGATAAAACCGGACAAGCCGAATACGATAGGTTTTTAGACTTAATGGCAAAGATGTACTTAAAATACGGAGATAAATATCGTTTGGTAACAACGGAAGATATTTTGAGACAATTTCCAAACCGCCAATGCAAGAATCGTAATAGTTCGCAGAAAGGGGCTTAGCCCCCTTCTGCCGTACATTGGAGTATTTATTTAGACGGCAATATAATGTAAGCAAATCAGAAAGGAGTTATCGTATGAAAAGGAAAAATTGCTATATATAATACCATTCCGAGCTTTATGTCGGGCGGTAAGAATGACATCACAAAGGAGCTTGCCTACAAGGACGGAAAGTATAGCATCACATTGACGGACAGCAACGGCGTGCTTTCCGATTACAGCTTTTCAAGCTCTGACAGCAATGTGAGTGTATCGAAGTCTGGAAATAAGCTGACAATCAGCTCTACCGTAGCTATCAGCGGTTCTGTCCGCATTACGGCAAAGAGGAATAATGTGCCGACGGTCAGCAGCAGTGCAAAGCTCATTGCCTATGGCGACCCGAACTTGCAGGACTTGGTAACAGGTGTGGAGAATACTGATACCGTGTCTGCATATATCAATATCGAAACGCCGACAGGCACGATTGCCCTCAAAAAGACTTCTGAGGACGGAGTTGTGGAGGGCATTTCTTTTACAATTAAAGGCGATAACTTCAACAAAACAGTTAAGACAGGAAAGGATGGCTCTGTCTCCGTGGAGGGATTATTCCCTGGCACTTATACGGTCACAGAACAGTC
>QWCE01002401.1_pt1 | contig 23681 bp, 17 predicted proteins | sample 1972531 | NCBI WGS metagenome assembly QWCE01 (sample SAMN09866716, study PRJNA288562) | Human gut metagenome isolate term4_stool, whole genome shotgun sequencing... | reverse complement strand
CATCATCAAGCTTTTTAAAGAGTATTTGAAATTTGGATATTATCCATATTACAAAGAGTTGCCAAATGAGATAGTGTTTTTTCAAACTCTAAGACAAAGTATAGAAACCACTATTGATAGCGATTTGCTTAGTGTGTATCCAAATTTGAGTGGAAATACAGCTAGAAAGTTAAAGTTACTACTTCATGCAATTGGTGGAAACGTTCCCTACTCTCCAAACTATATTGATTTAAAAAAGATGATAGATGTAAAAGATGATAGAACTTTAAAAGAATATCTTACAATGCTAGAAAATGCTGGACTTATAAGGCTTCTTATGAGAGATGAGCTCTCTTTAAAAAATATGGATAAAGCTGATAAAATCTACCTTGAAAACACAAATTTGATGTGCTTAAATAAACCAGACATCGGAAATTTAAGAGAAACATTTTTTGTAAATCAACTTGGAAATGTTGGTGAAATTTATTTTAGCAAAAGTGGGGATTTTAGAGTTGGTGAGTTTGTTTTTGAAATAGGCGGAGCTAAAAAAAGTTTTAATCAAATAAAAAATGATAAAAACTCATTTGTAGTTGCTGATAATTTAGAGATTGGATTTGGAAGCAAAATACCACTTTGGCTTTTTGGGCTAATGTATTAAAATAAACTGCATAAAACAATAAAGGAATCAAACAATGAATTGGAATAATATAATACCTGTGAACAATTCGCAAAATAATGCATTTGAAGAGCTAGTTTGCCAGTTAGCATACAAAAAAAATTTTAAAAATAAGGATAATTTTATAAGAGTTGGTAATCCAGATGCTGGAGTAGAATGCTATATTGTATTAGAAAATGGTGATGAAATAGGCTTTCAAGCAAAATATTTTACAAACGCTGTAGGCAAATCCCAGTGGGAGCAACTTGACATCTCTTTAAAGACTGCTTTGGAAAAGCATCCAAAGTTAACTAAATACTATGTCGCCATACCGCAAGATAGATCTGATCCAAGAAACGGTAGAAAATATTTTATGGTTAAATGGAATGAATGGGTGGAAAAATGGCAAAACGAAGCGCAAGAAAAGTATGGTAAAGATTTAGAAATTGCATACTGGGGAAGCCATGAGCTGATTACAATGTTAGGAGAAGATAGAAATTCTGGTATGAAAAAATTCTTTTTTAACGAGATAGACTTATCAAACAAATGGTTCAAAAATCAAAATAAAAACTCTATATTAAATTTAGGTGTTAGGTATTCTCCGGCGATAAATGTTAATATAGAGTATTTAAACACATATTTTGAAGCTTTAAATTTAAACTCTACCGTCATAAAAGAATTAAAAATAATTTATCATAAGTTCAATAAGACTTTCAGTATTTTAAAAGATATACCAGATAGTCTAAATTGTTTAGTTGATGATTTTAAAGATATTATATCAAAAGAGATCGATCTCAACAAAATGGCTAATATACTTAATAAGATGCAAGATGAAATATTTAATAATAATTTGGTGAAGATAATTTCCACTACTGATGGTTCTAATATGGATAAATTTCAAGACACTATATATGAATTTTTTAATTTTATTCGAGAAAATAAAAATTTTTTGAATGTTCATAAAAATCCATTTATAATTCTAAAAGGCAAGGCAGGTGTAGGCAAATCTCATCTCCTAGCTGATGTTGTTAACAATAGAAGTGCAAATTCTTTATTTTTATTGGGACAACATTTTAAAGAGGCAAGAGAGCCTTGGAATCAAATTTTAGAGTTGCTTCATATTAAAAATTGTAATAAAGATGAGTTCCTAGATGCTTTAAATTCTAAAGCAATGGTAGATAATGAGAGAATCATTATATTTATAGATGCTATTAATGAAGGAAGAGGTAAGGATTTTTGGAATGATTATTTAAATGGCTTTATAGAAGATATTAAAAAATATGAGTATTTAGGATTAGTTCTTAGTATAAGAAGCGAATATTATGAGTATATTATTCCAGAAGTATTTTTAAGTGGCAATAAAATTAAAACTATAGAACATAACGGATTTGATAGATATGATGCATCTGAGATATTTTTTAAACACTATAATATAAGACCAAATATTCCAATTTTAGCTGAAGAGTTTTTAAATCCTTTATTTCTAAAAATGTTTTGCGAAGGGTTTAGTCAAGATAAATCTTATGTCAATAAATTAAATTTTCAATTTATCATAAAATTCTACATAGAAGATCTTGAAAATAGGTTGCGTAAAAAATATCCGAAATATCCACGCAATATAAGTCTTATAGATGAGGGCATAAGCGCTCTGATGCCGATGTTTATAAAAGAAAATTCTAAGTTAATAAAATATAAAGATGCTTTTGTTGTATTAAGAAATGAACTCTTAAAATATATTGACTTTTTAGATGAAAGCTTTTTGGATATTTTTGTAAGCGAGGGTATTTTTTCAAAAAACTATGCTAGAGAGCAAAAGTGATGAATATATCTACTTTTCTTATGAAAAACTATACGATTATTTTGCCTCAATTTATATCCTAAAACCATTTAAAACCAAAGATGATTTGCAAAAAGATTTTAATAGCAAGGTATTTTTGCCATTTATCAATGGAGAAAATAGATATCGAAACAAGGGAATAATACAAATTTTAAGTATTATAATTCCTGAACAATTTGATGGAGTTGAACTATTTGAGTTAGTAGAAATAATAGAGCAAATAAAATCCGAAGAAGTCATACTTGATTGTTTTCTAGAAGGCCTAATGTGGAGAAATTCTAGTAGTATAAAAGAAAAGACGATTCAAAGAATATTAAAAAATATTTCTAACTTTGCTTTTCAAAAGGCTATTTTTCAAATGCTTTTTTCATGTGCCACTATTTTAGAGCATCCATTTAATGCAAATTTTTTATTTGATTATTTATCTAAATTTTCAATGAAAGAGCGAGATAAATTTTTTATACCACTGCTAAACAAACTTTATTTAGCTGGCGATTTTAACTTTATAGAAAGGCTTATAAATTGGGCATGGTTAGATAGAGATAAAAGCCATATTAACAAAGAAGTTTTATTTTTAACATCTATAGCTCTTTCATGGTGCTTAACTTCATCAAATAGAGAGCTAAGAGATAAGGCTACAAAAGCTACTATTTCTTTACTGGATGAAAATGCTCAACTAGTTTTAAAATTACTTTATAAATTTAAAGAAATTGATGATTTATATATCCATGAGAGACTTTTTGCAATTGCTTACGGAGTTGTGATTAGATCTCAAAGTAATGTTTACTTTAAAAAACTTGGTGAATATGTTTATGATGTTGTCTTTAAAAAAGATGAAACTTATCCTCATGTTTTAATAAGAGATTATGCTAAAAATTTAATAGAGCATATATTAAATATTGGAATACAATTAGATATAAATAAAAATGATATAAATCCACCATATAAAAGTTATTTTCCAGATATAAGTAGCTTACCTAAAGATAATTATGTGGAACAATACGAAGAAAAAAGCATTTACAATACCTTTATTATTTCATCTATGACTACAAATATAGGAAGCCAAAAAGTTTGTTATGGAGATTTTGGAAGATATATTTTTGAGAGTGCCTTATATGATTTTGAATGTTATGAATACGCACAGCTTATAAGCAATTATGCTGCAAAACAAATTTTTGAAAAATATGGATATGATGGAGAGTATTTTAATGAAGCTGAAAAAAGTATAACCAATATACAAAAAGCAAATAGATATGATTTAGATAGATATTCTCATAAAATAGAAAGAATAGGTAAAAAATACCAATGGATAGCTTTCTATGAAACTATGGCTAGAATAACAGATAATTTTCAAATGAAAAACAGTGCTAAATACAATGGTGCTTTTGAGCCGTTTATGCGAAATATAGACCCAACAGTTTTATTGACAAATTATAAAAAACATCAACTACATGATAATTGGTGGAGTTTAAAAAGAGATATAACATGGGATGAGGATAATAAAAAATGGCTAGAACAAGAAGAGGATGATTGGTTGAAATTTGATGAATATCTAAATATGACAGATAATAATGGTAATGAATGGCTAACTTTATGTATAGATAAAAAATTAAAAAAATCAACTAAAAAAGGAGAAGAAAAAAAAATTACCTATTTTGTAAGAAGTTATTTGATAAAAAATGATAGTTTTAATAAATTTAAAAATGCTTTTGAAAATGCTAACGATGCGATATCCTCTTTTCCTGATGACCATTTACATTGTTATAAGATTTACGACAAGGAGTGTTATAGCTCTACAGCTTACAATCTTTTAAAAGATGAATGTGAATTTGAAGAAATAAACCTAAGAGGAGTAAATTTAAAAGTATATCCTACAACGATTGAATATTCTTGGGAAAGTGAATTTGATGCTTCAAAAGAAGGCACAATTCAAATTTTAAAGCCTTCTAAGCTAATTTATGATGGATTACATATGAAATACTCCAAAAAAGATTTTTATTTTATAGACGAAAATAATGATTTTGTATGTTTTGATCCAAGTTCTGGCTACGAAACCGATTCTTCTTTATTGGTAAGAAAAGATAAAATTGCTGAGTTTTTAAATAAAAATAACTTGAAACTTATCTATGTTTTTAATTGTGAAAAAAATATTTATTTACCGTATGAGTATAGACTCCTTGGGAAACTAGATTATTTTGGTTATGGTTTGGTAGAAGATAATGGGAGTTTTAAAATTGAAATGATGGATAAAAATGATGGCTAAATTTTATAACATTATTACATATCAATAGGAAGTAAAGGACTTTTATGAATTTTGAAGAAACTTTAACAAACAAATATAAAATAGTTAGAAAAGTATGAGAAATTACTAAAAGTTAAAAAATTGTTTTTAAATATGTTTTATTTACTAAAAACTATGAGGTGGCTTTATTTTTTGAATTTAATCTTATGATATATCTTATTTATTTTACAGCAATGTTTCTTTTATTTTTGAGCAAGAATTTATCACTATAGTTACTAACATTATTTTTTATATAGATTTTTGATATTATATTTTAGTAAATTTTTCTTATTCTTTTTAAAATAAAATTTTACTCTTATGCTAGAAGTAGTGTATTTTACAGTATAGGTGGACTTTTTATTATTTATTTTTTAGTTTATTATTAGCTAAATATGAAAATTTTTTCTATTAATATTAGTTTTGAGTGTTATTTATCTTATTATCTTGCTTATAGGGCTAGATAATATTAATTTGTACTTTTTTATTCTTGCTATTTTTGTAGATATTGTATTTTTAAAGACACAAATAAAAAATTTTGTTTATATTTCAACCATAAACCCAATTGGCATTTTCAAAATAAAAAAAGTCAAACTTTAACAATGCGGAGCACATTAAACCGTAAATGTTCATAATCATTTGCATTTTAAAGGATAAAAATGTTAAGAACTATAGAGCAATACTAAGAAAAATTTCTTAAAAGTTTTAACACTACATATAAAAGATATCTCCATGATGAAATAAATTTGGATGAAAAACTTATAGGTATAGTTGAAGCAAGAGGCGTAGGTAAAACTACTATACTTTTTCAAAAACTGTTAGAATTAAAAAGTCTTGGTAAAAAAGCTCTTTATATATAAGTCTTGATTATCCATTTTTAAGCTCTGTGAATTTAAATGAGTTAGCAAATGATTTAAATGACTTTAAAAACTATCTAAATTTGGATAATATTAATTTTATTTTAGTAAAAAACTCATATTTTTAAAACTTATTAAACACTATAAATTTAAAGCATTGACATAGATTTAACTTCCATTGGCTTGATTGAGCAAAGATTTACTTACAAACTTAAAAGCTTCTTGAAGCAATATGTGCTAGTGAGCCATTTGAGGCTAACTACACAAAGAGAAATTAGCAGAGTAAAACTATATGATTATATAACTTACTTAAATGATGCAAAGTTAATAAGCATAGTAGATGAACAAAGTAGTGGATTAAGCAAGCTTGTAAAACCACCTAAAAATTTATATGAATAATACAAATCTGATTTATACTTATGGCAATAGCTATAAAGTTGAAATTATAAGAGAAACATTTTTTGCTAATCAACTAAAACAATCTCATAAAGTAAATATCCCAAAACAAGGTGATTTCATCGTAGATGATAAATTTACATTTGAAATCGGTGGTGCTAAAAATGATTCGAACAAATTAAAAACATTTCAAATTCTTTTGTTGTAGCCGATGAAATCAAAACAGAAAGTGGCAATAAAATACCACTTTGGCTTTTTGGGTTAATGTATTGATTTAGAAAATTTAATTAAGCAATTATTTGTATGTATAAAAAATGATAAAAGTTTGTTAGATAATATAACATTGGCTAAGCAAAAAGCTTTTAAGCTTCATTAAGTTAAATTTTAATACAATTACAAATAAGTGAAAGTTGCCACATCTAAAAGCTTATATACTTTTAACAATAGTTACCGAAAAAGTTACTGATTAATTAAAACAGAGTTTTCTTAATCGGAAGTAAAGTCCATACAATAGTAGTTTTATACTTTTTGGTATTGGTTAAAGCGATACTGATGTAAATGGAGCAATTATAGATGTAAGGTGTTGCAAGTAAAGCTGATGATGTATTAATGGGTGGATTTTTTGAATACTCTTATGCAGATTATGATGGAAGTGCGAACTCTTATTCAAGTGATGGAAAGATAAATGCTTATGCTGTAGGAGCATTAGCAAGATTTGATTTAAGAAATAACTTTTTTATAGACTCTTATGCAAAAATAGGTAAGTTAAATAACAAATATACCTTAAAAGGCTACGATAACCTAAAAGTAGATAAAGACTCTACATTTTACTCTCTTGGAGCATTTTTAGGACATGATTCTTACTTTGATAGATTTATGCTAACAAATAGACTTGGCTATGCTTATTCAAATGTTGATGGTTATGATTTAGATATAAACGGTGAAACTTTTAATATCAAAGATGTCTCATCAAAAAGAATTAAATTTGATAGTATAGCTTACTATAAGACAAATACAGATACAAATCTATATGCAAGAGCAAGACTTATATATGAGCTTGATGGCAAAAGCAGTACCTATGCACCTAATATAAAAATAAAACTGTAGAAAGTAAAAATAAAGGCTTTAGTGGTGGAGGTGAAATTGGTGTTGCTTACGATATAAAACCTCTATCAAATATAAGCTTCGGTGTCGGAGCAATGGGCGGCAAAATAGATGAACTTAGTGCAAATCTTAGATTTGTGTATGGATGGTAAATTTTGCACTCCATTTCAACTTTTAAATAGAGTTTGTCTGTTTTTTTGATTATAATTTAAACGTTTCTTACTTCAATACTTTGACGTTTAAATTTTTCGAACATTTCCCCTTAAAATTAAGGGGAAATTCTTATTTTAATTGTTTAAAATTTCAACTTTTTTCTTTTTTTTTGTTTTTTTAAATTAAAATTAAAAAAATTATTTATCTTTTTTAAATTTTCAAAATTCTTAAATTTTAAACTGTAATGAAATAAAATTTGAAATTATATTTTATTTACAAATACAGCGTCTAAAAACAAAAATAAAAAATTTATAATAATTCACAGGCAAATTCTTATAAATAAACCGAAATTCTATGAGCTTTACAAACTTTATTCAAGAGCGGATAAGTATCAAACAAACATTGGCGATTTAAAATAGCATTTAATCATAAAAAATCATTTTACAGTTTAAAATCATTAAAATTTCAAACTGTAAAATCAAAATTTAAATTTTTAAAAAAATTGAAAAATTCTTTTAATTCAAAAACAAAATTCAGTTTGAGATTTTTTAAATTTTGCGCCTGCAGATTTAAAGAAAATATCCGAAATACCTTATAAAAATTTAAATATTTTTTGCGACCATTCGTTTATCAAATCATCAAGTGAAACTCTAGCATTTGCGCTGCTTGTGGAATTTAGAAGCATTAGCCTTTTATCATTGTTTAAAACTTTTTTAGCAACTTCATAAGATTTTTTACCATTTGCAAAAATGGCTTTAATATCTGATATTTCTAAAATTTCATCCAAATCATTTGCTTTGTAATTTTTAATTGAAGCGTCCGCTGATCCTTTTATATCGGCGCTTTTTACAGTATCATAAAGTGCGATTTTTTCACGTAGCAAAAAGTCGATTTTATATTTTATATGCACATTTATTTTTCCGTTTATTGCAAATTTCGCATAAATTTCGCTGTTTTTAGACTTTGTTTGTTTAAAATTTTGTTGTGCCGAAAATTCAGTACTTTGCAAATCCAAAATCATAATTTGCTCCAAATTTCGCGATACCAGAAGTTTATCATTAAAAATTGCAGCCAAAGTTTTCCAAAATCTGTTATTTTTATGCCCGTAATAAAATCCGAATTTTATAGAAGCTATCGAAGGCATACTTCCAAGAATCAAAATTTTTGAGTTTTTATCAAAAATAGGTGCAAAGCCCCTTTTTATCATTATTTACCTTTTTAATATTTCAAAATTTTAAATTATAAAAATCAATTTATATTTTTTGAAGTGTTATTAAATTTTACTTATTTTTAATTTTTTCAATCCACTCATTTAGAGTTTTTTCAAAGCCTATTCCTTTGCTTTCATAAAATTTTACAGGTTTGCTTGTATAGTTTTGTTTGACCCAACCGCCAAAATCATGTGGATAAAGATAGTTTTCACGCTCTTTGGAAGTATTTATCAAATAGCTTGGAACAGCAAAATTTTCGTTATTTCTAACAAAATCAATCGCTTCATTTATCGCTTTATAGCTTGAGTTTGATTTAGGTGAACTTGCCAAATAAACAACGCATTGAGCCAGAATGATTCCGGCTTCCGGCATACCTATTTTTGAAACAGCAAAAAGTGTGCTTGCAGCTATATTTAAAGCATGCGGATTTGCATTGCCGACGTCTTCTGCAGAAAGTATCATAAGCCTGCGCGCTATAAAATCAGGACTCTCTCCATTTTCAAGCATACGGGCCAAATAATAAATCGCAGCGTCTGTATCACTTCCTCTGATACTTTTTATAAAAGCGCTAATTATTTGATAATGCGTATCATCGCTGTTTGCGCCTTCAGCAATACTATTTGCACGAAGAGTTTTTAATGTCTTTAAGCTTATATTTTCATCAATTAAAAGTGCAAAATCAAGCAAATTAAACATAGCTCTTGCATCGCCGCCGCTTGAAGAGATCAAATAATTTTTCGCCTCTTTACCGATGGTGAAATTTAAAGATTTCTGCACCTTTTCAAAAAGTTCGCACAAATCGGTATTTGTAAGCGCCTTAAACTCAAAAAACATACAGCGCGAGCGAATACCGCTTGTTAGAACAAATTGCGGATTTTCAGTGGTAGCGCCTATAATCACGGCTTTTTGATTTTCAAGCGGAATAAGCAAAATTTCTTGTTGGTTTTTGCTTAAGCGATGAATTTCATCAATAAAAATCAGCGGCTTGTAAAGACTGTTTTCATGCATATTTAAAATTTTACGAATATCTTCAACTTTCAAATTTGACGCATCAAGTTCATAAAATGTATAATTAAGCTCATTAGCCAGAACCTTGGCAAGAGTGGTTTTACCGCTTCCGGCAGGTCCAAAAAAAATAGAGTTCGGTATTTTTTCCTTTTTTATAAATTCTCTAAAAATTGCTTTAATTTCGTGTTGCCCGAATATATCGTCAATTTTATCCGGTCTGTAATCTAAAGCTAAACTCATAAAATTTTCCTTTTTTAATATTTTTAGAGAAATTTAAATTATGTTTAAAAAATAATTTTTTATAAAATTTTCGCTTTTGCACTCAGTTCATAAATTTTAAATTCGTAAATATTTATTTTACTTAGCGCAGGAATTGCGGCAGTTGCGAAAAAATCCATATATTTTGGTGTATATTTTTCGCAAAGAAGTTTTAAAATTTCAATTTTTTTATTTTCGTTTTTTATTTTATATACTTTTGTTTTTGCTACTACACTTTTATATTCTGTTGTAAAAACTTCACCAGCAAGTCTTTTATAATCTTTTTTTATATCTTGAAGATAAGAAATATCGTGTTCAGGAACATGCGCATAACTAACACAAACAAAACTAACAGGAGTGTTATCTTTAAAAATTTCAGCTTTGCTTCCAAGTTTCGCACCGTGAACAAAGATACTTTTGCCTCTTCTAACGATTGAAATCGGAATTGTAAAAATTTCAGGTTCATTTCTGAAATCAAAACATGAAAGTACTGCAAATTGAGATTTATCTATAATTTCAAAAGCTTCAATATCAGTTAAATTTCTATCTTGTCGTCTCATTTTAACTCGCAAAATTTCAGCCCGTAAAGAGCTGAAATTTTATAATTTTTAATCCATTCTATTTCGTGTATAAGCAGGCTCTCTATCCATCTCATCATAATCATCGCTTGTAAAATCACTACCGCTTGCAGCTCTCATTTTTTTTATAAAATCTTTTCTAAAATCATGCGGCTCTTCTTTGCCTCCGTCATCTTTTTCGCCTGCTTTAGGAGGTTCAAAACCTGTAGCAATCAAAGTAACCTCTACGCGGTTATTTTCAATACTTTCATCCGTTGTAGTTCCAAATATAATATCCGCTTCATCGCTTGCAGCGGCTTGAACCATAGTCATAGCTTTGCTTATTTCCAAAAGAGAACATTTAGTGTTAATTCTAAAATGTACTAAAACACCCATTGCGCCGTCAATTGAAATATCATCCAAAAGAGGTGATTGAAGAGCATCTTTTAACGCTTCATTTACAGCTTCATCTCCTTCACTTACGCCTACACCCATTATAGCGATACCGCGATGTGACATTACTGTTTTTACATCTGCAAAATCTACATTTACGTCACTTTTACCTGAATTCATAATGACCGAAACCATACCGTTAACGGCTCTCATCAATACATTATCTACGAGTTTAAAGCAATCCTTTATTCCTGCTTCTTTCGGGTTAACTAGGCTTAAAAGTTTTTCATTAGGTATTACTATTATAGAATCACACTCTTTTTTAAGTTCTTCAATACCGGCTTTGGCTTGTTTCATACGTTTTAAGCCTTCAAAAGCGAAAGGAGTTGTTACAATGCCGATTGTTAGAGATTTATTTTCTTTAGCAGCTCGTGCTACAACAGGAGCCGCGCCGGTGCCTGTTCCACCACCAAAACCTGAACCGATAAACACAATATCCGCGTAATCAAGTTGATTTTTAATTTCATCATAGCTTTCTTCAGCAGATTCTTTTCCAACTTCAGGTTTTCCGCCTGCTCCAAGACCTTTGACTTTTGTTTCGCCTAATTGAATTCTTGTTTTTGCTTCTGATTTATCAAGTGCTTGAGCATCAGTATTTGCAACGATAAGCTCTACTTTATCATAAACAAAACCTTCGCGAATCATATGGTTTATCATATTTCCGCCGCCGCCGCCTACACCGATTACTTTCATCTTAGCACCATAAACACTGCTATTTTCTTCCACGCTAAAACCTTTCATTTAAATTTCTCCTAACAATACAAACTTTTTATATAATTCCAAATTCGCTTTACCATATTAGGTCTATCCTGTTTATCAGGCAATGACAGTTTCGAATTTTCTTTTGTATTTTCATCACTTTTACTATCATTTAAAGCACCATTCAACTCATTTTCCACATCGTTTCCAAAAAGTATTTTATTATCACCTTTAAATTTCAAATCTCCATTTGAATCAATTTCATAAGGTGTAAAATTTCCGCTTCCATAAAGACAAAGTCCTATAACGCAAGAATTTGATAGATCTTGAGAAATTTCATGCAAACCTTCTAAATTACGCGGTTTTGCCACACGAATTGAAAATCCGCTAAAAATCTCTCTTGTCAACTCTTTTACATCAGGCAGTTTTGCCATACCGCCGGTTAAAACAATACCGGCACCGATTTTGTTTTCATAACTGCTTGCTGATATTTTTTTATAAATTTCCACCAACATCTCTTGAATGCGAGAAAATAAAATTTGAGTTATAACTTCCAAACTGACATTTCTTGTTTGTCCGTTTTCACCAAGCTCAGGTAAGTTTATATCGCTTTGTCCGTTGACTGAGAGATCGTCAAAGTTAAGTTTAATCTTTTCAGCGTAATCAAGAGAAGTATGAATTCCGCTTGATAAATCGCTTGTAATATTAGCTGAACCGAATGGCAAAATGTCATTATACATAAGCGAATTGCCCAAATGTACAACTATATCACAAACGGCTCCACCCATATCTATTAAAGCAACTCCCAACTCTTTTTCATCTTCATTTAACGTCGCAATTGCTGAAGCATAACCCGAAAGAACTATATTATCAATATTTATTCCGGCCATCTCGACCGCTTTTGTAAGATTTTTTATGGAATTTTCAGGAACTATAATAACGTGAGTGCTAACTTCAAGTCTCATTCCGCTCATTCCAAGCGGATCTTCTATACCGTCTTGTTCGTCAACTTTGAATTTATAAGGTAAAATTTGAAGCTTTACATAATTATTCGGAACATTGGCAGTATCTTTCGCCACTTCCATAGCTCGTCTTATTTCATTTATACTGATTTCATTATCAGGCACTGTTATAACGCCTTGAGATTTTACACTTTTTGTATAAGCTCCGGAAATAGAAACTATAACTTTATCGTAGTGTCTTCCAGCCGTATTTGTAGCATCAAAAACAGCTTTTCTTATACAGTTTGAAGCTTGTTCTATATTTGTTATAACGCCTTTTTTGACACCGGTTGTTTTCGCTAAGCCGAAACCGCAAATTGACAATCCATTTGTATCGGATTTGGCAATTACGGCTTTTATATCAATAGAACCGATATCAAGCCCAAGAATATAACTACTCAACGCCGCCACCTTTATAATATCTTTGTATTTCATATCGTTTTTGTAAAACAGAAATAAGATCTTCTTGCAATTTTGTATTGATTAGTTTTGAAAGTGAACTTTCAAGCGCACTGATATATTTTGCACTCATAGGATTATCAAGCGTTTGACTAGTAATTTTATAAATAAGAGCTTTATTATCATATAACACATATCCGTCTTGTTTATCGCTTGCAAAGAGTAAGGCAATAAATTTTGCAAATTCTTCATCGCTTAGAATTCCGTTGGTTGTATTTTCGCTTGCTTTTGAAACAAAACCGATATCTTTCATCGCAACTTTTCCTAAGCTGTTTTCTGCTAATTTTTTTAAATCTTCAGCTTTTTTAGCTTTAAATAAATCACTACCTGCTAATTTTTTAGCTGCATCAAATTCCATAATTTGCGGCTCATTTATTTTTGTAAGTTTTGTTATTAAATTTCCATTTTTATATTTTACAGGTTTATTAAACTCCCCTATTTTCATATTTTGCAAATTTTTTATAATTTCATCGTTATCGTTTAAGACTAACTTCTCGTTAGTAAAAATTTTGCCTTTTTTTACATCTAAATATTTTTTAATAGCTTCATCTTTATTAAAATCTGCCAAATAATCATTTAAAACGCTTGCATTAGCTTCTTCAAAACTCATAAGCTTATCATTTTCGTTTCTGTATAAATCACGATTTTTTTCAAAAAATTCACGCAAAGTTTTTTCATCAACATTTTTATTTTCCGGTTCTACAAAATAAGCGTCCATTTCGTAAGTTTTTTGCGTTAAATATTTACTTTTATTTTTTTCCCAAAAATCTTTAAGTTCATCATCGTTAAAAGTTATTGTGCTTACATTTTGATCCACAATAGCGATTTCTACTTTATCTTGCATAAATTCGCTTGCTGCCAGCATTTCTATATCATCGGCATTAGGTTTTATACTGATTGCTTTTTTAAGTTTATCTAAAATAATTACTTTTTTAAGCTCTTTTTCATACTCATTTTGGCTTAATCCGGCATTTTTCATAGCGTTTTCATAAAGTTTTTTGCTGAATTTGCCGTCTGTTTTAAAATTATCAGAATTTATAATCTCGCGTGCAACTTCTTCGTCGCTTGCGTTTATGCCTAAATCTTTTGCAAAATTTAATAAAATCGCATCTTGTATTAAAGCATTTATAGCCATTTCATCAAGATGCATTTTTTTGGCTTGTTCATCCGTAAATTTTCCGTCACTGATACTTTTTAAATAATTATATACTTCACTATATTTATTTTGAAATTCTTTTATACTGATTGCCGTATCGCCGACTTTTGCTACTGAAGTTGAACGGCTTTTATTTAAATCATAAGCACCCCAACCGACAAATCCCGCACCTACGAAAGCTATCGTACTGATCCAGACGGTAGGAATTAAGGATTTTTTGTGCTTTTGCATCCAATTTATCATTATAATTACCTTTTAATAACAAAATCGCTGATATTATACTAACAAAAAACTTAAATTTTCCTTGAAAACACCAGCATTTCAGCATTTTTTACTAACAATTTTTAAATTTTTGTTAGTAAAAAATTTAAATTTATTTAAAAATTTTCTAAATTTAAAATATAACAGCTATTTTCGATTATCGCTATTTTTTTTGCAAGTTCGCCTAAATTTCTTGCATAAGCGTAAATTCCATAGCCTTTTATTACCATTACATCAGTATTTTCTTCAAACATATAGTGAGAAATTTCACTTGGAGCGCGCTCATACCAATCATCAAATTTTTTAATATCATAAATTTCGACTTTTCCGAATTCTGCAAAACCGAAATAATCTTTCGGAATTACAAAATCATGTTTAAGCGTATAAGCAACTGTTTGAGGTGGCATAGCATAACAAACACATTTAGCTTCCTTTATAGTTTTATATATGTTCAAATGTATGTCGCTATCAATACTGGCGTCATTCCAGCGATAGTCTTTTTTTGTGTATAGCAGCACCATATCATCTTTTGAAAAATTATCAAAAATAGCATTTTTTTTATTTATTAAAAATTGATTATCCGAAATTTTAGCAGAAATAGAGCCATGAAAAATACCAAAAAAACTTTTTCTAAACATAGAAAGAGAAATTTTTTGCATCTTTTCCGCGTAATAATCAATATTCATTTTTGACCTTTTTTACAAGAAATTTTGATATTATACTAAAAATAAAATTAAAAAGGATGAAAATTTGGAAATTCCGCATATTCCTGTTTTAAGGAATGAAGTTGTAGATATTTTTAAAGATTTGCAAGGTTTATTGATTGATTGTACATTGGGTTTTGCAGGGCATAGCAGCGCGATTTTATCCGCAAATGAAAACATACGGATTTTTGCTTGCGATAAAGATGACGAGGCTTTAGATTTCAGTAAAAAAAGAGTTGAAATTTTTAAAAATAGAATTAAAATTTTTAAATCCGGTTTTTCAAATTTTTTACCTTTTTTGGAAACAAATGAAAATTTGAATTTATCAAATGTCGTTGGAATTTTAGCCGATATCGGCGTTTCAAGTCTTCAAATCGATAATAACGATCGCGGATTCAGTCTGAAAAGCGATGCGCTTGATATGAGAATGGATAAAAATGCGAGCCTTGATGCGAAATTTATAGTAAATCATTACAGCAAATCCGATTTGGAACGTATATTTTATGAGTTTGCAGAACTGACAAACGCAAAACAAATTGCTGCCAAAATAGCGAATTATCGAGCTGACAAAGAGATAACAAGCGCAAAAGAACTTGCAAAAATAATCGGAACGTCAAATTTTAAAAATCGCAGTATAAGCACAGCTACACTTGCATTTCAAGCAATCCGCATAGAAGTAAATAAAGAGCTTGACGAGTTAAATAAATTATTGGATTCAATAGAAAATTCAGCGATACAAAATGCAAAAATAGCTATAATCACTTTTCATTCGCTTGAAGATAAAATTGTAAAAAACAGGTTTAAAAAATGGGCGCAAAGCTGCATTTGTCCGCCATTTTTTGAGCGTTGCGAGTGTGGAAATAATCACGCAATAGGAAAAATTTTGACTAAAAAACCAATTACGGCAAGCGTTGATGAGCTAAAACAAAATTCTCGCGCAAAAAGCGCCAAATTACGCGTCTTTGAAATAAAAAGGTAAAAATGCAAGCAAATAGCGAAATTTTAGAAAATATCGACAAAGCAAGAAAAAAACAAAAAAATCTTACATTTTTTGAGCTGATAAATGCATATTTAATTGCCGGTGTAATTTTTTTGATTACACTTCCTACGATTTACATTAGAAATGAAATTTATTATTTAAGCCGTGATATAGGAGATTTGCATATCAAACACGATGTTCTTACGGAAGAAAACGGAGCATTGAAAAATAAACTTGAATTTTTACGCTACAAACATGAAATTCTGGATCCTTTTAAACTTAAAAACGTATTACCGAAAGATGAAATTTTGCCTGAAAAATTCTCGCAAAAAGGCAAAATGGTGGTAAAAACCGACGCAAAAAGCAAGAAACAGTAAAAATGCAAAATTTAATTTATATTATTTTAGCTTTACTTATTTTAATTTTAATTATTTTCGCCGTTTTCATATTTTTACAAAAAGAGCAGATAAATAGACAAAATATCGCGTTAAATTCTATGTTTTTAAACTTAAATAAAAATCTAAATCAGATAATTTCTCAAAATAGTCAAAATTTAAATTTTAACTTAAAAACAATAAATCAAAATTTTATAGATATGACGCAAAAAGTCGCCAAAATAGATACTTTTACGCAAATAAGCGAAAATTTACAAAAAGAAATTGTAAATTTTAATAAAATAATCAATAATCAAAAACTTCGTGGAAATTTTGGAGAGTTCAGACTTGAAAATGTCATAAAAATCGCTTACGGAGAAAACAGCTCATTTTATGAAATGCAAAAAAAACTTCCGACAGGCGTAATTTGCGATTGTGCTTTCAAAATTTCAAACACAAAAATTCTTGCAATTGATTCAAAATTTCCGCTAAGCGGCTACGAAAAAATAATAACGGCTAAAGATGAAAACGAGCTGAAAAAAGGACAAAATGAGTTAATTAAAAATATGAAAAAGCATATCGACGACATATCTTCAAAATACATTTTGCCGCCTCTTACTGCAGAATACGCGATTTTATTTTTACCGAGCGAAGCTATTTTCGTTTATGTTTGTGAAAATTTTACAGAAATTTTAGAATATGCAAACGCTAAAGCCGTATTTTTGAGCTCGCCGACAACGCTGCTTGCAATGCTTTTTAATATAAAATTATTTTTAAAAGACGAAATGATAAGTCAAAATTTAAATGAAATAAAAAATGCAATTACCACTCTTTCGTCGGAATTTACAATGCAAAACGAATTAATAAATAAACTTGTAAAAATTTCGCAAAATTTCAACGATATATCAAATAAAATCGCTCAAAATTCCGCAAAAATCAAAGCGAATTTCGACAAAATAAGCGAAATTTAAAAAACTTTAATAAATACAACCGCATTATATTGTTAATAAAAAAGTATCTGTCTTTATAGTATTGGAGGTTTAAAAATTAAAGCCTGATTTTCACATCGTCAATAAAAGTTTTTAGATTTATTTTAAAAACATTTTTCCAAACTTACACTGCTAAAATGTTTGTGAATTTGTGTTACCTATTTTCACATCAAATACATTTGCGTTAGTTATCGTTTTCAAATCGTTAAATGTAAAGCTTCTAAAAATTGCAGCTAAATACCGATAAGAAAGCTATATTGTCTTTAAAATTTTAGTAGTTTTTATAATTTTATATCTATAGAAATCTTTTTTTGCCGTCTGTTAAGAAAATCATTTTACAAAAAAAACAAAAAATCTTTATTTATTACAGCCTGATTTATTTTATATCCAAACCGCCAAATTTGAAAAATTGTATACCATAAACGGCTACGATAAATTTTAAACTATTTCATCTTATATGTGTAGCATTAATTATTATTGATAATTTGTGAATATTTTTATGCAAATGGCGTTTATCATTAATTTCTGTTATAGATATTAATGATAAACAGCCTTGCTGTAAAATTTAAATTCTTTTTATCGAACTTTTGTGTGTTTTAAAAAAGCATCTATAAATTTTATAAGAAAAATTTATAGATGTCGTCCAGTAAAAAGTATTTTTTATCGGCTAAACCATGATAAAATGTATTGATTTGAGTATCAAAAAGCTTTTTAAAATATTCTTCTTTACTTAATTTTATAAGTTCATCATTCACTACGTTTAAAAGTTCTTTATTGCCTTTTTGTACACCGATACCAAGAAAATCACTTGCACCCAAATTTTTAACATTTACTTCAACGCTTTTATCTATCACGGCATATGCAAGTGCTACTGTAACGTCATCTGCAAAACCTATGGCGTTTGGAGTTTGCTTTAAAAGTTTATAACAACCTGCAGCTCCGTTGTCGCAAGTCATTACATTAAAACCTAAATTTTTAAAATAATCCTCGGCAGTTCCGCCTTTTTGGGTAATTATAATTTTATTTTTTAATTGAGAAAATTCTTTTATTTCATCATCTTTACGCGTCAAAACCCCAATATTTACGGCAAAATAAGGATTTGAGAAATCTACCAGTTTTGCCCGTTCATCAGTGATTGTTAATGTAGCTATGACCAAATCAACACTATTATTTTGTAACAATTTTATTCTATCACTTGCTGATACGGCTTTAAATTCTACATTTCCACCACTTTCTCCAAAAATCCCTTTTGCAATCTCTTTTGCAAAACCGATTTCAAATCCTTCAAACTCACCGCTACTTTTTAATTGTGAAAAAGGCGGTTGAGCATCATAAACGCCAACACGTAATGTTTTACTTGATCTGATTTCATCAAGTGAGTTGGCGTTTAATAAACTAAACGCAAGAACCAAAAAAATTAAGAATTTTTTCATTTTTTATCCTTATCAAAAATTTTCAAAAATGTATTGTATCACAAAAAATTATTTATAGCAAACATTTAAAAAGCGTCTTAAAATACCTTAAAACGGTAATTATAAGATTTTATTTTTTATAAAATAATCTATTTTTAAGTTATATTTTTACACTATTTTTCTATAAAATTATAAAATTTTGATACTTGGCTGTAAAAATATAATTTAATGTTTATCTTACTGACAAAAATTTCAACTGCTTTTCTACAAACTTTGGAATTTTACAAAAATTTTATAAAAAATTTATAAATTTTATCATTTATTTTTACAAAAATACATTTTTTCACAATAAATAAAAATTTTTGCAATTTTAAAAATATAAAAATTCATTAAATTTTTATATTTGAAAGAAAAAATGAAATTCACATAAATTATTTTTGTAAAACGGAAGTTATTTAAAAATTTTATCATCGCACATAATGCGAATGAAATAAAATTTAAATTTTAACCCTTACATATACACGTTTTGGTGCAGGATATCCTTCTATAGTGCGTGTTTTATCAAACGGATCTAAAAAATCACCCAAACTTTGTCCGTAAATCCAATCGGTTTTTCTTTGTTCATTTTCGTCCGTCGCTTTTACGGCTAAAATTTCAAAATCTTTAAATTTTGCCCTTTCACACCAGTTTTGCAAAGTCCTGATAGTCGGCAAAAAATAAATATTCGAAATTTTTGCGTAACTTAAGCGTGGAAAAAGACAAATTTCATCGTCACCATCTATAAACATAGTATCCAAAAATACTTCCCCACCGTTATTTAACGAATTTTTAAGTTCTTTTAACGCACGCACCGGATCGCTTCTATGATAAAGCACACCAAGACAAAAAATACTGTCGAATTTCTCACCGTAATCAGGCAAATTTTCAACGCCTAAAAGCTCGTAAATCACACCGCTTTTTAAAAAATGTTCCAAAAAACGAAACTGTAAAAAAGTCCGCACGCCCGGATCAAATCCTATAAGCTTTTTTGCTCCGAAATTAGACATTCTAAAAAGATAATAACCGTTATTACAACCGATATCGGCTACTTTTTTTCCTCGTAAATCCATAAAAGGCTTTAAAATATTAAATTTCATAAAACTTTGCCACTCGCTGTCAATGAAAGTTTCTAAAATTTCAAATGGTCCTTTTCGCCACGGACGCAAATTTAGAGCTATTTGTCGCACTTTAAATTTTAATTCGTCATTTATCTTATAATCCGCAAAAGCTCGCACAATATCGCCAAAATCGCATTTACAATCAACATTCGGCAAACATTCGATATCACTTAAAAGTTTTTTTTCGTTTTCGTTCATAAAATTTCCTTTTTGCGTTATACTATCATTTTAAAAATTTTAAAAGGATAAATAATGAATGTAATTGATTATTTTCTTAAAATTTGCGAAATCCCGCATGCCAGCCGAAATACAAAAGAGCTTGCAAAATGGCTGATTGACGAATGTAAAAAAAGAAATTTTATAACACAAATCGATCAAAGAGGAAATATTTATGCAAAAAAAGGCGAACCCGAAATTTGCATTCAAAGCCACTACGATATGGTAAAAGTCGGCTCAGAAAATACGGTAAAAGCGATATTTGAAGATGATTTTATAAAAGCAGAAAACTCAAGCCTCGGTGCAGATGACGGAATCGGCGTAGCAATAAGTTTAAAAATGATGGATGAGTTTGAAAATCTTGAAGTAATTTTCACAAATGACGAAGAAGTCGGACTTTGGGGCGTACAAAATTTTGATTATAAAATCAAAAGTGACAAAATTTTAAATCTTGACAGCGAAAATGATGAACAAGTATGCGTAGGATGCGCAGGTGGAGTTGATATTTTGGCATTTTGCGATACTTACCGTAAATTAAAAAAAGGTTTTTGCTACGAATTTAAAACAAAAAATTTTCCAGGCGGACACAGCGGAAGCGAAATAGATAAAAACTTACCGAATGCAATAAAATCTTTGGCTAAGTTTATCCGCGAAAACAGCGGAAGCATAGTAAATTTTAGAGGCGGTGAAAGAATAAATTCAATTCCTGTAAATGCAATGTGTAAAGCAGTTTTTGATAACGAAATTTCAAAAGTACCTGAATTTTTAAAAGCGGAATTTTTCGGTTTTGACGAATATGAAATTTATGAAAAAAGTGCTGAAATCTTAGATTTTATCTGCATTTTTTCTCAAGGCGTTCGCGCTTGGAACAATACATTAAACATACCGGAAAGTAGCGCAAATATCGCACTTTGTGAAGAAATAAAAGGACAATTTAAAATTTCAATTTTCGCAAGAGCTATGAATGAACTTGAAAATTTACAGTTTGAAACAAAAATTTTAGGTGAAAGACTTGGTTTTAAAGTATGTTTTGAAAATTTTTCAAAACCTTGGAAACCGCAAATTAACGATTTTTCGCATTTAGTTCTGAAAAATTTACAAAAATTTTCGCCTAATGCGAAATTTTATGCGATTCACGCAGGACTTGAATGTGGCGTATTTATCACAAAAAATAGAAATCTTAAAGTAGCTTCCATAGGTCCGAATATCTTTGGTGCGCACAGTGTAAATGAAAAAGTGCAAATAAGCTCAATCAAAAAAATAGAAAATACAGTACGAGAAATAATCAAAAATATCTAATTTTTTCGTTAAAAGAAAATTTTAATGCAAAATTGAAATTTTCTTTTGATAAATCTTCAATAAATAAAGCTGAGCGATAAACTTTGTAAAAATGCAGTTCTTATTATAAAAAATATCTATTAAAAAACTTTATAAGAAAAACATTTAATAACGGTGTAAAAAAGATTAAAAATATGAATTTAAATTTCACTTTATAACATTTTTATATAAATTTTATAATTTAAATTATAGTTTTTAAAGAAACAAAATTTTTTGTTAAAATAAAAATATTTTAACAAAAATGCCTTTAAACCATATTTTGTAGATATTTATATTTTATTTAAATATCAAAAAATTCACAAAAATACATTTCAAATTTTTAAAATTTTAAACAAAATTTAAAAATTTAATTTAAATAATATTATTAAGTGTTTTAAATTCAAAAAAATGTATAATAACGAAAATTTTGAAAGGAGTTAAATTGAGTGAAATAATCGAAAAGCATGTAGATCCGAATGCACAACTAAGCGATATGCAATCGTTTCCGCTTCGTGGTGTGATTATTATTTTGATTGCTGCAGTGCTTTCTTTTGGACTTTTTTACGTGCTGCCTTATGAGGCTAACACAAATAAAGGTCTTTGTATGCTATTTTTTATAGCGATTTTATGGGTCAGCGAAGCCGTTCACATCACAATTACAGCACTTATGGTGCCGATAATTGCGATTTTAATCGGCATAGGCTCATATGCCAAAGACGGAAGCTTTAAAGCTTTAAGCTTCAAAGATGCACTTGCCGGTTTTTCAAGCCCTACGATTTATCTATTTTTCGGTGGTTTTGCATTAGCTACTGCTTTGCACATCCAAAAATTGGACAAAAAAATCGCCGTTAAAATAATATCGCTTGCCGGAAACAATCTTGGAATTGCCGTAATTTCGCTTTGTGTTGTAACTGCACTTTTATCAATGTGGGTTTCAAATACTGGCGTAGCGGCAATGATGCTTCCACTTGCACTTGGACTTTTAGGCGCGGTTGACAAAGAAAAAGACAGAAGTACATTTGTATTTGTGCTTTTGGGCGTAGCATATTCTGCAAGTATAGGAGGACTTGGCACTATGGTCGGTTCACCGCCAAATGCTTTGGCAGGACAAGCTTTAAATTTCACATTTGTTGATTGGATGAAAATCGGACTTCCTATGGTAATAATATTTATGCCGCTTATGTTTATTATTTTGTATTTTGTACTTAGACCTAATCTAAACCGCAAAATAGAATTTGAAGCGGAATATATTCCATGGAACAGAGCCCGAATTTTAACCACAATCGTATTTATATGCACAGCGTTGCTTTGGCTTTTAGCTAAACCTCTTTCAGGGCTTGTCGGCTTTAAAATAGCTGATGGATTGGTTGCGCTTTTAGCGGCTGCATTTATAGTAGTTTTAGGATTAGCTACTTGGAAAGACATCGCTGAAAATACAGACTGGGGCGTATTGCTACTTTTCGGTGGCGGTTTGGCGTTAAGTGCGATACTTGAGATGTCAGGTGCTTCTAAAGTACTTGGAGAAACTGTAGCTGGCGTAGTTGCAGGTTTTCCAAAAATAATTATAATTTTTATAGTTGCAATTTTTGTAATTGCACTTACCGAATTTACAAGTAATACCGCAAGTGCGGCACTTTTGTTACCTGTTTTTGCATCGGTTGCCGCAGAAGTCGGACTTCCGAAAGAAACATTGACTATTATCATTGGAATTGGCGCAAGCTGCGCATTTATGATGCCGGTAGCTACACCGCCGAATGCGATAGTCTTTGGAACAGGACACATAAAACAAATAGAAATGATTAAGTGTGGAGTAGCGCTTTGTCTTTCATGCGCTGTCATTTTGACACTTGTCACTTATCTTTTTTATGCGTAGTCTATAAGATGTGTGCTTTTTGCGCACATCTTTTTGCAAGTTTTTTAATGTTTATATTTAAAATATATTGCAAAAAATACTTTTTAAAAATTAAATTTCATTGTAAAACTATAAAATTTTATCATCAAATATAAAAAGTTGAAATTTTATTATGTCAGGATATTTTGAAATTTCATAATAAATTTATTTTATATGAAATTTGTAAATTACAGTGTAAAATTTAAAATTTCATCTCATCATTTTGTGAAATTTTAAATTTTTTAAGACGTTCTTTTGCTTTCAGTGTGATATCTTCATCGTAATCAAAATAGTTAAATGTTTCGCCGTGTTGAATTGTG
>QWCE01002397.1_pt1 | contig 23694 bp, 23 predicted proteins | sample 1972531 | NCBI WGS metagenome assembly QWCE01 (sample SAMN09866716, study PRJNA288562) | Human gut metagenome isolate term4_stool, whole genome shotgun sequencing... | reverse complement strand
AACTTGCCATCCTTAATTTCTTCCTTAAGCCCCGCTGCAGTAAAAGTACCAGTAAAGACAATCTTAGGAGTATATTGAGTAATATCAACAAAACCACCAGTACCAGCAGCTCCCATAGCAAAAATCATTGAGTCAAATAAATTCATACCACCAAAGAGCAAAAATATTGTGGTTATAAGGGTCATCACCAAATATATCATATATAAAACCCTTGCTGTTTGGCTTAGCTTAGGTGTTATTTTACCAAATGATGGCCCAGGCATTTCCGCTTGTAGAAGATTTGATGATTCCTTATTTGATTTTGGAAGGATTGCCAAAGTAAATACCAAGATTCCCATACCTCCGATAAGGTGGGATAGAGACCTCCAAAAAATTATCGAATGAGGAAGAAGTTCCACATCAATGGCAACAGATGCCCCGCATGTTGTAAAACCACTTGCCATCTCAAAAAAAGCATCAAGAAATGTATGGTAGTTTGTTGGTGTCAGATATAAAGGAATCGCTCCTATTACAGAAAATATTACCCAGCAAGCTGCTGTTATAAAAAGGGCTTCCCTTGTGTATATATGGGCTGTTTCGTCCCCTAATTTTGTAAGTATAGTCCCAATTGTTCCTGCTATTAAGATTGGTATTATAAAATAAATTTTGTCATTTGTTCCCTCTCGGTATAAAAATGCAACTAAAAGTGGTACTGTCATCAATAAAGCCAGTACCTGAAGCAGCCTACCTAGGGAATGGTTTATAATTTTAAGATTCATAATTACTCCAATATATCGTCTAAGACTTTGAAGTTGTGGCTAGTTGTCGCAACCAAAACAGAATCTCCAAAGTTTATTTTTGACAAACCATTTGGAATTTCAATCTCTACTTGACCGTGATCTATGGCAAGGACCAAGCTATCGTCCCTGATATTTAAATCTTTTAAAGGCGTATTTAGGATTTTAGATTTTTCTATAGCCTTAAATTCAATTACTTCTACCTTTTCATCTTCAAGCCTGTAAAGTGAAGAAATGGACTCGCCCCTTGCATTTACCTTACTTCTGACATACCTATTTATTACATCGGACGCAGCCATTTTTGGTGCAAAAGTTGTATCAATATCAAGTATTCCAGTCATTTTCAAAAGCTTGGTCCTATTAACCTTTGCAATAATTTTTTCTAGCCCATGCTTTTGTGCAAGAAGGGCAATCAGAATATTTTCTTCATCTATACCTGTAAGGGCAAGGACTGCATCAAAGTGGTTGATCCTGATTTCTTCTAGGATTTCAGGGCTTGTACCGTCAGCATTTATTACTATAGCGTCTTCGTGCATCTCACTAATTTCTTCAGCCTTCTTCCTGTCAATTTCTACAACAGTCACATTAAAGCCTCTCTCAAGAAGGAGTCCTACCAAATATTTTGAAAGATTACCTGCACCGATTATCAGAACATCCTTAATATCGTAGGCACCTTTTTGCTCTTTTTTGTAGAAATTATCAATAGATTCTTTTTCTCCAAACAAATAAATCTTATCTCCACTTTTTAGGACATCGTCGCCGTGAGGAATTCTTATTTCTTCATCAGAATTTATAATGCCTATCAAGGTGTGATAATCTACAGAATAAGAAGCTAAATCAGAAATCTTCCTACCATCAAGATTAGAACCTTCATCAATTACAAGCTCCATCATAATTGCCCTATCCTTAAAGAAGGACTCTACGTTAAGGGCATGGGAATATTTAAGACTTCTTTGCAAATCTTTGGCCGCTATGTATTCAGGATTTACTATAGACATAGCATCTGTAACATCGCCTATGAATTTCTTGTGTTTAACATAACGAGGTTCTCTTAGTCTGATTATAATGTTTTTTGCTCCCAAATTTTTAGCGAAAATTGACGCAATTAGGTTTACATCGTCTGATTGACTTATCGCTATAAATAAATCACAGTAACTTGCTCCAGCTTCAATTAAAGCTTCGACATCACGACCGTCACCAACAAGACCCATAACGTCATTTGTTGCTAAAAGATTTTCTAAAACTTCCTTGTTTCTATCAATTACTACTATATCATGCCCCTCATTTGAGAGGTCTTCTGTCACAAAAGAGCCGACCTTGCCGGCTCCTAAAATAATTATTTTCATTAAAAGCTCCTTAGGGAATTTTAATATCTCCTTATTACCTTACCGCATTTACAGATTTCCAAAAATACATTTCATTTTCTTTTTTCATAAGTAAGGAGGTTTTCTTTGGTGCATAAAGCTAAATCTAAATCTCTCCACCTGCATATCAGGCGGAGATTTGTTTCGGTATGTTTCAATCGCTCAAATTACTTAAGTGGATAAAAAAAGCAGCAAATCTTTTTTGGATTTACTGCTTTGTATGCCGCTGCAAGGTGGCGATTATTCAATTTTAAAATGAAACATTATCTTACTATAGAGTTGTTTCTGTGTGGCTGTCAGAGGAAAGGCTAGAAATTATCTATAATTATTTATATCAGGATATATTCCTCCGTCTTCAATTGAATTACAATAATAAGATACAATTTAAGAAATATAAGGATGTTTCATTTTATAATTAGATATATAATAATACCAAATGAACAAATAGTAAAAAATACACCACCAATCCTCATTAATACTAAATATAGTTCGGTTGGCTCACCATTTTTTACTGTGAATAAATTTTCTATTTTCCATAATATTTTAGGAGAACAGATCATACAAACTCCCAAAATCAATAATACCAACACCCATAAATAGTTCACCGATTTTCCCTCCTCTCAACTAGGTAGACCTGTATATCTTCTACACTATATCTTAGTATAAGATTACCATGGAGATTCCGATAAATCAAGCGTTATTCACTAGATGATATGTAAAACCTCAAAAAATTTCGTCATTTTTAACAATATTTGATTGGAATAGGATGGCTTAATATCAATTTTTTATAAGCTACTTTATAACGCATAAGCATTAGTACCAGGGTTATCATTACAATAACCTTCCATTAGGTTAATAGCTCCCCATGCTCCTTATTCTTCACCAATTTCAGATACGAATGTCTTTAAATCTCCAATTCCAGCTGTAAAAATTTCCATATTATTCTTTCTCGTTTTCTTTTTATTATCTATTTTGTTTAGTGATTTAACAATAAAAATCTTGTGGACCGAATCCCCTTTTTTATTCTCTTTGAAATATCCAAAGAAATGGAATAGATTTCCCTTTTCAAATTCTGAAAAAGAGCTTAATTAACTAAATTAGCATTGATATTTATCATTTCTTTATCCATTAATTCTTCTCCATAATATATAAATTTCAATTAAAAAAAGCGACTAAACTTATATTTCAATCGCTAAGTGTCTATTATATTTAATTGTTTTAAGTTAAACTTTTTATCCTTACCATTTTAATCTACTTTCAAGCTATAGTTAATTTTATTATTGGGTAAATGACTAAATATGTCTTTTTATTACAAAAAATCGTGATGACAGAAGTATCATTCACTTCTACCAACACGATTTCTTCTAAACCCAAATTAGTAAATGATTAAAAACTATATTATCTAGCTAGCTCATCTTTACTTTTTTCCCTTTATTATATTTACTTCCACACCCCATACCTAAAAGCATAGGGCCAAACCATGCATACTCTGTTATTGCTGTTTTATATGACATATAAATCGATAGTATTAGTGTGATAAATGTGATTATTGCCAATACAAACCATAAGTTATTTTTAACCATATAAATCTATCTTTACTTTTTTAGTATTGTTGTTACTTAAATAAATCAGAATGTGAGCCAATTCTTACTAATGATAATATTAAAACCTCTTCTATTTTTTCATATATCAATAAAAAATCTGGCTCTATATGACATTCTCGAGTCCCCTTGTAATTTCCAGCTAATGAGTGATCTCTGTATCTTTTATCAAGAGCTTCATCTTTTGCTATTTTTTCTATAACATCAAACAGCTTCTCAATATCTTTTCCTTGTTTTTTTGCTTGCTTTAGGTCTTTTTTAAATCTACTTGTAAACTTTATCTTATACTTCAAGGGCTTTCCTCAAGTCATCCATAGTATCGTAAGCTCTAACATTCTTATCGTTTGCTATCATTCTTCCTTCTTCTATAGCCTTTATAGTTTCCTCGCTTGGAACATTAAGTTTTAAATCAAAAGGAATACCACTTTCTCTAATGCTCGCCCTTAAAAACATATTAATTGCAGTAGTCATATTTAAACCTAAACTGGAGTAGATTTTTTCTGCTGCTTCCTTTATTTCTTTATCTGTCCTTATGTTCAAATTTGTTGTAGCCATCTCCTCATCTCCTTTGACTTAATTATATAACTAAATTCGTGCATAGTCAATACATTGTCATTATATTAAAATTTATTAAAGTTTTCTTTCGTAACTACTTCCATGTATTTGTAGTCGCCATTATTTTTTTCTTTAAAAATATCATTTACAAGTCCAATTGTTAGCAGAGATAAATCTGAAATAAAAAGACCAAGTTCCACTGCCCTTAAAAGGAATAAGGGTGTAGTCATTGGCCTTTCTGTAGATATTAATTTTTTTAGAAACTTCTTCCGATTTTATATTAAGTCCCCATAACTCAATTAATTGAGATAGGAATTCAATTCCAACTTTGTAAAAGCTTTCTGTCTCTCCATTTGGATTTAATAAATTTAAACAGCAGCTATTTGGTTTTACTTCTCTGCTTGTGGGGCAATTTTAAGATCCAAAAACAAATCATTATATAAAATGGTTGTTTCCTTGCCCAAGTCTTTGAAAACTTCTAGTTTGTTTATTTTTTCTCCATCTGGGTAGAGTGTTTCATCCTCTCTTGCTTCTTCATCGATTAAATCCATCGCTTTTTTATTCGGAGTCGCATACCAAACATAATCAGCATTTCTTGCAGCTATATCTGGTCTTAAGAAATAATTAATTAATGCATAAGCTCCTTCGTGGTTTTTGCTTGTTTTTGGTATCACTATAGTGTCAAACCAAATATTTGAGCCTTCTTTTGGGATATGATAGGCAAGATTTTCGTTCATATCTTTTGCCATCGCAGCTTCTCCAGAAAATGTGATTCCAATATCTGCTTCTCCCTGAGCCATATACATCCTGATTTCATCAGCTAGTAAGGCCTTAACATTTGCCATAAAAGGCACCAAGTCGTTTTTAACTTCCCTTAGAACCTTCTCATCCTTTTCATTTAGGCTAAGTCCTTTCTTTAATAGGCCAATTCCAAGAGTCTCCCTGGCCCCGTCAAAGGATAGGATTTCTCCCTCAAACTTAGGGTCCCAAAGATTTGCCCAAGAATCTACATCTTCCTCTGTGTATTTTTCGGTATTATAAATTATACCAAAAGATCCCCAGAAATATGGAATTGAATATTCATTTCCCGGATCATAAGCTTGGTCTAAAAATCTCTCATCAATATTGTCAAGGCCTACGATTTTTGAATGGTCTAATTTTTCTAAAAGTCCCTTTTCCCTCATCATTTCTACTGTATACTCAGAGGGAAACGCTAGGTCATAGTGGGTCTTTCCTTGCTCAATCTTAGCCATCATAGCCTCATTTGAATCAAAGGTCTCATAGATAATATTATAACCAGTTTCTTTTTCAAAATCTTTTAATACTTCAGGATCTACATAGTCTCCCCAGTTATAAAAATAAATATCCTTATCATTTGACCCAGCAGAACTAGCATTTAATCTATTTTTACCAAAAACCAATAACAAGGTTAATGCCAAAATACCAAAAACAAATTTATATACCTTGTTCATTTCTCTTTGCCTCCCTTCTTTCTATCATGTAATAAATAATTACCATAACCAAAGCTATAGCAAAGATTAAGGCAGATAGGGCGTTGATTTCTAGGGAAATACCTGTTCTTACCCTAGAATAAATCTCTATAGAAAGGGTCGAAAACCCAGAGCCTGTTACAAAAAAAGTTACAGCAAAATCATCAAGCGAATAAGTAAGCGCCATAAAAAATCCTGCAAAAATTCCACTCGCTATATTTGGTAGAATTATCTTATTTAAAATAGTCATATCTTCAGCTCCCAAATCTTCTGCAGCCCTTATCATATCTTTATTTAGAGCATATAGCCTAGGAAGAACCATAAGAACAACTATTGGTATCGAAAAGGCAATATGGGCTAAAAGGACTGAGAAAAATCCCATAGGAATTTTTATCAATATGCTAAATAAAATCAAGAAACTTGCTCCCATCATAATATCAGGAAGAACCATCAAGACTGAATTTAAACTCAAAACACGTTTCTTAAATTTTTTGCTTTTGCTATAGTAAATTGAAATTGCCCCCAAAGTACCTATCACACTTGCAATTAAGGATGATAAAAGAGCCAAAATAATAGTATTTAGAACGATATTTATAAGCCTCTTATCAGAAAACACTGCCAGATAATGATCAAAGGTGAAGGATTCAAAGGTGTTCATGTTTCCCCCACTATTAAAGGAATAAAATATCAAGTATCCCAGAGGTAGGTACATGATTATAAAGACAATAATCAAAAATAAGTTTGAAAATTTAGTCGATTTATTTTCCATTTACTTCCCCCCTCTTGTTTAAAAACGAAATTACTGCAAACATTATCGCTATGAGGACAAGACCTATAGTTGAGCCCATGCCCCAATTTTGGGTTACTAGATAGTGTTGTTCTACAGCTGTACCTAGGGTAATTATCTTGTTACCTCCAATTATCCTTGTAATCAAAAATAAGGATAAAGATGGGATAAATACCGCCTGAAAACCTGCAATAACTCCATCCATTGAAAGTGGAAGGATAATTTTTCTAAAGGTTTGAAACCTACTTGCACCAAGATCTTCGCTTGCAATTATATATTCCCTAGGAATGGTATCTATCGATCTAAAAATCGGCAGAATCATAAAGGGGAGTTCTACATAAGATGCAACTAAAATAAAGGCTGGATTTGTGAAGAGAAATCCTTCGCTTGCAAGTCCTAGAAGTCCTACTATTGTCCCGTTTTTATTAAATAGTCCAATAAAGGCATAGGCCTTAAGAACTAGGTTTATCCATGTTGGCAAAATGACCAAAAGTAAAATCAAATCCTTATGCTTAGCCTTTGTCAAAAAATATGAAAAAGGATAAGCCCACAAAAGCGTAAAGGATGTGATTAAAAAAGCTGTCAAAAATGAGTTTAAGGTCATTATTATATAGTTTTTGTTAGAAAAATACGCTATATAATTATCAAAAGTAAAATTGCCATAAATGTCAAAAAATGACTGGTAAAGTAGAAGTAAAATTGGCGCTATAATAAAGACTAAAATCCAGATATAATAAATAAAAGTTAATTTTCGGTATTTTTTAGCCATCACTTTCTCCTGTAGCATATTTTTCGATTCTCTTATCAAAAGCCTCTTCAGTCTCATTAAAACGCATAACATGGATGTTTTCAGGGTCAATCTTTATTCCAATGTCATCGCCTTCTTCAAAAAGCTTGGTTGTATGGATTTTCCAAGAAAAATTTCTCTTATCATTGGCTATAAGTTCGTTAAAAACTCCACGAAATAAGATATTATCAATATTTACCACTATATCTGCTAATTCAACTGGCACTACTTCAATATCTTCAGGTCTTATAACTACTTCTACCAACTCACCCTTGTTAATACCAGCGTCAGAACAATCAAAGACTTTTCCTGCAAACTCTACCTTATAGTCGTCAATCATCTTCGCTTTAAGGATATTTGATTCTCCTATAAATTGGGCTACATAACGGTTTATTGGCTCATCGTAGATGTCTTTTGGAGGACCTTGTTGGACAATTTTTCCCTTATCCATGACAAAAATATGGTCACTTAAAGCTAGAGCTTCTTCTTGATCGTGAGTTACGAAAACAAAGGTAATACCAAGTTCCCATTGGATATCGGAAAGAAGAACCTGCATAGACTTTCTAAGTTTCATATCAAGAGCAGAAAGCGGCTCATCAAGTAAGAGCACATCTGGTTTATTTACTATAGCACGAGCTATAGCCACTCTCTGTTTTTGTCCGCCTGACATTTGGCTTACCTCACGCTTTTCAAAACCGGCAAGGTTTACCATTTCAAGAGCCTTCTTCACTTCTTTTCTTATTATCGCCTTATCAATCTTTTTGATTTCTAGACCAAAAGCCACGTTATCATAAACATTCATATGAGGAAAAAGCGAATAGTTCTGAAAAACAGTATTTACCGTTCTTTTATTAGCTGGTACATTTACCACGTTTTCTCCATTTATATAAACATCGCCCTTACTTGGTTCCAAAAATCCTGCTATTAAATTTAAAATAGTGGTCTTTCCGCAACCAGAAGGTCCTAATAGGGTATAAAATTTCCCTTTTTCAAGCTGTAAATCTACAGATTTTAGGACTTGTTCATTTCCATAGAACTTGGAAACTCCGTCTAGGACTACAGAATACTTATCAAAATTTTTATTCATTTAACAACCCCCAACATTTTCTCATTATAAAAAGTATACCGCTTTTTATTAGGTTATATCAGTTAAGCCAGATAAAAACTTCAGGTCTTTGTTAAAATAATGCAAAAAAATGTACCAGGCCCTAGCCCAGTACATTTTTCCAATCTATTTATTATCTTCTTCCACAGTTTTTGCTGCAGTTCTACCTGATGCGATTATCTCTGTTATTGCATTTCCGCCAAGTCTGTTACCGCCGTGGATACCGCCTGTGACTTCTCCTGCTGCATATAAACCAGCAATAGGTTTATCATCTTTATTTAGCACTCTTCTTTTTTCATCTACCTTTAATCCGCCCATGGTGTGGTGGGTTGATGGTGCTAAAAATCTCACTCTGATTTTGCCAATCTTATAGGTATCTGGTTTATATTTGCCATTTTCATCTTTTTCAGCTTCTCCGATTAAAGACCTATAAGATTCTTTATTGATTTCTAACTTATCTGTTTCGCCCATCACAAATGAGTCATATTCTTTAATAGCTTCTTCAATTTGTTTGCTAGTTAAATCTATTTCTAGCTCTTTAAATAAGTCATCTAGTTCGCTTATTTCCCTTACATATTGTCTTAAATGAACGTCTTCGTCCTTATATGGGTATGGACCAGGAATTGGGCTTGCTACGTTACCTACTTCTACAAAGACACCCTTTGTGCCATTAATTTCTATACCATTTTCAAAAGCACCGCTTGCAAGCACGTCACGTTCTGCTGACTCATCTACATATCTTTTTCCGGTTTTTGGTGAGATATAAATTACATCTTCACCTCCACCAAAGGCAAGATTGCCGTCTTGTATCCAAGAAATTGGCATCATTTGAGTGAAGCCTTCTCCTGTTGTTATAGCTCCGACTTCTTCTGCCATCTTGATTCCATCGCCCATGAGGGAATTTCTATTAGTTGTTTTTAATGCTCCTTCTAAAGCTTCTGGATCCCAGTATTCGTTAGTTTCCTTAACCATGTCTATATTTGCCGCATAACCACCAGTTGCAAGGATGACTCCCTTATTTGCCTTTAATGTAAAAGGTGTACCGTCAAAGAGTTCTCCCTCTACTCCAGTAACCTTGCCATCTTCTTCGATAAGTTTTTTGGCATCGGCTCTTCTGTAAATCTTATTTTCTTCACTTAATTCTTCAAATTTCTTGATAGGCGCTTTAAAATATGTTGCCCACCTACCTTCTTCCATTTCACCATTTACCTCTGAACCTATAAACTGATTTTCTCTTTGCCATAGGCAACCAATCAAGGTTCTTTGGGTAGAATCATCAAATTGTGATCCCATTTCGTTTAGCCATGGTTTTATCTCTTGACCTTCATTAATAAATTGGCTAACAAGTCCCTCATCTCCATAGACCCAGGCTGTCCTATCATAGTTTGGCCTTATTCCGCCGTAATAGGTTTGGAAAATATGAAGATTTATTGTTGAAAAAAGTGTAAGGTCTGTTTCTTGCTTGCCAGCATCTAATTGTGGTTTCGCCCAGTCAAGATATGCCTTAATTTCTTCTTTAAGAGCCTTTAATATAGGTAAATATTCTTCATGAACTCCTCTTTTTGATAAAGCTTCAATATCACCTATTACAAATTCTTCACCATCTTCTAGTTTTTCATCAAATGGCCCTTCTGACCAATTATAAATAGTTTCAAGTGTGTGAATCCTACCGTTGTCTGATTTTACTTTTTCAAATTTTTCGCCATTGTGTTCGCCTTCTGTTGCGTCAGGATTGTCCTTATCCCAGACTAAATAAGGCATTACAGACTGGTATTGTCCACCAGATACAAGAGTGTTTCCACCGATTTCAACGTTTTTTTCCACAAGAGCAACCTTGTTTCCCGCTTGAGCTGCTTCTACTGCTGCAGAAACCCCTGCACCACCAGCACCAACAACTACTACATCATATGTCTCTTCTATTGCTTCTTGTGCTTTTACATCTATAGAATTTTTCTTAAAAGCTTCGATATCGCTAACTTCAGCCTCTTCTGCTGCTTTATTTATTGCCGCTTTAAAAGCGCCAGATGTTATGGTCGCACCAGATACGTTATCAACTCCAGTTCCGTTTGCAGCAAGAACATCTTCTTTTACAATATCAAAAGCAGGTGTACCAACATGGTCTGTTTCAACATTTTCTACTACTTCGATATCCTCTATCTTATTTTCAGCAAACTTGACAGATACTTTCATAGGACCATTGTATCCGTCAGATTCTGCCTCATATGTACCTGGTTTAAAAGTTAAATCAGAATTTTCACCAGTTTCTTTTTCCTCTTTCTTACCTTCTTCTTTAGTCTCTTCTTTGTTTTCTTCTTCTACCTTTTCCTCTACTTGACTTTCTTCTGGATTTTCTTCTTTTTTATCTGTGTCAACTGTACAACTAGATAAAGAAAAACCAGCAAGAAGCATCAAAACCAACAATTTAGATTTTTTCATAATCCCTCCTAAGTTTTCTAGATAAATAGTGAATATTTTTCATCTCCAAACGTTTTCATATTCATAAAAGATAAATATTCCTACCTATCCTGTATATCTATAGTATAACAAAAAATATTTAGTCTGTATAATATATTGTTAACTATTTTATAAATTTTCCTAAAAAAATACTGGCCATTAAGACCAGTAAATTTATTCTTCTATTTCTAATTTGTCATCTAGATATATATCAGATAACCTTGCTATAAAGATAATAGCTACGATAAGGGCTGTTATCACATATGCTAGAGAGAAAAATGCAAACAATCCCCAGCCTACATACTCATCATTTACAAAAAACAAGAGTCCAAGGCATAGAATATAAACTAAAAGTGGGATTCCTTCCCATTTTAATCCCAAGATTAATGTTTTCTTAAAAAGTCTCTTACCTTGGATAAAAATCTTGCCAATAATTGTCATAACACCATCTTCTGTGTCATAATTGTCAGCAAGATAAAAGTTTGTATAGGCGAAAAATATAGCTATTATAATTGTAATTATAAAACCTATAATAGGTAAAATAATCGAACCTATAGCAAAAACCGAATCATTGTTCGGGTTAACTATAGCCGATAAAATACTATAAGTTCCAGTTTCTAAAAATAAATATTGACCAATAGCCCTAACAATAGCTATCACAAAGCCCACTGTAAGAACTTTCATATTTAAATAATTTACCTGATTTAAATAATCCCCAACTGACCCCATCCTATTTCTAATAAGTCCACTAGAAATAGAAAAAGTAAAGATAAAGGAAATTATCCCAGTAATTAGATCTGCTAAAAATGTCGCTACAAAATTTTCATTGCCAATCGCAAGAATGAGTCTAGCCAAGAGATAATTTGTAAGGCCGACAATTAGCAATATCCACAATATAGATGAATATTTATATTTTCTTTTCATAATATTCTCCAATTCTCATTTCTATTCTTTATAATAATTTACCACATTTTATAAAAATTTACCATAAAAACAAATATATGGGTATAAATTTATTGAGGTGATATAATGATGGAAATTAATTTAAATAAAGAAAAAAACAGAGCTGAAGCAAAAGACAAAGAAAAAATAATAGGTCTTTGTGAATACAAAATCAAAGAGGACGTGATTGACATCTACCACACAGAAGTAGACCCATCTTATGCTGGCAAAGGCATCGCCAATAAACTTTTAGATGAAGTAGTAGATTTTGCAAAAAAAGAAAACAAAAAAATCTATCCAACTTGCTCCTATGTCCGCAAAAAATTTGACGAAGACAAATCTTACAAAGACATAGACGCCAGATAATACCTAATGGACCTAGCTAGAGTTAGGTCCTTTTCTATGCGAATAATTTCTCCATCTAGAATAAGATATTTTTTAAGGGTATTATGAGTGTAGCAATATATGGGAAGGTTAACTATGGAAAAATCATATACAAAAAGATTTAGAAAAGCAGGTATCTTATCGATTTCTCTCCTCCTCGCAGGAAACTCAATAATTAGTGGTGCGATAATCTTTATCAAAGATTACCTCGGTATAACCCTTGCCCAGGCAGAATTTTTAGTAAGTCTACCTGCCATTGCAACAATTATCTCAATCCTATTAAGCGAACCCATTAGCCAAAAAATAGGCATCAAAAAATGTGTAAGCTTGGGACTTTTTTTAGTTGGCATTTCCGCCTTTTTGCCTATCCTATCAAGAACTTACAAAAGTATCTTCATATCAAGGCTCATGCTAGGTTTCGGCGTAGGTCTATATAACGGCCATTCAGCAAGTTTAATAAATATTTTCTATAAAGGCGATGAAGCTTCTAGCCTTCACGGAATAAGAAACTCCTTTGAATACATAGGACTGATGCTGTTATTATTTATAGCAGGATTAATAATAAAAATATCCTGGCATCTAGTATTTTTAACCTACGCTCTCGCCTTTATTGTCTTAATATTTTTTAACCTCACAGTAGAAGATGTCGTCCATCCAATAAACATTTCTGATGAGAAATTTAAAATCACTCTCCAAACCATATTTTTCATGGTCTTTGCAGGAATAATGATAATGGATACAACAGCAGTCACAATCAGATTTTCAACTGTGGCCACAGAAAGCCTAGGTCAAGGTGTAAATATCAATATGCTAACCATGGTCCTACCCATATGCGGTATGACAACTGGATTTTTCTTTGGGAAAATTAATAGAAAACTTAGATCTAAAACAATTTTGCTTGGCCTAATCCTTTATGTCCTCACAAATATTTTCATAAGTATCTTTGGGGAAAATATCTACGTCTATATGCTGGCAATGGCCCTAACTGCCATATCCCAAAGTCTCTGCTTTCCTTATATCTTCGCAGAAGTAGCCAGAGTAACTAGATCATCTTCATCAAGGATAGTAAATAACCTAATCTTTGTAGGGTGCAATATCGGAGGATTTTTGGCATCAAGCTTCTTAAGCATAATTACAAAAACTTTTAACCTCCAAGGCCCAACAACAGCCTTCATGGGCTTTACAATCCTATATCTAATATTCTTCGCAGTCTACTTCTACGAATACCTAAGCGTAAGAGCTTACAAACAAAGATAAAAATCCCGGAAAATTTTCCTTTCCGAGATTTTTTTAATATTAATTATTCTTTTTTATCTTATAAAAATATTCAAATCAAGCTCGTAAGAAAGTATCTTTAATAGCTCTTTTCCCCTAACTGAGTTTCCTGTTTTATCAAGTCTTGGCGAATAGACTGCTATGCCGCATAGGCCTGGGACTATGCCTAGGATGGCTCCGCTTACTCCTGATTTTGATGGGATTCCTACGTCCATTAGGTAGCGGCCGGAGTTTTCGTACATGCCGCATGAGGACATTTGGCTTACTATTATTGAAACTATTGATTCTGGTATTATATTTTTTGTTTCATTTAAACCATAGCCTTTATTTGCTAAAATCGCCCCAAAATGTGAAAGGTCCACCACATTTGTACCTATTGAGCATGATCTTATATATAAATCTAAGATCTCATTTGGGTCTTCATCAAAAATTCCTTTACTCTTTAAATAATAAGCTATGGCCTTATTTCTGTCAGATGTTTCTATTTCAGACTTATAAATATCTTCCATAAATCTCGCCTTATTGGAGCCTGATATCATCTTATAAAAATCCATTATTCTTTCAAACTTATCATCTACTCCCATTCCCCTTATCATTGACGAAGTAGTGATGGCTCCTGCATTTATAAAAGGATTTGAAGGTTTATCTGTAATTGGGACTAGCGAGTTAAATTCAAATTTGGTCGGCTCACTTCCAACCTTGCTATAAACTTCCTCTATTGTATTATCATGAAGGGCAACTAAGAGGTCTATGATTTTTGAAATGGACTGGATAGAAAATTCCTTATCCACTTCGCCATAACTATAGGTATCCCCAGTAGTAGATGTAATAGCTAGGGCAAAAGTGTCAGGGTCTACATTTAATAGCTCTGGTATGTATGATGCCACCTCTCCTTTTCCTATCACCTTCTCGCTTTTTACAATGGATTGTCTGATTCTCCTGTCGATTTCATTTCTATCAAAAAACATAAAGCCACTCTCCTAAATTGTTTTATCTATTAATATTAATGTACTTTAATAGAATAAGTGATACAATATAAGTAAGAGTATAAATACAAATGAAAGGGAATTTTATGAGAATTATAGATATATTAGAAAACGACAAATGGATAAGGTCTTATGACTTTTTTGATGATTTTATGAAATCATCTTATTATAAAAGTCTTATTGAATCTTATGATAAATTAAATAGGGAAATCCTTTTCGAATCCCATGTCCATGGTCCAGACCATATTGAAAGAGTGATTTTTTTCTCTCATCTTTTGTCTTTCCTAAATGACCTTGATTTTTATGACTTAGATGTCTTAAGAAATGCCGCAAGTCTTCACGATACTAAAAGACGAGATGATTCCTATGATCCAGGCCATGGTCCTAGAGCTGCTCTTGGCTCTATAGAGTATTCTTACGCTAGAAATGAAGACAAAAAAATTCTCCAAGCTGTAATAGCTGCCCATTCTCCAGAAGATAAGGCTTTGGATAAAATCGTAACTAATTTTATAGATCCTAAGGATGATTTTTCTAGGGCACAGTTTTTGGCAAAACTTTTTAAGGATGCAGATGGTCTTGATAGGGTGAGGATTAACCACCTTGATCCTAGATATTTGAGAAATGATTATTCCAAGGCTCTAGTAGATTTTTCCTATGAATTATTTAAACACTTTTAGCTATTGACTTATTTTCTAAAAAATTATAAAATTATAGTGTATAAGGAGATTATATGCTTAATAAAACAAAATCGTTCTTCGCCTGCCTAGTCATTGGCTTTGGGATATTTTTTCCAAAAACAGCTCTTGCTGATTCTGTAATGATAAATAAGGAAGTCGCAGATTCTTCAAGCTTTTACATAAAAGAAAATGGAAGCCTAACAGCGAGTGAAAATATAGACGAAACCGACCTATACAATATGATAGGCGAAGATGATAATTATTATAAAATAGAATACAAGGGAAAGGTAGGTTTTGTAGAGAAAAATCATTTCTACAAGCTAAACCACACGAGTCTTGTGAAAGATACAGATATTAAAAAGGATCCTTCAGATGATGCTAGTAACCTAACTAGCTATAAGCTAAAAAAAGGTAGCAAGGTTACCATCCTTGAATTTATAAATGTAGATGATTTTGTCAAAGTTTCCTATGAGCAAAATCGTTTTGACAATAAATTTGTAAATCTAGCTGATAGGGTCAAGAAGGCTCGCCAAGGTTTTGTAGAGACCCTTACTCTAGATCCAGTTCCTGTAGAAACTATAGGAAAAGATAGCAAACTTCCTAGCACAGTTACAGTTGATGATGAAGTGGCAAACTCCGAGGAAAAAATCGGTTATGTCCATTTTAAAGACTTAGCTCTTTCTTTTAGAGACCAAGATCTCATTGATGAGTTTTATAATTATTACAACTCGCTAAATGCTTCTATGACCTACAGACAAAATCCTGTGTTTGATCAAGGACCTATTTATAACCTAGTTCCTGGCGAAACCTACGAAGCAACAAGCTCCTTGCCAGAAATAACTGTCCACATGACAGGATCTGAAACCGGTATAAATTTGTACTCATACGCAGTTAAATTTTTAGGAAATCCTTATGTATTCGGTGGAGAAGATTTATACAATGGTATAGACTGCTCTGGTTTTACCATGAGAGTCTATCAAACAATAGGAATAGGCCTTCCTCACTTTGCTCAAAGTCAACAAAGATATGGTATAGAAGTGCCATTTGGAGAGGAAAAAGCTGGAGATTTGGTATTTTTTGGAACAAGCTTATATAATATCACCCACGTTGGTATAGCTGATGGCTACGGCAATATGGTCCACGCCTCAAGCCCAAGAGTTGGAATCATTATAAGCCCAATCAGAAATCCAATCTCAATAAAAAGAATAGTAAACTAAAAAAATTGCTGAACCGGGTTTTCCCCGAATCAGCAATTTTTTATTAATTATTTGAAGAATCACTGTTATTAAATACGCTTATTATCGAATTAAAAACATCTTTTAAAAAATTTATAAATTTATCAAGTAGACCTGAATCTTTGGCATCTTGGGCAATTTTATCAAAATTTTCCTTGTTGTCCTTGGCAAATTTATCTATAGAATCCTTATTGTCTTCATAAAATTTCCCAGCCTTATTTCCTAAATCCTTACCTAGTTTTATAAGGTTATCCCTTACTTCCTTGCTATCTATAGCAGAAGTATTCTGATAAGAATTAAAATAATTTACCAATACATTTATATTATTATTTGATAAGACATCATCCATATCTACATTTTTTAGGGCGTCAATTATATAATTTGTAATCTCTTCATTTGATGCAGTCTGGCCATTTTCTTCCTTGTAGTCAGCGAGTTTTTCTTTTACTTCAATTACAGCCTTATCTAGCTTTTTGCTATCAAATTGAGGATTATCTTCATTTTCCTTGGATACTTCTATCACTGTTTTAAGCTCATCTTGAGCGGTTTTTGTCCTTTCTGGGTCAAGGTCTTTGCCGTGAAGTTCTTCTGACTTATAGACTCCGACCAAGGCAGATTCGCCAGTAACAGGCTTTGGACTTGCTACATATATCTCAGCATCAGTAAGACCTGCTGTAATTGCAGCATTTGTATACTGAGCTTCTGTAATTTGGTTGATATTGCCAGGAGTTTTGATCATGACTCTAATACCAGAGCCTTTTTCTAGCCTTTTTACGACAATAGAAGAAATCATATTATAGTCTTCAGTTGCATAGCCTAGATATTTTTTAAGGTCAGCTCCATTTACAGTTTCCACATTGTATTCTTCAGCACTTATTCCAACAGCATTATCAACAATTTTTCTTTGTTGACTATCTAAAGCCACACCGTAAATAATATCGTCTTTATTTTTATCAAAACCTGCCGCATAGGCAATATTTGACAAAATTATCGAAAGACCTAAAATCAGGCTAAATATTTTCTTTTTCATTTTATTTTAATCCCTCTATTTTTTCTACAATTGGATTTAATAGTTCATTTTCAATTTCAGTTGCCATTCCAGCGTCAATTTTAGATGCAATTTCTGGATCTATTGGTAGTTTTACTAGGGTGTCCACTCCGTATTTTTTAGCCACTTCTTCTATATTAGATTCGCCAAAAATAGCGTGTTTACTTCCACAATCTGGACATTCGTAATAGGACATATTTTCAACTATGCCTATAATATTTTTGCCCATCATCTTTGCCATCTTTAGAGATTTTTCTACTACCATCTCAACCAAACCTTGAGGAGTTGCAACAGCTACTACCCCATCAATTGGAAGAGATTGGAATACTGTAAGAGGAACATCTGCTGTTCCTGGAGGCATATCTACCACTAGATAGTCAATTTCTCCCCAATTAACATCTGTATAAAATTGCTTGATAACACCTGTTACAATAGATGCTCTCCAAACAACTGGGTCAGTCTTTTTTGGAAGAATCATATTAGTTGATATAAGTTTGATGCCATTATCAGAAAGTGCTGGAGTCATGATTCCCTCTGCAGTTCCTCTTACAGCTTCATCTATACCAAAAGCTTCAGCAATTGAAGGACCAGTAATATCCGCATCTAGTAGTCCCACTTTATAGTTTTTATTTTTTAGACTTACTGCAAGTTCGCTTGCTATAGAAGACTTGCCCACGCCTCCCTTGCCGCTCATAACAGCTATAATCTTTCCGATTTTTGTACCTGGTTGAGTTTGTATTTTAAATTTATCAAAATTAGGTTTTTTATTTGTCATAATTTCTCCTTTGTTTTTCTAAAACTTTATGTCTTAATTATATTAGATTGGAAGTAAATTTCCATTAAAATCTTTGTAAGCTTTCTTGGTAGTCTCAATAAAAAACTAATATTTTTGCAAAATTTTAAATAATTTATCAAAAATCACTTGACAAGAATCTAAATCAGGTGTAAACTTATCCTAACGACGAAGAAAAGAAGAGTAACTAAAGACAAAGATTGCAGAGAGTCCCAGAAGGTGCGAAGGGATATTGGAAGCTTTAGCGAATAAAGGCTTGGAGTCTTTTCGGGGATTAGATCCGAAAACGAGTTTTGCACGTTATAGCAAAGGAGTATGATTGTACTTTCTGAGGTGTATTTTGTGAAAAATACATGAATTAAGGTGGTAACGCGATTTCGCCCTTATTATCCAGTATGGATAGTAAGGGCTTTTTTAATTCTACAATCAAATATATTTATAAGAAAGGAATATTATGAAAAGACTTGTTAATTTCTTGCTTGCTATCATTTTATTATTTCCTGTTGGAAATACATATGCAAGTGAAGACGTACTAAGAGTAGGTATGGAGGTTAATTACGCTCCATATAACTTCTCAGAAACAGATGATTCAAATGGAGGCGTGCCTGTATCAAATTCTAAGGGCGAATATGCCAACGGCTACGATGTGCGTTTTGCACAAAAGATTGCTGAAAAACTTGGCAAAAAACTAGAAATTTATAAAATTGAGTGGGACGGCCTTATTCCAGCCCTTACCAGTGGCAAGATTGACGCTATCCTTGCAGGTATGAGTCCAACAGATGAAAGACGTGAACAAATCGACTTTTCCCTTCCATATTACAGGGCAAAGATGGTTGTAGTTGTACCAAAAGATTCAAAATATAAAGACGCTAAGTCAATAAATGATTTCGAGGGAGCAAAGATTACAGGTCAACTTGGTACCTTCCACATTGATATGGTAGATCAAATGCAAGGGGTTATCAAAGGCGAAGCTATGGATTCTTTCCCTACTATGATTGCCGCTACAAACGCTGGCACTATAGACGGATATGTATCAGAAGAGGCAGGAGCTCAGGCTGCGATTTCTTCAAATCCTAACCTTACTTATATAAAATTTGACGAAAATAATACCTTTGAGACCTCAGATGACGATACAACTGTTGCTGTAGGACTTGTAAAAGGTTCGCCAATGACTGAAGAAATCAACAACTACCTAAAAGACCTCGACATAGACAAGGTTCAAGAAGAAGTCATGACCGAAATGGTAGAGATAACTACCAAGGAAGAAGCGCCAAAGACCTTCATCACAGAAGTTAGAGATATTTGGGGCAAGTACTCTTCCCTCTTCCTACAAGGTATTGTAAATACATTATTTATAGCAATTATATCTACAATCCTAGGATTTTTAATAGGTCTACTTGTAGCAATAATCAGAAGACTTGATGTAAACAAAAGAACAAATCCTATTGGCTATTATTTCCACAAGCTAATAAACGCCCTACTTTCTATATACGTAGAAGTCTTTAGAGGAACACCAATGATGGTTCAATCAGTAATCATCTTCTACGGATTGAAGCAATATTTCGATATTGACCTATCAACTATGTTTGCGGCTATATTAATAGTATCTATAAACACCGGCGCCTACCTATCAGAAGTAGTTCGTGGCGGTATCAATGCAGTAGATAGCGGACAATTTGAAGCTTGCAAGGCAATAGGTCTTACAAACTGGCAGGCAATGACTGGTATCATCCTTCCACAAACTATAAAAACAATCCTTCCTTCTCTAGGAAATGAGTTTGTAATAAATATCAAGGATACATCAGTTCTTAATGTAATATCTGTTACAGAATTATTCTTCATGAGTAAATCTGTCGCAGGATCAACCTACCAATATTTCCCAACCTACCTAATCACAGCAGTAATTTACCTAGTCTTAACCTTTACAATTACTAGACTATTACTATTACTTGAAAGAAGATTTAATGATAGAGATTTTATCTTAGAATCATCCACAGGAGCAATAAATGTCAATACTCAGAGTAAATAATTTAGAAAAAAAATTCGGAGATAACCTAGTCCTAAAGGACATAAATATGGAAGTAGATAAAGGCGAAGTAGTCACAATAATTGGCTCATCAGGTTCAGGTAAATCAACCCTCCTACGTTGCCTAAACCTCCTTGAAGAGCCAAGTAGCGGTGAAATCTACTACAAGGATGAAAATATCCTAGACCATTCTTTTGACCAAAGAAAATACAGGTCACACGTAGGCATGGTTTTCCAAAACTTTAACCTTTTTAACAACAAAAACATCCTAGAAAACTGTATGGTTGGCCAAATAAAAGTCCTCGGCAAATCAAAAGAAGAAGCCAAGGAAACTTCCCAAAAATACCTAGAATCAGTCGGCATGGCCCAATATGTAAACGCCAAGCCAAGTCAAATCTCAGGCGGTCAAAAGCAAAGAGTAGCCATAGCCCGTGCCCTTTGTATGAACCCAGACGTGCTATTATTTGACGAACCAACAAGTGCTCTTGACCCAGAGACAGTCGGAGAAGTCCTAGATGTAATGACCTCTCTTGCTAGATCTGGTATGACCATGGTTGTCGTAACCCACGAGATGGACTTTGCAAGAGATGTATCAGATAGGGTACTTTTCATGGATAAGGGTATAATCTTAGAAAGCAGTTCTGCAAAAGAAATGTTTGAAAACCCTAAACATGAAAGGACACAAGAATTCTTAAAGAGATTCTTAGAAAATTAATGACTAAAATTACTAAAAATAAAACATATAAAAAAATTCTCTCAAAGAGAGATATTAAAGAAAATAAAATAACAAAAAATGCAGTAGATAAGCAAAATCTTGCTTATCTACTTTTTGCGAAAAATTTTATCCCGAAAAGGAAAATCCTAGGTGGTTCTTATGAATAACACCCTAATCCTCATGATCCTAAACCTCATAGGCAAGCTATTTTCATTTTTTAGGGAGATGGTCTTTTCCTATTTTTATGGGACAAGTGCCATAACAGACGCCTTTAACACATCTACAACAGCGGCGACCTTGATTTTTTCAGTCATAACCTACGCTCTCTCTAAAACCTACATCCCTACCTTTTCCAAAATAAGTAAGGAAAGAGGCGAGTCAGCTGGAGATGAGTTTACCAACAAACTCTTAAACTTCTCCCTATTTTTATGCACCACCATCATGATCTTAGGCCTAGTATTTGCTCCCTACATCGTAAAGATGTTTGCAATAGGCTATGATGGAGACAAGCTAAAAATCGCATCGCTTTTTATGAGGGCTATTATCCTAACAATGTACCCAAATATTTACGCAGCGATATTTTCATCATACCTTCAAATAAAGGGTGATTTCATAACTCCAGCCCTCCCCCTTCTTATCCTAAACATAATTTTGGGAGTAACTGTAGCGATATCAAAGGGCAATATTTACATCATGGCAGTTGGGATTTTCCTCGCTTATTTTATACAATTTGCAGTATTTCCTGCAAAAATTCGCCAAACTGGCTTTAAAAGAGCAAAGATAAAACTTGATATAGACGACGATATAAAAAACCTCATCAAACTATCAATCCCTACCATATTTTCTATGGCGGCAGTCTATATATCAACCATTGTAGACCAATCATTTGCCTCCATAGTTGCAAACGACGGGGGCGTATCGGTAATAAACTATTCACTAAAAATCCTAAGAATAGTTTCGTCAACCTTCATAGTACCCTTCCAAATCACAGCTTATCCCATAATAGGAAAGCTTGCCGCAGAAGGCAACTTCGACGAGGTAAAAAATATAACCAGCCAAACCATGGTCAAGGTAATGGTCCTATTTATCCCATCCCTAGTAGGACTTATGGTTCTATCAAGACCAATAATTTCCTTTGTCTACATGAGGGGAGCTTTTGGCTATGAAGATATGATAAGGACAGCAGATGTATTATTCTATTACACAATATATCTCATAGGCCCTGCTATAGCAGATCTATTGTACTTGTCATTTTTCTCAGTACAAAACACCAAGATACCAACCATAATCTCCTTTATCCAACTAAGTGTAAATATCTTCCTAGACTACACCCTAAGCGCGAGATACGGCCTAATAGGATTAGCCCTAGCCACTACACTTAGCCAATTTGTCCTAGTAGGACTTGCAAGTTTTATGTATAAAAAACACTTTGGCAAGCTAGATTATGCCTACATCTTCAAAAACATAGGGAAAATCGCAATAGGAGCATTTGCCCTAGGCCTAATCGCAAACTACACCTACAAACTAAGACCATCAAATATATGGCTCTTAGTAACAATCCTGCTAGCAGCAATAATATATCTCGCCATAATCTTCGCCCTAAGGGTAGACGGACTGGATGAAATAAAAGAGAAATTTATAAAGAAAATAGAAAAAATTAGAAGAAATAAATAAAAAAGTAAAACGCCTTAGTATCTCAAAAGAAAACTAAGGCGTTTTTTTGTTTTTTGATATAATCCCGATGCATATACTAAATCACACGATAAATATAACTACAAAGACCTCTATTTTAATTTACCTCGAGCGGAGTCGAGTGGAAGTGAGTTATTCATTTGTCACGTTCACTATAGAATATAATACTGTGCTGAAAATCTATAAATACTTCGCAAAAAATTCAAGAATAACAACACCCATCTCGAACGCATGGTTAGCCTGCCCGGCTTGAGGAGGGCGATCTCTATCGTTCCGTATATCAAGGGTTCGGTAAATGCTTCGTTATTATCTTGATTTCCAATAATACTTTTTATAATTATTGATATTAATCCCCACATAAATGAGGTATAATGAAAATGTTATCATTGATCTCATTAGCATGAGGGGAGGTGACGCCATGCGAATGATTTTTGATATCATACTTGCTGTCATAGCACAAGTAATTGGTAACTACTTGTGCAAGTGGCTAGATAGCAAGATAAAAAAAGATGATAATTAGCACACAAAAAGACGAGCTGCGGGCTCGTCTTTTCTAATTTGGTAACTCCATGCAATTCTTGATATCATGGTTACTACTAATATACTTTTAAATTAATAAATTTCAATATTACCAGTCATTAAATGATTTTATAGACTATATTTTAACCAATAATCTATATAACATTCCCGATGCATATGCTAAATCTCACAATAAATATAACTATGGAGACCTCTCGTCGCTTCGCTCTGTCGAGGTGGGTGGTATTTGTAATTTAAGTTTAATTTTAAACCCACAGCCGACATCTCGACAAAAAATCCATAGAATTTTACGAGTTATCCCATATACTAAGGATATAGTAAATAGGTCAAGAAATACTAAAACCCAAATCCATCTCGAACGAAAGTGAGACTAACTATCGGAAGTCAAGCAAAAATTAAATAATTAAAATTCGTAAAAGGTTGAATAAAAAATTAATTTATTCAGCAAGAATTGAGTTCCGT
>QWCE01002394.1_pt1 | contig 23726 bp, 24 predicted proteins | sample 1972531 | NCBI WGS metagenome assembly QWCE01 (sample SAMN09866716, study PRJNA288562) | Human gut metagenome isolate term4_stool, whole genome shotgun sequencing... | reverse complement strand
TATTATAACATAAAAAGGGGGGAAGGTCGATATTTTTGTTGAGTAGTTTGTGTCAATTGTTCGTTAGCACTTTTTTGTTTTCCGTAATTCCGCAGAAAAGCTTTGCGTCTCGTGGGCACTCCCGTTTGTTGAGTGCGTAGCGGTATGGGCACTGAAACTACCAGTGCTGCATACCGACGCACTCAAACCCGCGAGTCACAAAGTTTTTCTGTGGAATTACTGGAAGCCAAAGGAACCGGCAACGAACAATTGTCACAAACCCATCATTTCAAACTCAGTTTTGTATCAAGTAATGAGATGTGTAAAAAAAACAGTTATTGATTAGTATACACATGTGTGTTAAACTATCATTAGTGCTACCCTATTCGGTAGGCGGTTCGCCTTCGTCGCAGGAGTATTAGCCTGCGTTTACATAGAAATCCTTTATGGAAATCTCATGAGGAGGATTTGTGCTTATGCTTACAACGGAATTGTTTATAGCCATCATCAGCTTATGTATTACATGCTTTGCTCTTGGTTATACCGTTGGTTCTAAGAGCAATGATAAAACACAAAAATGACCGCCCAGTCCTGAGAAACTTAGCGATCATTTTGCACTAAAAAAATAATCAGGCTAACCGTCTATCGGTAGCACTTTTTCTATCACTATATTAACATCAAACTAGAATTATGTCAAACATCTATTATCCATCGATATTTTTATTTCATAATTCAGAATATCATAAGATATATAAATTTTTCTACAATAACAATCTTCCTGTTGACCTGATTTGAAAAAACTTCATTTACAGTCACCCCTGTTTGCGTTTTTATTTGACCTGTTTGCGTTTTTTTCTTATTTAGGTCAACTTTTTCAATTTATTTGTTGACTGAAATTAACATTATCACAAAAACAGTCATTTATTTTCATTATTTTTATGACCCATTTAATTAAAACTCTTTTTACGGTCAACACTTACTCGGAAAATGGTTGACTGCATTTGTAACTTTTTCAAATCCAGTCAACAAATTAGCATCATCATTTTCTTTTTCCCGCAACACGGTCAGCTACTATAAATACCTATCCTCTTTCCTTTGGGGAAAGAAAAAGATGCGTTGCACGAACCGACTGCCCCCAAACTTTTATAAGATTTGTCAACAATTTAGTTGTTCTTTCGGAAACTTCGTATATTTTCATATTCCGTAACGATACTCCTTTTCGTCTTTTTCATTTGCAGCAATGTGATATCTCTCAATCACCATATCTGCTACTTCATCTGGCGAAAGATTTGTGTTATCAATTTTTATATGATTATCAAATAAGATTTCTCCATCTTTCGTATTCAGTTGATGTCTTTGTGCATCCCTAAGTAAATTCTCTCTACTCCATTTTACATCACGTTTGGATGCCTTTCTTTCCATTCTGTGCGATGTCAGATTGCGCTCTAAACGAGTCTCTAAATCTGCACTAAGCTCCACAAAATAAAATTTTCCACCGCTTTTTACAAATTGGTTTTCCAAATTTTTTAGATAATCAATTTCTTTCTGTAATTCAAACGCGGCAACATAAGTAAATATCATATCCACATTATGTTTAACTGCCAGCTGAAATGCTTTTTCTCTAATATAATAATTAAATTCCTTCTGTGCAGGTGTAGCAAATCCAAATATCTTATCTGATATTTCAATACTGTCATGATTCATCATCATGTTGTATTTCAGTTTATCTCTCAGACTCTCTGCTACCATCATTTTTCCAACTGCCTGCGGTCCACATACTATAATTAAGTTCGCCATATTCTTTCCTTTCATCCGGTTATGCTGTTGACCTGATTTCAAAAAACTCCATTTACAGTCATCCCTATTTGCGTTTTTATTTGACCTGTTTTCGTTTTTTTCTAATTTAGGTCAACCTTTTCAATTTATTTGTTGACTGAAATTAACATTATTACAAAAACAGTCATTTATTTTCATTATTTTTATGACCTATTTGATTAAAACCCTTTTTACAGTCAACGCTTATCCATAAAATGATTGACTGTATTTGTTATATTAGCAAATACAGTCAATATTTTCTTTTTCCACAACACAGCTAGCTATAAATACCTATCTTTTCTTATAAAGAATCAGCTCTGGATTTTTTCCTTCTGCCTCATATGTGCAAATCATTATAAAATCCATATTCGCTAAGACACCATAACATCTGTCATCACCGAATTCGGATTCTAACTGATTTCCCAAATATGTTGTCTGGTCGTTTAAGAACTTTACGCTTACACCACTTGGTAATGGATACGCCAAATTCACATAGGCCCCAACCAATGCATTCAGTTTTTGAACCTTTGGCATTCCTTCAATAGGAAGTTCATTGATTTCTTTTATCAGCTGTTCCTTAAACATTTCAAACTGCCCATCATCGCTAAGCTGTTCATACTTCTTCCAATAATCCAATGTCGGAAGAGTTGCTTTCATATGAGCACGCGCCTGTTCTTCTGTAAAGCCTTGATTTATCATATGCTTTACACACACATCAATCAAATCGTCCATATTGCTGTAGGTATAAGTTCCATCGGCATAACACCACTTACAGTAATTCTCATTCAAAGAGCCATCCCTATCATGACTAACAATTTCATCTTCCAAAGGCATTCCACAGCACTGACAAATCAGTTGTCTGGGAGCACCTAAAAGCGTATTAATTGTAACATTGAATTCCTTTGATAAAAGCTTTAGCGTTTCTGTATTGGGGACAGTTTCACCATTTTCCCAGCGTGAAACTGCCTGTCTTGTAACCATTACCTTCTCAGCTAATTCATCCTGAGATAATCCCTTTTTCGTACGAAGTTCTAATATCACATTTTTTGTTTCCATTGTTTTCACCTCCAATACTAATATCATATCAGCATATTAGCATTTAGAAAAGCAACTTGCTGTTTCCTCACTTCCAAAGTCAACAGACTTTAGCAAAAAACATCAGTGTTTGATATTTCCCTTCTCAATATTTTCTTCGATAATCTGTTTCGTAATTTCATATAGTTTCTCCGAACCAAGGCGTGTTTTATTTTGTCTGCCGTACACCTGCTCTGCGCAGACCTCATGCCTTCGCCAGTCTCCGCCATCGTTGCTGTTATTTAACATAAGTGGCTGCAAATTATCCATCGCATGGGCAAACTTCGACTCCGGCGTGGCAAACTCTTCAAATTCGTCGAAAAGTGCCATAAACTCTTCTTTTTGCTCCTCCGGCAAAATAGAAAAAATTCGTTCTTTCGCTGCATCTTCACGGGCTTTCTGCGTCTTTAACGCTTCCTCATCATACGCATAGGTATCCCCCGCATCAATTTCGACAATATCGTGAATCAGACACATAAGCATTACTTTCGCAATATCAACCGGTTCGTTCGCATACTCTTTTAAAAGATACGCCATAATCGCCATATGCCAGGCATGCTCCGCATCATTTTCATTGCGTCCGTGCCCGGAAAGGTGAGTCTGTCTGAAAATATTTTTTTCTTTGTCAATTTCCAAAGCAAAATCAAGCTGGCGCTTTAATCGTTCCTCCATTACTTAATCCTCCGTTAAATCTTTTATTTTGATACGAAAATAGTACCACTCATTTTTGCTTTCGTCAATTTGGTATAATTTCCTATTTATTTACACTGAAAAATAACTTTCCGGTGGTGCCAAATACAAATGCAGTTCATATTCTCCGCCCTCCTCGGAATAAAAATCATATTCCACATAGGGTCTATTTTTTTCTTTCTCCCAGTTTTTTGTAACCGGAAAAAATTTAATGGCATCTGATGTACGCCCCAGTCGTTTTATCACCTCAAAACTGCCGACTTTAACATCTGCTTTCTTCGTAAAATGGCTGGCATCCATACAAATACAGCCCTCATTTTCCATGAACATACCTGTTCTTTCCAGCGCAGAATTTCCCCGGAAACTAACTACGATTTTCCCTCGTGGAATCGGATTTACCATTCTTATCTGAGGATATGTCCAGTCATTATCATCCCAGTTACGAAATCCGGTATGTGCTGAATCCATCATATGAATCCATTTGCCATTTTCCATGCCATGAAACTGCCTAACATACTGCCAGTCTGCTTGTATTTTCTTTTATAATTGATTATAATTCAAAATATACAAAAAGACTTTCGGTATATTGTTAAAAAACTTTGTAATATTGCTATTTAAAGGAGAATATAAAATGACACAAGAATATTCTGACGAAATCACATTTAACTTGATTTCATCCAAACAAAATTATGTAGGTGATTTTTCTAGCAGAAAACGAACAGATGTATTTTACCGGGCAATTTCAGTCAATGGCGCACGCTATGCAGAAAAAACAGGCAGGATATCATTTGCTTGTTGATACTTATTTAATTCAATTACTTTTTTTCGTCAATAACCTTTTTTGTTCTTCCGTTTCTGCTCAAACATTACAGAGCGAACCAATTGTAAAAGAAATTATGGAATACATCAGAACACATTTGCAGGAAGAGATTTCGCTCACCTCACTTTCCGATGCCTTGTCATTGAGCAAATATCACTTATGCCATATTTTCAAAGAGCAAACCGGAACCACCATATACAATCATTTCATTACTACATTTAAAAAACTAACCGGATTCACCCCCAAAAAATACGCTTCTCTTTTTTCGCTAAAAATGTAAAAAGCCAGCATCTTCGCTGGCTTTTATGTCAATTTAATCCTCTAATGCCTGTTTCAAATCAGCAATTAAATCCTCTTTATCTTCAAGTCCGCAAGAAATACGAACAAGGCCTGCCGGAATACCGGCTGCCAAAAGCTGCTCATCATTCATCTGGCGGTGTGTCGATGTTGCCGGATTTAAGCAACACGTTCTGGCATCTGCAACATGAGTTTCGATTGCTGCCAGTTTCAAACGTTTCATAAAACTTTCTGCCGCCGCACGGCCACCTTTTAATTCAAAAGAAACAACGCCGCATCCACCATTTGGCAGATATTTCTGACCTAATTCATAATACGGGTCACTTTTAAGACCGGAGTAACTTACATGCGCTACCTTTTCATGACTTTCCAAGAATTCTGCAACCGCCTGTGCATTTTCCACGTGGCGTGGCATTCTCACGTGAAGAGACTCCAAACCAAGATTCAAATAAAAGGCATGCTGTGGAGATTGAATACAACCAAGATCACGCATCAACTGTGCGGTACATTTTGTAATAAATGCGCCTTCCTTACCAAACTTCTCTGCATACGTGATTCCGTGATACGACTCATCCGGTGTACAAAGTCCCGGGAATTTATCTGCATGAGCCATCCAGTCAAACTTGCCGGAATCCACAATTGCACCGCCTACTGCTGCACCGTGGCCATCCATGTACTTTGTCGTCGAATGAGTAACAATATCAGCTCCCCACTCAATTGGGCGGCAGTTAATCGGTGTCGGGAATGTATTATCTACAATCAGCGGTACCCCGTGTGCATGTGCTGCTCTCGCAAATTTTTCAATGTCCAAAACCGTAAGTGCCGGATTGGCAATCGTCTCGCCAAATACCGCTCTTGTGTTATCTTTGAATGCCGCATTCAGTTCCTCTTCTGTACAGTCCGGAGAAACAAATGTAACATCAATTCCCATCTTTTTCATTGTCACTTCAATTAAGTTAAAGGTTCCTCCGTAAATGCTGGAGGAAGAAACAATATGACTTCCATTTTCGCAAATGTTAAAAAGCGCAAAGAAATTGGCCGCCTGTCCGGAAGATGTAAGCATTGCTGCTGTACCCCCCTCAAGTTCTGCAATTTTAGCCGCGACCATATCATTAGTCGGATTCTGAAGACGTGTATAAAAATACCCTTCCGCCTCCAAATCAAACAATCTTCCCATATCCTCGCTGGTATCATACTTAAATGTAGTTGACTGAATAATTGGAATCTGTCTTGGTTCCCCGTTTCCCGGCGTATAGCCTCCCTGCACACATCTTGTATTTAACCTGTAATCACTCATTTTATTGTAACTCCTTCTTTTCTTCATGTAATATAAATTTTATTATATCACATTTTCCGAGAATTTCCTATTATTATTTTATACCCAGTATCTCCTCTGCCTCTTTTACCTGTTCCTCAGTTGGTATCGGTACTCCCTCAAGTGAATATGGAATGCCAAGATTTTCCCATTTAAAAAGACCAAGTGTGTGGTACGGTAGAATTTCCACGCGGCTCACATTCGTCCACTCATCCAGTTTTTTTCGAAGCGCTTTCAAATCCTCTTTGCCATCAGTAAGCCCCGGAACAAGAACATGGCGAATCCACATTTCTTTTCCCATTTCATTCATTTTATCTGCCATCGCAAGAATATTTTTGTTACTTCTACCTGTCAATTCCCTGTGTTTTTCCTCATCCATTTCCTTGATATCTAACATTACAAGGTCTGTAACTTCCATCAGTTTTTCAAACTTTTCAACGGTTGCCGGTTCTTCTCCATAAATACTTCCACTGGTATCTAAAGTCGTGTGAACCCCCTTTTCTTTTGCATACCTAAAAAGTTCTGTAACAAAATCAATCTGTAACAATGGCTCGCCGCCACTAACGGTAATCCCTCCATTATTTTTCCAGTAATTCTGATAACGGTAAGCACGATCAAATGCCTCTTTTGCCGTCTGCCAGCCAAGTCCGACATCCATTTTTTCATCTTCATCTGTGCAAATCTTCCAAGTCTCCGGATTGTGGCAATACCGACAGCGCATCTTACATCCCTGCACAAAAAGTACATATCTCACTCCCGGTCCATCCACCAGACCAAATGTCTCAATACTATGAACATATCCCTTCATAATTACCTCTCTTTCACTTGAAAAAGATGCACAACCGGGACAAACTTCCCGGCTGTGCATCCAGATTTTTTTGAAGTTTTACTTTACATTCTTCCGTGGCAGGTACGTGCAATTACATCATTCTGCTGTTCTTCGGTCAAATCGATAAATTTAACGGCATAACCGGATACACGAATCGTAAAGTTTGCGTATTCTTCTTTTTCCGGATGTTTCTGTGCATCCAACAATTTTTCTTTTCCAAATACATTGACATTCAAGTGATGTGCTCCCTGATCGAAGTATCCGTCAAGTACCTGAACCAAATTGTTCTTACGCTCATCCTCATTATGTCCCAATGCGTCCGGATTAATCGTCTGCGTATTGGAAATTCCATCCAAAGCCCAGTGATATGGGAGTTTAGCAACGGAGTTCAGGGAAGCAAGCAAACCATTCTGCTCTGCTCCGTAACTTGGTGATGCACCAGGTGCAAATGGAGTAAATGCTTTTCTTCCATCCGGCATCATACCGGTTGCTTTACCATATACCACATTGGAAGTAATGGTAAGAATCGATGTTGTCGGCTCGGAATCACGGTACGTATGATATTTTTTAATCTTATCAAGGAATGTACCAAGAAGCCATACACCAATCTCATCGGCACGCTCATCATCGTTACCGTAACGTGGGAAGTCTCCCTCTGTCTCAAATCCTACTACAATACCATCTTCATTACGAACCGTCTTAACTTTTGCGTACTTAATTGCACTCAAAGAGTCAATTACATGAGAGAATCCTGCGATACCGGTTGCGAATGTACGGCGTACATCGGTATCAATAAGAGCCATCTCAGCAGCCTCGTAATAATATTTATCATGCATATACTGAATCAGGTTCAAAATATTTACATACAGACCTGCCAGCCAGTCAAGCATGCGGTCATAACTTTCCATAACCTCATCATAGTCAAGGTATTCGGACGTAATCGGTTTGTAGGCCGGTCCGACCTGATTAAATTCTTTTTCATCCACACCACCATTGATTGCGTACAACAGCGCTTTTGCAAGGTTTGCTCTTGCTCCGAAGAACTGCATTTCCTTACCTGTCTGTGTAGCAGATACACAACAGCAGATGGAGTAATCATCGCCCCATACCGGTTTCATCACATCGTCGTTCTCATACTGAATGGAACTTGTACGAATGGAAATGTCAGAAGCATATTTCTTAAATGTTTCCGGCAAATCAGACGAATACAACACGGTTAAGTTAGGCTCCGGTGAAGGTCCCATGTTCTCCAATGTATGAAGGAAACGGAAGTCATTCTTCGTTACCATGGAACGTCCATCCATACCGATACCTGCCACTTCCAATGTTGCCCATACCGGGTCACCGGAGAACAACTGGTTGTAAGAAGGAATACGGGCAAATTTAACCATACGGAATTTCATTGTCATATGGTCAATCAATTCCTGTGCTTCTGTCTCTGTCAGGATGCCTTTTTTCAAGTCACGCTCAATATAAATATCGAGGAATGTAGAAATACGTCCTACACTCATGGCAGCACCATTCTGTGTCTTAATAGCAGCCAGATAACCAAAGTAAAGCCACTGAACAGCTTCTTTTGCATCTTTTGCCGGACGTGAAATGTCATAGCCATAAATCTGAGCCATTTCTTTCATTCCCTGCAATGCTTTAATCTGCTCTGCAATTTCCTCACGAAGACGAATTACATCGTCTGTCATCGTTCCGCATCCACAGTTTGCTTTATCTTTCTGTTTCTGTTCGATCAAAAAGTCAATACCATACAAAGCTACACGACGGTAATCGCCGACGATACGTCCACGTCCGTAAGTATCCGGAAGACCGGTTACGATGTGGCTGTGACGAGCCTTTTTCATCTCCGGTGTATACGCATCAAAAACAGCAGCATTGTGTGTTTTGTGATATTCATTAAAAATTTTATTAAACTTTGGATTTGGTGTGTAACCATAAGTTGTACATGCTTGCTCTGCCATCTTGATACCACCGTATGGCATAAACGCACGTTTCAGAGGCTTGTCTGTCTGAAGACCAACAATTTTCTCCAAATCTTTCAATTCTTCTTTAATATATCCCGGGCCATAGGCAGTCAGAGAAGATACAACCTCTGTCTCCATATCTAAAACGCCATTATTGGCACGCTCTTCTTTCTGAAGTTTCTGCAACTCGCCCCAAAGCTGATTGGTTGCATCAGTAGGACCTGCCAAAAAGCTCTCATCTCCATCATATGGGGTGTAATTCTTCTGAATGAAATCTCTGGTATTAATCTCTTCTTTCCAGATTTTTCCTTCAAATCCATCCCATTCTTTGAACTCTTTCATCTTGTTACCTCCTTAAAAATCGCAAATGTCTATTGCTGAATGTAATACTAACATTTTCTATACCTAATTTCAAGCAAATCAATGATATTATTTCTCATTTCATTTTTGGTTAAAATTTCTCAATTCCCGGTAAACCATAATAAAACAGACAACCGCCGCTAAACAGTCTGCTACCGGACCAGCATACATAATTCCATCAATTCCCAAAAACAACGGGAACAAAAGGATTAACGGCAGTAAAAATAGAATCTGCCTTGTCAATGCCAAAAAGCTGCCAACCTTAGGTTTGCCAATCGCTGTGAAAAAATTCGACGTAATCGGCTGCATAAAATTGACAAATGTAAAAAACAAAAAGACATGAAAATACCGAATTGCAAACTGATAATACAGTTCGGAACCATCTCCGAAAATGGAAATAATTTGTCTTGGGAAAAACTGAAACATAAAAAATGCAATTACTGCTAAAACAGCACCAATGGAAATTGCTTTTATATATGCTTCCTTCACACGCCCCTTTTTCCCCGCTCCATAATTAAAACTTGCAATCGGCTGTAAGCCCTGCGAAAGTCCAATGACAAAGGACATAAAAATCATGTTTACTTTTGTAATAATGCCGGCACACGCAATCGGAATATTTTCGCCGTAAATCGAGTGGGAACCGTAATGCTTCAACGACTGGTTCATAATAATCTGCACAACCATCATTGCTACCTGATTGCTGCACGGTGCCATACCAAGCGAAGCAATTCTTGTTACATTTTCCCATTTTATTCTCAAATTTTCTCTGCGTATCGTAACTGTTTTCCCATGCATCAAATACCCGATTGCCAGAGCTCCTGACACTATCTGACCAATAATCGTAGCAAGTGCCGCTCCTGACATACCAAGGTTTAACCCAAATACAAACAAGGCATCTAATATTGTGTTTAACACAGCGCCCACGAGATTACAAAGCATCGTAATCCGAGGTCTGCCATCAGCTCGTATCAAATGTCCGCCACCGGTTGATAAAAGTAAAAACGGAAAGCCAAACGCTGTAATTTTCGTATATTCCATTGCGTAGGGAAGAACTGACTTTGGCGAACCAAAGAACAAAAGAAGCGGCTTCAAAAACAGAAGTGTAATGATTGATAAAACAAGACCACTTCCAGCAAGCAAAACAACGGCATTTCCCATAATATTTACCGCTCTTTTCTCATGACCGCTCCCCATCGCAAGGTTAAATGCAGACGAACCGCCAATTCCAATTAATAAGGCAAGTGCCAGACACGAAGTGGATAACGGAAATGCAATGTTAGTAGCCGCATTTCCCAATTCGCCCACTCTCTGTCCAATAAAAAACTGGTCAACAATATTGTAAAGGGAGCCAACCAGCATCGAAATTATACTCGGAATTGCAAACTGGGAAAGCAAACGATTTACCGGCTGTACTCCCAATGGATTATTTGTTTCTTTATTCATCCTTCTTCCATCCAATCAAAAAGGATGTCAGGAACATCCTTTTGTCCCTGGCACCCTCTTTTCATATTTAAAATAATAATTATTTCTGAGGACCTGCTGCTACAAGTGCTTTACCTGCATCATTTCCTTCATACTTAACAAAGTTCTTTGTGAAGCGGTCTGCCAAATCTTTGGCTTTTGTTTCCCACTCAGAAGCATCTGCATAAGTATCGCGAGGATCCAAAATACCGGAATCAACACCCGGAAGTTCTGTAGGAACTTCGAAGTTGAAGTAAGGAATTTTCTTTGTTGGTGCATTTTTAATATCACCATTTAAGATAGCATCGATGATACCACGAGTGTCTTTAATGGAGATACGTTTGCCGGTTCCGTTCCATCCTGTATTTACAAGGTATGCCTTTGCACCGCTCTTCTCCATCTTCTTAACAAGCTCTTCTGCATATTTTGTAGGATGCAGTTCCAAGAATGCCTGTCCGAAACATGCGGAGAATGTAGGAGTAGGCTCTGTAATTCCACGCTCAGTACCAGCAAGTTTTGCTGTAAATCCGGAAAGGAAGTAGTACTGTGTCTGCTCTGGTGTCAAAATAGATACCGGAGGAAGTACGCCGAATGCGTCAGCAGAAAGGAAGATTACATTCTGTGCTGCCGGTGCAGAAGAAATCGGACGTACAATATTTTCAATATGGTCAATTGGATAAGATACACGTGTATTCTCTGTTACACTCTTATCTGCGAAATCAATTTTTCCGTTTGCATCTACTGTTACGTTCTCAAGAAGTGCATCTCTGCGGATTGCATTGTAGATATCCGGCTCAGACTCAGCATCCAAGTCGATAACTTTTGCATAACATCCACCTTCAAAGTTGAAAACGCCGTTGTCATCCCAACCGTGCTCGTCATCACCAATCAAGAGACGTTTCGGATCTGTAGACAATGTTGTTTTACCAGTACCGGAAAGACCAAAGAAGATCGCTGTGTTCTTTCCATCCATATCTGTGTTTGCGGAGCAGTGCATGGAAGCAATTCCGTCCAATGGAAGGTAGTAGTTCATCATGGAGAACATACCTTTCTTCATCTCACCGCCGTACCATGTATTAATGATAACCTGCTCACGGCTTGTAATGTTGAATGCTACACAAGTCTCGGAATTCAATCCAAGTTCTTTGTAGTTTTCTACTTTTGCTTTCGAAGCGTTGTATACAATAAAGGTCGGCTCAAAAGTTTCAAGTTCTGCCTCAGTAGGCTGGATGAACATGTTCTTAATGAAATGTGCCTGCCATGCTACTTCAACGATGAAACGAACAGCCATACGGGTATCTGCATTCGCTCCACAGAAAGCATCTACAACGAAAAGTCTTTTGTTCGAAAGCTCTTTCTTTGCAATATCTTTTACGGTAGCCCATGCTTCTTCTGTCATCGGATGGTTATCGTTTGCATATTCATCAGATGTCCACCATACTGTGTCTTTGGAATTCTCATCCATAACAATGTACTTGTCTTTAGGAGAACGTCCGGTATAAATACCTGTCATAACGTTTACTGCACCAAGCTCTGTTTCCTTTCCTACTTCATATCCCTCAAGCCCAGCTTTTGTCTCTTCCTCGAATAATAACTCATAAGAAGGATTGTAAACAATGTCAGTTGCACCAGTAATTCCATACTTGCTCAAATCAATTTTTGCCATCTTACACGAACCTCTTTTCTTTCTTATTTTCTGATTAGTCATTGGTTAGTTAGTCATCCAATAAAAAATCTCACAACTATAGTACCACATTTTTCGGTAATGTCAACCTTTGTCTATCTGTGTCATCCATTGGAAATGTTCTAATTCACACTAATCTCGTATATTATACACGAAAAATCAAAATAAATCCACCTTCTGTTTTTGTAAATTTATCATGACATATTCGCAGTGCTCCTGCGTACGCATTGAATACCCCCAGCCGGCTTCACCGGAAGATACAATTACCTTGCAGGAACCGCGCTGGTAAAGACCATAGTTTAACTGCCCCGCCATCTCTGTAAAGTGCCCAATCGGCCAAATCTGTCCGGCGTGCGTGTGCCCCGAAAGTTCCAAATCAACTCCTGCCTGTGCATTTTCCTCCGCCTCAATTGGCTGATGATCAACGGCTATAATATATTTTTCCTCGCGGTCTTTTTGAGGAATTTTCTGAAGAATTTCTTTCGTCGACTTCCGCCCGGATGTATTTCCCCAGCCGGCATCATCTCTTCCAAGCAGAATAATTTCATCATTTATTATGGTGTATGAATCCTTTAGAATGTGAATCCCATTTTTCTCAATTGTTTCATCCAGTTGTTTTTCCGTATAGGCTTTATTCGTCGTATACGGCTGTCTGTCATGATTGCCATACACATAATAAACACCGTATTTGGTTTTGACTTTGCCCGCCATAGCAAAAATCTCCTGCATGCTTTCATACGATGTATTTTCCTCGACAATATCGCCGCCAAGCACTAAAAAGTCAGGATGCTGGTTCTGCAAATTGGTAAGTGCCTCTTTTACCGTATCCTTACTCTGAATCGTATCAAAATGCGTATCTGTAAGCAGTGCAATTTTATAGTTTCCAATTTCTTTTACCGTCGCCAGCGAATAATCGGTCTGTTTCACCTCTGTTATGTTTGAAAGTCCATAAATCATAACTGCGACAAAAATAACAATCGGCAATACACCACAGCGGTAAATTTTGTGAAGAACCTGATATACTCCGCTCTCTTTTTTGCGGCGCAGAAAAAGACGCAGGACAAATGCCACAACGTCAAAAATGAGGAATAACACAATCAGGTGAATCATCACCATAGAAATCGTGTGGCTCATCATGGCACTGCATCCGCCAATTGCCACAGAAATTAAAATCCGGATAATCCTCATTTTTCTCGTTTTTTTGTTCCCACCGAAAAATTCAATCATGCTGCCTGACTTGCAGAATGCATAGGTTCCTGTCAATCCAAATATAACACTAAGCATCGCAATCATAATTATCATTTGCATCAAATCAATCCTTTCCTTTGCAAGTGAGGTCATTATACTTGGAAAAAGGGGAAAATGCAAGGTGGCTGTGTTTTCAACTTCCCCTCACGTTACAACAAAAGTTTTCTCATATGGGCGCTCCCGCTAAATAAGTCCGTAGCGGTATGGGCACCTAAAACACAGGTACCTCATACCGACGGACTTAAACCCATATTACGAAAATCTTTTATTGCAACGTGAGGGGAATTCTGAAAAACATCACCTTTTATCCTTCGATTTTCTCTATAGCAACGCTCCCGCACCATTCATAAATGCGCCGGGCAAAAAAAGAAGTTCATTTGTCAAGAGACAAATTGAACTTCTTTTTTAATTTCGGGATTTTCTATGGCAGTCCCTTTGTTCAAAATTGTTGCATTAGCGTTTGCACGCAATTACCTGTTCCACCTTTTTCCCTTGTCTGATTTGTTTCATGAGTTCTTCTCTGGCACACTCAAACCGGCGAAACAGATTTCTTTTGGCCGGAACATTGGCGTACACTTTCCAATATCCCGTATATAGACAATTCTTTCCATCGTTTTTTATAAATCCTTCCACGTCATCGATCGGATATCCCAAAAGGAGTCCCAGTTCATGGGGGAATGATTTGTTTTCCGTACGATAACTACGATATCTGCGTCCAAATTCAAGCAGAATGGATTCCAGATCAAACTGCTCATAGCCATTTTCCATCAAAATTGTGGTGACACGCTTGTTCCGCATATAAATCGCGAGCATGGCAGGATTGTACAATAAGACCGTTAGTTTGTCTCCGTCCAAATAAAGGACACGGCAACGGATACCGCTGTTTTGCAGGAGAGCACACAATCTCCGCAAATGGTTTTTACGAATGATAAATAAATTGGACATTTTTAATCCGGCAATCAATGGTGCACACTGTAGAACAAATTGATTCTCAACCTGTTCCATATCCATCTTCCGAATCATCTCAATGGCTTCCTTGCTCATGCAATTGGATTCCTCCTTGGTTAGTTTTGTCTAACTTGTGTTAATCATACCAAACCCTGTATCTGCTGTCAATACACCTTACTGATACAATTTCCTATTAAGAATCCAATTATTCCATCCAATTTGTAGAAATCAACTCTGGAAACCGCAAGCCTTTAATCCACTGGCAATCACCTGATTCCACTGTGCCTGTGTCAGTTCCAGACTGGTTCCATCGTTTAATTTTACCTCGCAGTTATCTTTCGCCAGGCAGTCATCACCGCAGTCAATGCGGTACATGGTATTTCTGCTGATTGCACCGATATCCTCCAATGTATTTATCATACGGTAAACGGTCGCAATACCAATCGACGAATCTTGTTTTGCCGCTTTGTAATAAATTTCTTTGCAGCAGGAATATTCTTCCTGCAAAATAATATCAAGTAAAAGCTGACGCTGCTTTGTGATGCGGCATCCTTGTTCACGCAATTTTTTCAGTATTTCTTCTCTCTGCATGGAATGTTCCTCCTTACGAAAATGATGTTTTTTCATCGTTAGTATAAACTAACTCTCGTAAGTTGTCAAGAACACGCGTCCGTTATTGCCAACTTTTTTTCAAAAACAACGCACTCGAATCCACATCCTTGAGATTCTCCGATTCGCTTCCCCACTAAAACACTGCATAACAGCGCTGCGTTTCAAAACGCTTTGCTCCGGATACTGGGCACTGACCTGCCGTGAGGCTTGCGACTTTGGCACCTCCAATACATACTTATTTTTGGTCTCTTTTGCACCGGAGAAAAAATAAGATAAGTCATAAGGGGATACTTCCTCTTCATCCTCCTCTGCGCCATAGCACCAATCTGCATACCTAAAAACCAAATTACTGTCACCACCGGCAATCACTGAAGTATAGCCGACATAATACATATTGCGGATTACGTTGTCCGGCCGTGAAATATAATTAATAAAAGCCTGCGCCGCCTGTTTCTTCTTGGCATCACCGGAAATTCCGTTTTTCATCATACAAAAGCCATCAAACCAAAGGTTGCTTCCCTCTTCCGGCACCGCATAACTAAGTTCGAGCCCGTCTTTTTCGGCCTCATCCATCGTGTAAACACCATCACCGGACCACTGCATATTAAGAACGACTTTGCCAGTCACCATATCCGCTTTTCCACTGTCCGTTTCCAGTGAATACGAATTTTTCCGCATTTTTTCCAGAATCGTCTGCACCTTAGTAACCGTCTGTTCTGATGTGTCATTTAACTCATCCGTCAGACAATGTGTTGTCTCCATCGCTTTTTGAAACTCTTCCGACAACAATTTTTTCTCTTTTAAAATCGTAAGGGCAACTAAATAAGAATCGCGTACACTGTCTTTCATCGTCACCTGTTTCCTATACTTTTCGTCAAGCAAAACCGACCAGTGGCGGACATCTTCTTTTGACACCGCCGAAGGATTATATACAAGTCCCATAACACCCCACATATAACCGGCACCATAACGGCTTAACGATTCGCCACTTATCTTTAAATCATCAAATACATTTTTAATATAAGGAGAAACACCGCGGCTGTAATAATTTTCTTTTTTTGAAGTATCGAAAAAATCTTCCGAAAACGGCTCCAGTTTTTTCTCCTTCATCAACTTCATAATCATGTATTCCGATGGACAGACCAAATCAAAAGTATCTCCCAATGTCATCTGATTATACAAATCTTCATTTGTTCCAAAAGTAGAATATTCAACGCGTACTTTCTCCCCATATGTCTTTTCATACCAGGATTCGAAATCGTCTACCATATTTTCTCTGCCTAAAATTTTCGTTTTCTCATCCAAATCAATTGTCTCATCTTCGTCCCAGCCGCCTTCATCTAAATATTCCTCCCAGTTGGCAATCCGAAGCACAATTTCTTCGTTTTGATTCTCCTTGTTCTCACAGCCAAAGAAAACTGTACTGCAAAAAAGCAGCGAAAAACAAAATATCATCCATATTTTTTTCATCGTTTTTGTTTCCTCCCCGCTTTCATATTCATTCCAATCACAACGAGAACAACAACCAAAAATATAACCGCAGACAATGCCCACAACGCCGTCTTAATTTCGGTTCTTGCCCCCTTCGTTGCATTTACCACGTAGGTGCTGATTGTATCAAACACCGCTGGTTTTGTATACGTTGTAATAAAATAATCATCCAGTGACAACGTGACAGACAACATAAATCCGGATGTAATGCCCGGCATGATTTCGCGCACAATCACGCGCCACAAAGCCTGTCTGTGATTGCAGCCAAGGTCCAAAGCTGCTTCATATAAATTCGGATCCATCTGTTTTAATTTCGGCAGCACCGACAAATACGCAAAAGGAGCGCATAATACCGTCTGTCCGACAAGCAGCGGCAGATACGTGTCCTTGTCCACACCAAACAAAACAATCATCAAAACGCAGATACTAAAACCGGTTACAACTTCTGCATTGGCAATTGGAATCTGATTCAAAAAATTGATGCACTGCCCGCTTTTTTTCCCAGCGTAAAAGGAACCGATTGCACCAATGGTTCCAAGAAGAGTGGACAAAAAAGCAACCGTAACCGCTAAAAGAAGCGTTCCGCCAATCATATGGAGCAATTCCTTCGTGGTAAATAATGTGACATAATGCTCCAGTGAAAAACCACGAATCGCACCAATCATCGTAGAACTCGTAAAACTGTAAACAATCAGCACAAGAATCGGTGCATACAAAAACACAAATACACAAAAAAGCCAGAGTCTTTGTCCTAATTTTTTCACCATATGCCACCTCCTCTTGCTTCCACTTCCTGCTTCTTTGCAAAACGGTCCGTAATCCATGTCACAAAGAACATTAAAATAAGAAGAAGGATTGAAATCATGGAGCCATTGTGCCAGTCATACGCATTGAAATAACTGCCGATCAGGCTTCCCATAATATAGGTACTGTTATAAATCATATCTAACACAACATAATTTGTCATCGCCGGCAAAAATACCATTGTCACACCACTGATAATCCCCGGTAACGTCATCGGAATCATGACCCGCCAGAACACATGGAAAGACGATGCGCCTAAATCAGCCGCTGCTTCCGGAAGACTGTCATCCAATTTTGATATCGTTGTGTACAGGGGCAGAATCATAAAGGGAAGAAAATCATACACCATGCAGAGTATCGTATTGAAAAACGGATACATCGCAAGATTTCCCTCGATGACATCTAAAATTTCTTTGACAGCCGTAATGCGCAGCGTAAAATTAATCCACATTGGCATCACAAGCAAAATCACATAGACCGGTCCCCGTTTCAGATTGCCCCGTGCCAGTATATAAGCAGTCGGATACGCAATCAATAAACAGACAATCGTTGTTGTAACAGCAATCATAAGGCTGTAAAACAAAGTTCCCATGGTTTTCCCATCGACAAAAAACTCACGAAAATTTTCCCATGTAAACTGTCCCTCTCCATTCGTAAGTGCATAATATAAAATAACAAAAAGCGGCAATACCACAAACACAAGCAGAAAAACAAGGTAGGGGATCCGAAGCTGCTTCCTTGAAAATTTAATCATCCCGCGCCCCCTTATTTATCACTTCATATGTTATTTTTTCATCCGGCACTACCACACTGACATAGTCGCCCATATTCCACAGCCACTCGTCATCCACATAATAATCCACATCATTTTTGCTTCGGATTTTATATTTGTAGTGGTCGCCTTTATATATAATAGAAATAATATTTCCTTCAACAAATCCTTCTGCCGGGTCATCACTTAAATTTGCATCTGCCGGCAAAAAGGACGCCATAACATGAATTCCTTCTGTATTTTCCGGCACCTTTCCTGAAAAAAGTTTTGTCAAATTCGGTTTCCTGCTGCCGTCTACAAATAGAACATGTCCACTCGCATCCATCAGTCCCTCATAATGGTTGATGTTCTGATTATATGGCATAACATGAATCCCCTGCGGTTTGATATCGATTCCGACCTCCGTGCCTGCTTCAATTGCTTCCTCATTCTGCGCTACAATTTCACTTTTTCCGGAATAAATAATAATCTCATGAAACGTTCCCTTGAACACAGAAGAATGAACTTTTCCTTGTATTTTTCCCTCTCCTGCCGGACAAAGAATAACCGACTCTGGTCGAATCACAGCCTCAACATGGTCGTCAAGCGGAAAATTCTCCTTACAGCCAAACTCCACACCGTGAATCGAAAGCGTGCAGTCACCGACCATTTTGGCATCAAAAATATTACTCTCGCCAATAAAATCGGCGACAAATGCATTTTCCGGCACCTTATAAATATCTTCCGGTTTTCCTGCCTGCTGAATTTTTCCATCCGCCATAACCACAACTTTATCTGAAAGAGCCAGAGCTTCCTCCTGGTCATGTGTAACAAAAATAAATGTAATGCCAAGTTCTTTATGCATTTCCTTTAATTCAAACTGCATTTCTTTCCGCATCTTGTAATCTAAGGCTCCAAGTGGCTCATCTAACAAAAGAATTTCCGGCTCATTAACAATTGCTCTCGCAATCGCAACACGCTGCTGCTGTCCGCCGGACAACGTAGAAATTTTTCTTTTTTCAAATCCTTCTAAATCAACCACTTCCAACACTTTTTTTACCTTTTCCCGAATCACTTCTTTCGGCACTTTTTTCATTTTCAAGCCAAAGGCAATATTGTCATAAATATTGAGATACGGAAATAGGGCATACTTCTGAAACACCGTATTGATTGGGCGTTTCGCCGGTGGAAGTTTGCTGATATCTTTTCCGTGTAATAAAATCTCTCCCCCGGTCGGCTGCTCAAAGCCGCCAATCATACGCAATATCGTCGTTTTTCCGCAGCCGGACGGTCCCAAAAAGGTAACAAATTCCCCTTTTTTTATCGTAAGGGAAAAATCCTTGATAACGGGCGTGTCCTTTTCATAACACTTTTTTACATGACGCAATTCAATGATATTATTTTCTGTAGTCATCTTTGTACCTCGCAAGCAAATTTGCCGTTATTATAGCGTATTTTGAAGTTGGAAATCAAGGCTAGTTATTATTTTTTTGTTTTCTGCTGAATTACTGGAATACCAAAAAAGACACCAAAACGTCAAAAATGAAAGTCACCAAAAGAACCACCAAAAAATTCCAACAGCTCTTTTGATTGGTATACGCACTCTCAAAAGATAGGATTATCAAATATTTTAAATTAAAGCATTTAAACATACCCGATTTTAACATTATGTCTTTATACCAAATCCCATATCTAACAAACACTTTCGATTTTGGTTCTAAAATAACAATTACACTTCTATTTTTCACCCCCTTCCCTTATAATTTACACATATCCCCTATTAATAAACCACTTATTGAATCTTGTAACTTACCATTAATATATAATTCACAGCTCCTTATTATTCTATTTTCTATATCATATTTTATATTCCTTAAAAACATACGAACTTACATAAAATGCATTTCTTTTCTCGAATATATATCCAAATACAAATAATCATTGCTTTATTTTATAAAATATAGCTAATCCCTTTTTTTTAAAAAACCAAATATTCCCTTTTTTTCTTTTTGAATTGTATTCAAATGAGTATTCTGTTCATTCAAAATATTATTCGATAACTTATTCAAAAACATCTCCATTGTGTTTTGTAATTTATCCATACTTTTTATTATAAATTCTCTTCTGGATTGTTCAATATTCGGTTCACTTCCTGCTTGCAATAATTGACCAAACCTAGAATTATAAATATCAAGTAACTTTTGGAAATTTTCTTCTTGTTTTTCTCGAATTCCAGAATATTTTTCTATTTCCTGTATTTCTGTCTCCATTCTACACTTAAGTTCTTCAATTAGTACATCTGCCTCTGCCTGATATCTTGCCACATTGTTTTCAGCCACTTTTTGTGATAGTCCTATTATAGTATCAACGACGCCTCCCAACATATGCATGATATCTTCACCATTTATTTCATTAGTTTTTGATATATTTACTACTTCTGTATTATTTTTTTCCATATTTGTGTCTCCTTCTAATTTTATTTGCTTTTTTATGTAATCTATTGACCCTTTTAAATTCTATATCACATCCTTTTGCGTCAAAAATATCATTTTGGTGAATTATTTTAAATGCGTTCGAATCAAATCCCAGCTCATTCATAGTAGAAATATTATTACCACTCTGCACTACTAATTTGATTTTTTTTTCTAGTATATCAATATTTTTTTGATACAAACTCAATTCATTATTGAGACTATGTCGTTCTTGACGCAAATTATTTTTATAACTTTCAGCGCTATATTGAAAAGAATCAACTCTACTTCTACCATTAGCTAAGCCATCTAACCCTTTTAAATTTTTATTTTCCCAATCATAATTTGGCACACTTTCTAAATACCTATCAATATATGGGAAATGTATATCATGTCTTATATTCTTCAACGGATCAGTAAACAAATTTTTTTTGATATATGGTTCAAGTTCATCAAGCAACCTATCTTTTTTTTCTAGCAACTTATCCATTGTGAATTTAAAATTCTCCACTTCTTTGGAATGTTCTTTAACATTCTGCTCTATTTCATTATGTATTTCATTTACTTTTTTTACACAACTAACCGTGTTCATATCCATTAGAACCCAAATCGCACATAAAATCAGGACTACAATTTCTAACCATAAATAGCCAGTATGAAACAAATACCAAAATAGAATATATAAAAAAATTGTTATAGCCTCAATAAAATCATATAATTGCCAAAACATATTACATCTTGTGTTTTCTAATATAAAACATGCGATAAAACTCAGTATCTTAGCCAACACCATAACAATACCAACAGAATATATTATTTTTGCAAGTGTATTAAACTTTCCCCCTAAAATTCCAATATTTTTTATTAATAAGAACACTACTAATAATATTACTCCTAGTACTATCTCCTTAATTATCTTATTGAATGTATTATCTTGTAAATGCATTTTACTTCCCATCCTTTTCAAAAAATATTATGCAATCTGTTTAACATAAGAAAGAATATCAACATCCTTTCTTCTTAATATTTCTTTTTTGTATTTCTTTATTACATAATCGGACATAAATTTTTCTTGAGACCCATTCAAATTTTTTTCTTCAATTAATTGCGTACTTAATTCAAAAAATTCTTTTTCCCTTTCAGAAAAATTATTAACACCTTTTTCATCAATTGACCTTTTTAGTAAGTCCACATACTCCTTTAATTCATATCCAACAACTATTTCTCCTCGAATATTCTGTTTGATTTTTCTCTTTGTTAGTACATGATAAAGCCGAACAGAACTATACTCTACTAGCATTTTTTCAAGATTCTCTTGCTGTTGTCTCATTAATTGCTTAATTCTACTATTATCCTTTTGTAACTCTTTTATTTGCTTCTTCAACTTATTAATTTCAGGTTGTCGGATCAATGTTCCTAATACAGTCCCTCCTGTTGTACACAACACTACTATTAACGGTACTGGTATCATTCTGCACCTCCACAAATTCGTTTAATATAATCGCTAACATAGTTTATTCTATTTGCTAATTCGTCTGTTTGCCTTAACAAATCATCTGTAATCTTCTGCAACTGCTTCGTTTCTCTATTACTACCATAAATCATGCAAATCATTTCTTTTGTCATATACAATCCTGCAGGCCAGTTAATATAAGGAATACCGTATTTAACCGATCCAAGCAAACTGTTCATATAAAATAAAACAGCAGAAAAAATCAACTTAAATTGGTGCTGAATCACACTATCATTTATTTTACGGTAAGATAAATACCTATTGCATAAAAACGCACCTATCTTTTGCACTCCAAAATCTTGAATATGCACAGAAAATATATGATTAAAAACATCATTGTTTGCCCCTGTTACATTAATCTTATCTTTTGATGCTGATTTCTTATATAAATCATTGCAAAAGTCTAGCAATTTATTACCAATCTTTTTAACCCCTTTCTCATTTGTGTATGAATAATCAAACCATGACGATGTTGGAATAGGCAAACCTTGTTTTGAAAATGTATCCGCTGTCAGGTGTTTTATTGCTTGAACAATTCCTTGCAGTCCCGGCATTTGCTTTTGCATAATATAAAAGGGGTTGTCCTTCTTAATAGAAAGTATATCATGCCCCCAAAAAATTCTATGGGGTCCCGTGCGCCTATCACTCATAATATACAATTTTCCTTCTTTTTTTGCCGTTCTTGTAACAAATTTACGCGCCGTTTTACCCGCATCATCTATGGGAACAGAATCAATATAGTCTCCCTTATGACCGAACAAAAATTTTACAATTTTTTCAAATATATCATCCGTTGATTTAGCACCTTCACTTGCTATCTGATGAATCTTGTCCAAAAACTGCTCAACTTTCTTACTTGATGAAATGCATGCACCTATCAAACCTAATATCATTGCGAAAGAATAATCCATTCCCGAAAGTCCTGAATCAACAGTTTGTGACAAATCAAATGAATTCATACTCGAAATACAATTGTTAATTTGAGTTGAGCAATTCATGCACTGTTCATAATAGTCCTGATAAAAGTCACTTCTCGCAAACATTTATACCTCCAAAATGAATCCTAAACCAAGCATATAATTTATAACATCATCAACACTACATTCATCGCCGACAAAAGAAAGAATTTCATTATATGCTGATTCTGAAATATCTACGGGAACCGTATTGCTTATTGAAGATAATGTTTCAACTACAGATATAAGATTCCTCATTGAAATTGCAGGCAATACTTCTTCTATTAAATACTCCACAGAAGAATACCTACCACGTATAATCTTATATATCGCCTCATCAACATTCACTATCATTTGTCTCTCCTCTAAATAACTAGTTTATGTTAGGCGTTTGCGAAACACCACAAGCCGCATAAATACGGCATTTTTTGTTACCTAAAAACAAATAACTCCTCACCGGATATGGTATAATAGAGTTAACAAAAAACATTAACCACCATCCAAGAAAGGAGTTATTCTGATACCTATGATACCACATAAACAGCTTTCTTTGGCAGATATTTTTTCAGATTGCCAGGAAAAATTTGAAAATGACAAACCTGCGTTTCTTTCTCTATTGGAAACCCATATCGATA
>QWCE01002388.1_pt1 | contig 23773 bp, 24 predicted proteins | sample 1972531 | NCBI WGS metagenome assembly QWCE01 (sample SAMN09866716, study PRJNA288562) | Human gut metagenome isolate term4_stool, whole genome shotgun sequencing... | reverse complement strand
GAAAAGGATTTAAAAAAATATATGTTGGCTATTGTTATTTATGATTTTTATCAATCTGTATATACTAAACATGTTAAATATGTTAAAGATGTTAAAGTTGTTAAATATGTTAAAGATGTTAAAGTTGTTAAAGATGTTAAAGATGTTAACAAATTTTTAACTGCTCCAACTTTTTTAGAAACGCTTTATTTAGATTTTATTGAAAGACATAATTTAAATGATTGTATGACATTATTTAAAAATGATCCTGAATTTAATAAATTAGCTATAGAACATTTTATAATATATAATACCTTTGAAAAATCTGATAGTAAAAAATATGATTTAGATGATTCTATTTATAATAAGTTTGTACCTATATCATCAATAGAAAAGTTAACTAGAAAAATACAAAATTAATAAGACTATTAAGAAATTAATAGTTTTTTATTTTGTTTAAACGATTTTTTGTGATATTTTTTGACAACTTTCTTATCTTCTTGTATAATTAATTATTATAAGGAGGTTAGAATGAGACAGATAATTTCCAGCATAGATATTGGTAGTTCAAGTATAAAAATTGTTGTTGGAGAAATGGTGAAAAACAAGCTAAATATATTAGCAGTTTCTGACACTCCTAGTTTAGGCATAAATAAGGGATTAATTGTTAATGCCAAAGATTTTATTGATTCTTTGAAAAAAGGGCTTAATAAAGCTGAAGAAACTATTGGCTTAAAAATAAAGAAAACAATTGTTAATATTCCTGCAAACAATGCTAATTTTTATATTACTGAGGGAAGTACGACAATTACAAATGAAGATCATATTGTTACAGGCAATGATATTGCCAGAGCACTTCAAGGATGTGTATATAATAAATTTAAATCTTCAGAGGAATTAATTAGTATAATGCCTATTTATTTTTTAATTAATGATGAAACAAAAGTTAAAGATCCAAAAAATATTATAGCCAATAAGCTAACTGCTAAAAGTGTAATAGTTACAACACCTAAAAAAAATGTATATTCAGTATTAACTTGTTTAGAAAAACTAAATATTGAAGTAATAGATATTACATTAAATAGTATTGGTGATTATTATGCTAATAATTATAATGATTTAAATGATAAAGTTGGTGCTATTGTTAACATCGGGCATGAAACTACAACTGTATCTATTTTTAATAAGGGAGTATTAACTAATACAAATATTATTGATTTAGGTGGCAAAAATGTAGAAAATGACATTTCTTTTATCTATAAAATTAATAAAAATGATGCTCATAATTTAAAGGAAAAGTTATCCCTAGCACATAAGCGTCTTGCTCAAGCGAGTGAAGTTGAAAAAGTTACCAATAAGCTTGGCGAAGAAATTAAAGTAAATCAATATGAAATTAGTGAAATTGTTATGAGTAGGTTATTGGAAATTTTAAAATTGGTTAAAAAAGAAATTAACCTCTTAACAAAAAAAGAAATTAGTTATATAATATTTACTGGTGGAGTAACAGAAAGTTTAGATTTTGAACTTGTTTTAGAAAGTGTATATGGTAAATCTGCTGCTGTAACTCAAATAAAAGAAATTGGGGTTAGAAATAATATTTATTCATCTGCTGTTGGTATGATTAAATATTTTTGTGATAAAATGCAATTTAGAAATAAAAAAGTTTCAATTTTTAGTATTGAGGAACAAGAAGAATTAGGAACTTTTGAAAAATATATTAATGTATCTGAAAATTCAGTTTTAGGTAAATTATTTGGATATTTTTTTGATAATTAAGGAGAGAATATAATGTATAATAGTCAATTTGATCAAATCGCAAAAATTAAAGTAATTGGAGTTGGCGGCGGAGGAAATAATGCTGTTAACCGAATGATAGAATCTGGAGTAGAAAACGTTGAATTCATAGTAGCAAACACAGATATTCAAGTATTAAATTCTTCTAAAGCAGAGGTTAAACTTCAAATTGGAGCTAGTATTACTGATGGTTTAGGTGCTGGTGCTAATCCTGAAATAGGACGTCAAGCAGCAGAAGAAAGCAGAAGTGAAATTGAAGAAGCTTTACGTGGAGCTGATATGGTATTTGTTGCTTGTGGAATGGGAGGCGGTACTGGTACTGGTGCTGGTCCTGTTATTGCTCAAATAGCTCAAAGTTTAGGTGCTTTAACTGTAGGTATTGTTACTAAACCTTTTAAATTTGAAGGTAAAAAACGTACTGAACAAGCTTTAGTTGGTATTGAAGAATTAAGAAAAAATGTTGATACCCTAATTATTATTCCAAATGATCGTTTAAGAGATATTATTGATAAAACTACTCCAATGGTAGAAGCATTTAAAGAAGTAGATAATGTATTACGTCGTGGTGTACAATCTATATCTGATTTGATTGCTGTATCAGGTTTAGTTAACCTAGACTTTGCAGATGTTAAAGCAGTTATGGAAAATAGAGGCAATGCTTTAATTGGAATTGGTATGGGTATTGGAGAAAATAGAGCTATAGAAGCTGCAAAACAAGCAGTATCTAGTCCTTTACTTGAAGCTAGTATTGCAGGTGCTACTGATGCAATTATTAATATTACAGGTGGTAATTCTTTAACTTTATTTGAAGCTGAAGATGCTGCTGAAGTAGTAAGAGCTGCTGCAAATACTGATATTAATACAATTTTTGGTGCTGTAATTAATGAAAACTTAAATGATGAAGTAATTGTTACTGTTATAGCAACAGGCTTTGATGATGAAGCAGAAAATAGTGATTCTTCTTATTCTTATCAAACTGAAACAAAACCTTCAAGAAGAGCGACATCTATGGATGATGATAGTGATATAGATTCTGAAATAGATATTCCTCCATTCTTAAGAAACAGAGATTATTAATATCTCTTTTTTGTTTACATCAAATAGTTTTATTAGATGATAATTATATAAAATTATAGTATAATTATATAGGTGGTAAATTATGAAAATCATTGTTAGTGCAGGTGGAACCGGAGGACATATATATCCGGCTTTGGCTATTATTAATAAATTTAAGGAAAAAGAAAAAGATTTAGAAGTTTTATATATAGGAACTCATAATCGTATGGAAAAAGATATTATTCCAAAAGAAAATATAAAATATGAATCTTTAGAAATATATGGCTTTAGTAAAACTAATATTTTAAGAGATATAAAAAATATTAATTTAATAAGAAAAGCTAAGAAAAAATGTAAAAAAATCATGTTAGACTTTAAACCTGATATAGTTATAGGTGCAGGTGGTTATGTAACTTATCCTGTTATAAGTGTAGCTAGTAAACTAGGTATTAAAACATTTATTCATGAACAAAATTCTATACCTGGTAAATCAAATTTAGCTTTAGCTAAAAAATGTTCATTAATAGGGGTATCTTTTAAAGAGTCTATTGATTATTTTAAAAATTCAAATGTATTTTATAGTGGCAATCCTTGTAGTGAAAATGCTATAAATATTAAAAAAGCAGATAAAACTAAACTTGGTTTTCATAATGATAAAAAATTAGTTATATTTGTATCTGGATCTTTAGGAAGTTCTAGTATTAATAGTAAAGTAAAAGATTACTTAGTTAATTTTAATGATAACTATGAAATTTTATATATTACAGGAAAAAACTTGTATGATAATTTTGTAGAGAATGAAAAATTTAATAAAAATATAAAAGTTATACCATTTTATAATAATTTAAGCTCCTTAATGAAATCAGCAGATTTAGTTGTTACAAGAGCTGGAGCATCGACAATAAGTGAACTTGTTGCATTAAATATTCCTGCAATCTATATACCAAGTCCTTATGTAGCAAATAATCATCAATATTATAATGCTTTAGCAATTAAAAATGCCCATGCTGGTGAGATGATTGAAGAAAAAGATCTAAATTCAGAAATTATAAAAAATAAAATTAATGAAATATTAAATGATTCTAATAAAATTAATATAATGAAAGAAAATTTAAAGAAACTTGCTATAAAAAATAGTAGTGAAAAGATTTATGAAAAAATAAAAGAAATAATTTAAAAAGGGAAAAGTATATGGCAACAAAAAAAGTAAAGGTTAAAAAATTTAGTTTCAAAAGATTATTGTTATTATTACTAGTATTGTATATAATTGGTTTTGCAATTTATTATTTTTTAAAAATGCCAATTAAAAATATTTATATTAAAGGTACTGATTTAATTACTGATAATGAAATAATAACAACGGCAAAAATAAAAGATTATCCTTCTTTTTTTAAATGTTCAAATTATACTTTATCCAATAGAATAAAAAAAATACCATTAGTAAAAGATGTTAAAATAAAGAAGAATATTTTTGGAAAACTTACTATATATGTAAGTGAATATAAAATATTATTTTATAATTTAGAAAGTCAAAAATTAGTTTTAGAAAATAATAAGTCTATAGAAAACAATGATAATTATAAAGGAATACCAACATTAATCAATTATGTTCCCGATAAGATATATAAAAGATTAACTAAAAGTTTGTTAAAAGTGGATAGTGATATTTTAGCTTTAATAAGTGAAATTGAATATTCTCCTACTAAAAATAATGATGAAGTTATAGATGATACCAGATTTATTTTAAGAATGAATGATGGTAATACAGTTTATGCTAATTTACTTAATATTAAAAATTTAAACCATTATAAAGAAATATATTCAACCTTAAATAATGAAAAGGGAAGCTTATATTTAGACAGCAGTAATAAAGAAAATTTTTATTTTCAAAAATATGAATAGGTGATAAAAGTGAACATTAATTATAATAAAGAAATGGAAAAATTATTAGAAGAAATAAGTAGAGAAAAAATTGTGCCTGAATTATTATTACATAGTTGTTGTGCACCTTGTTCATCTGCTGTTATAGAACGTCTTGCACCTTATTTTAATATTTCTATTCTTTATTATAATCCTAATATTGAACCCTATGATGAATATTTAAAAAGAAAAGAAGAGCAGATAAAATTTATTCAATCTATTAATGTAAAAAATAAGTTGGATATTATAGATTGTGATTATGACAATGAGAAATATCATGAATTAGTAAAAAATTTAGAGCAAGAAAAAGAAGGGGGAAAAAGATGCTTTAAATGTTATGAATTACGTTTAGAGTATACAGCTTTAAAAGCAAAAGAGTTAGACTATGATTATTTTGGAACTACTTTAACTGTTAGTCCTTTTAAAAATAGTAATAAATTAAATGAAATTGGATTAGAATTAGCAGATAAATATAAAGTAAAATATCTAGTTTCTGATTTTAAGAAAAAAGATGGTTATAAAAGAAGCATTGAATTATCAAAGCAATATAATTTATATCGTCAAAATTATTGTGGTTGTGTTTATTCAAAGAAAGAGGATGATTAAAAATGAATTATATATTATCTATTGTAAGTACTATACCTTTTTTTGCTTATATATACCTATTAATTAAAGAAGAAATCATGGTTGATAAAAAGGATTATAAATTATTTAGATTTGATACGCTAATATTGATTGCAATATTTATTTATTTTGCTAAGTTTAAAGTTGTTTTTGTAAATAAATTATTATTTTTTACAATATGTTTATATTTATTTGTAAATAAATTATATGAAAAAAAATTAAAAGAAAAGTTAGATATTAAAGCAAATAAGATAGAAATAATTATAGGTTATGTATTAGCTATTTTAACTTTTTTACCTTATATTTTATGGAGAAAGTTATTAATTAGTTATCTTCTTGCATTTGGATTTATTTTAGTATTTCATTTAATAATGATTATTGTAAATAAAATTTTAAAAAAATAGTTTTTATCCTAAAATATGACATAGTTTAAACTATGTTTTTTTTATAATTATTATGGTGATAATATATGACTGTATATATTGATTTAGTATTTATAATAAATTTATTTTTTGATTTTTTATTACTGACTTGTGTAAAGCTGATTTTAAAAAGATATATTAAAATATATAGAATAATATTAGGAGCAATATTTGGAAGTTTAAGTACTTTTTTATTATTCATTAAAATTAATAGTTTAGAGTTATTTGCGTTTAAGATAATTATTAGTTTAATAATGCTTTTAGTAACATTTGGTTATAAAAATATAAGATATTATTTTAAAAATTTTATTACACTATATATGGTTAGTTGTGTTTTAGGAGGATTTTTGTATTTTCTTAATAATAGTTTTTCTTATAAAAGAGAAGGATTAGTATTTTTTTATAAAGGTATTTCTATTAATATAATATTTATGATTATTTTAACACCGATAATTGTATATATTTATATTAAAGAAAGTAGAGTTTTAAAAGATGAATATAGTAATTATTATGAAGTTACAATGGTAAATGATAGTAATAAAACTATTAAATTTAATGGCTATTTAGATACCGGAAATAACCTTATAGATCCAATAAGTAAAAAAAGAGTGATTTTAGTTAATAAAAATTTAATTGATAATTTTGTAAACATAAGAAGTCCTATATATGTACCTATTAAAACAGTCAATAAAAGTAGTTTATTAGAATGTTTTAAAGTTAAGGAAATATATATAAATAATAGATTAATAAATAATGTTTTAGTTGGTACAATTGATAGTAAGTTATATTTAGATAATATTGATTGTCTTTTAAATAATAAACTAAAAGGAGAGATTATATAATGTTAAAAAAGTTAAAAGAATTTTTAAGAAGTCTAAAGCTTAAATATGAAGAATGTTTCTTTATAGGTAGTACAGATATTTTACCTCCACCACTTGATAAAGAAGAGGAATTAGAATATATTATTAAAGCTCAAGAAGGTGATATAGAAGCAAGAAATAAATTAATTGAACATAATTTAAGATTAGTTGTTTTTTTAGCTAAAAAGTATGAAAATACAGGCTATGATATTGAAGATTTAGTTAGTATTGGATCTATAGGCCTTATTAAAGGAATAAAAACTTATAAAATAGATAAAAATATTAAACTTGCTACTTATGCTTCTAGGTGTATTGCTAATGAAATATTGATGTTTTTAAGAAAGAATAAAAAAAGAAGAGGAGAGATATCTTTAGAAGATGCTTTAAATTATGATTCTGAGGGCAATGAATTACATCTAGAAGATATATTGGGAACTGATAATGATATTGTTATTAAGGCTTTTGAAGATAAAATGGATAAACAATTGTTGTCTAAGCATTTAAATGATCTAGATAATAGAGAAAAGCAAATAATGATTTTAAGATATGGTTTAAATAATACAAAAGAATTTACTCAAAAAGAAGTAGCAGAAATGTTAGGAATATCGCAATCATATATTTCAAGAATAGAAAAGAAAGTTATTTCAAAACTACAAAATATTTTAAATGTTTAGTTTAAAATATTTTTTTATTATGTTAAAATAATATATAGAATAATTGTAGGTGAAAACATGGAAAATATTAGAAATTTAAGTAATAAAAAAGTAGTGATAACAAGTATCTTAATATTTATATTGATATTAGCTATAGCATTTACATATGCAATATGGACTAGTAATTTTACTCAAACTGGTGAAAATGTTAGTAATTATGATTGCTTTGATATAACTTTTAGTGAGAATAATGGTTCAGGCTTTACATTATCAAATCAAATACCTATTACTGATGCACAAGGATTGCAAAATAGCTATTATAGTGTAACTATTAAAAATACATGTAATATTGGTGCTAGTTACAATGTAGTGTTAAACAAAATGAACTCTTCAACATTAGCTGATAGTCATGTAAAAATTGCCGTTAATAGTAATGTTAGTTTATTAAGTAATTTACCTAGTGTAAAAACGTCATTATCTTCTGCTAGTTCAGCAAGAAATATTTATAGTGGGGTATTATCTGCTAGGGGAACTGCAACGATAAAAATCCAAAGTTGGATGGATGAGAATACTAGTGTTGCAGAAGGAACAAATAAAAGTTTTACTTATAAAATTACTATAGATGCAATTTCTGGTGGAAATGAACTTGCTAAATTGATTAAGAAAAATGTTATAACTTCTGAGCCTAATTTTTCAGCAAATCATACAGATAAAGGATTGTACGTTCAAAAAGGAGACAGTACAAAAAGTATAGATGGAAAACCAACATATTATTTTAGAGGAAATGTAGATAATAATTATCTTAAGTTTGACGATCGCACTATTTGGCGAATAGTAAGAATTAATGAGGATGGAACAATAAGAATTATTAAGGCTTCTAATATTGGAACTTCTGTTTTTGGCAGCAATGCATTATATAGTGGAAGTACAATAGAAACTTATTTGAATAATTGGATAAATACTACTGAATATGATGAGGGTATAACGGAATCAACATTTTGTAATGATGTTTCAGGAAATGCAAAAGATAGATTAAAAGGAGGGAGCAGTGTTAACCCAACATTTGCTTGCTCATCTGAATTATTAAAATTAAAGGTAGGGTTAATAACAGCAGATGAGGCTGTATATGCTGGGGTTATTGCAGATAGTTCATCACCATCATATCTAAGTGGGTTAGTTAGTGGTTGGGTTTATACAATGACTAATTCATTTGGTGGGAGAGATTCTGTAAACATGATGTTTGTAGGTTTAGGTTATCAATATGGAAATACGGCTAATGCTGAAGTATATCCAGTAATAAATTTAAAAGCTGATATAACTGCAGTCGGTGGAGATGGAACTTCATCTAATCCATATTTAATAAGTTTTGAATAGGAGATTAATTTATGAGCAAACTGAGTAATAAAAAAATAATAATCTTAAGTATAGTTGGCACTTTAGTTAGTTTATCTATAGCATTTACATATGCAATATGGTCAAGAAGTTTTACTCAAACAGGTATTAATACAAATGATTATAGTTGTTTTGATATAAAGTATAGTGAAAATACTAGTGGATTAACTTTATCAAAAAAATATCCAATAATTGATGAAGAAGGGTTAAACCAAGAATCATATGATGTAACTATTCAAAACATATGTAATATTGGAGCGAGTTATACTGTTTTGCTTAATAAAAAAAGTACATCAACCTTAGCTGATGAGCATGTAAAAGTTGCGGTTAATGGTAATATTAATTTGTTAAGTGATTATCAAACTACGACTACTAGTATATCTAATTATAGTGATGCAAGAGTTATTTATACTGACTTTTTATCAGCCAATGAAACCAAAACAATTAAAATCCAAAGCTGGATGGACGAAAATACTTCTAAAGAAGATGGCTCCAATAAGAGTTTTACTTATAAAATCACTATTGATGCTCAGACTAGTAAAAATTTGTTAGCAGATAAAGTATTAGAAAATAAAGTTATTACATCTGTACCAGATTTTTTAGTTGGAGAGCCACCATCAAATGGCACTAACACTGGAAGTGGTTTATACAGAACTTCTGATGATGATGGTGCAACATATTATTTTAGAGGAGATGTAAAAAATAACTATGTATCATTTGCTAATCAATTATGGCGAATAATTCGCATTAATGGAGATGGATCTATAAGACTAATTAAATCTGAAAGTATTGGTGATAGTAAATTTAATGAGCAGGCTGAATTATCTAAGTATGTAGGTTTTACTTATGACAATGCTAGTGCTTGCACTCAAGAAAGTCCATGTATTAGTAGTTATAATACTGGTTCTAAAACATTTACGAACTCTAAAACAGTGACTAATAGTATTGTTAAAACATATTTAGAAAATTGGTATAAAAACAATCTTTCAAGCTATGATTCTAAGATAGCATTAACTAAATTCTGTAATGATACAACTACAGATGATTCAAGTAGTAATAGTAAGGCTTATAATAGAATGGTAAATGGAGCACCATCTTTAACCTGCCAAGATACATCAGAAACTTTTGGTGGACTTTATAAATTAAAAATTGGATTAATCAATGCCGATGAAATGCTTATGGCTGGTGCAAGTTGGACTGATCCTGCTAAAGCTAATTATTTAGAATATAGTAGTCAAACTTGGAGTTTGACACCGGCAACTATTTCTAATGGTAGTTATGCTGCTGGATTGATGGGAGATTATGGTAATTTATCTTTTTATGTTGCCAACATTAATGGTGCATATGCTATAAGACCAGTTATAAATTTAAATGCATCTACTCAAATATCTAGTGGAAATGGTAGTGAAAGTAATCCATTTGTTATAAAATAATTTAGTATTAAAAAAATACTAAATTTTTTAGTTTTATGTTATAATCTATGAAAGAAAAGAGAAGTATTATTATGAGTAAAATTAAAGTAATGAGTGATATCTTAGCAAATAAAATAGCAGCAGGAGAGGTTGTAGAAAAATGTGCTTCAGTTGTTAAAGAATTAGTTGAAAATAGTATTGATGCAGATGCCACTGATATTAAAATTGAATTAATTGATTCAGGAATAAAGAGTATTAAGGTTACTGATAATGGTAATGGTATGGATAGAGAGGATGCGTTACTTGCTTTTTCTAGACACGCTACAAGTAAGTTATTAAAGGAAGACGATTTATTTTTTATTGATACTTTAGGTTTTAGAGGTGAAGCATTACCTTCTATAGCCAGTGTTTCTAAGGTTACTTTAATGACTTCAACTAATGAAGTAGGTACACAAATCAAAATTGAAGGTGGTAAGTTAATTTCTAATGAGAAATGTGCTTTTAACAAAGGAACAAGTATTGAAGTATCGGCACTTTTTTATAATACTCCAGCAAGATTAAAGTATTTAAAGAGTGAAACTACAGAATTAGCAAATACTACTAGTTTTATTGAAAAATTAAGTTTTGCTTATCCAAATATAAGATTCACTTTAATAAATAATGATAAAGTAATAGTAAAAACTAGTGGAAGTAATGATTTATTAAAAACTATACATGAAGTTTTTGGTATGCAAATATCATCTAATATGTTAGAAATAAAAAATAGTAATGATGATTTTGATATTTATGGTTATGTTTGCAAACCTCAGATATTAAAATCAAACCGTAATCATATGATAACTATTGTTAATCAAAGAGTAGTAAGAAATAATGATTTAAACAGAGCTATAAATGATGCTTATTATACTTATAAACCAGATATTAAATATCCTGTTGTAGTTTTAATAATAAATACTGATCCTACATTAATTGATGTAAACATTCATCCTACTAAACAAGATATAAAAATAAGTAAAATGCAAGAATTAAATAATTTATTGATTAATACAATTAAAGATGTATTATATAAAAATTTACTTATACCTAAAATAGAAGTTACGCCAACTACTAATGATTTTAAAGAAGAATTTGTTAATAATTTTATAGCAAAAGAAGAAACTCCTATAGTAAAAGATGAACAGGCAGTATTTGATTTAGGAGTGGAAGAAAATGTTAATGATACAGTTGTTATAAATGAAGAATTGAAATCTTTAAAATTGTATCCAGTGGGACTTGCATTAGGAACTTATATTATTGCCCAAAATGATGAAGGTGTTTATTTAATAGATCAGCATGCAGCTGAAGAAAGAATTAACTATGAAAAATATTTGAAAGCATTAATAAATGAAGAAATTTCTACTACATCTTTATTATTTCCAATAAGTATTGAGCTTTCACCAAGTGATTTTATAATAATTAAGGAAAATATGGAAGTTTTAACTAATATGGGTTTTAAAGTAGAAGAGTTTGGAGTTAATACTATTTTAATAAAAGAACATCCTACGTGGTTAAAAAAAGGTTATGAGGAAGAACAAATAAGAAAAATAATAGATTTAGTTATTGTAAATAAGAATAAATTTACAAGAGTTAAATTTAATGAACATATAGCTATCACGTTAGCTTGTAAAACTAGTATTAAAGGTAATACTAATATTAGTATGGATTCAATTGAGGAAATATTAAATTCTTTGGTAAAATGTGATAATCCATATAATTGTCCTCATGGAAGACCTACAATAATAAAATTTAGTATCTATGAGTTAGAAAGAATGTTTAAAAGGGTAATGAATTAATAAAATAATGTTGGGGGAATAAATTTATGAAAAAAGATTTGATACTTAATAGTGGTGAATATACATATTATAAATACGCAAAAGAAGTTGGAAGAGTAATTGATGGAAACTACACTGGACATGGTAATGATGGGAAAATAGTAAGATTTGATAAAAATAATGTAATTAAACTATGGTATGATAGTGATTTTGAATGTGAATTAAATCCTGCTACTAAAGAAGAGTACATAAATAATTTAAAAAATATGATTGATGATAATTGTAATTTTAAATACATTTATACACCAAAGAGATTTGTTATTTATAAAAATGAAATAGTCGGATATGTAATGAAATATTTTTATGGTAGAAACATAAAAGATATAAGCAAATTAACTTCGTTTAGAGCTTTATTAAGCGGTTTGAAACGATTTGAAAAAGAAATTTATGAATTTTCTAAATTAGGTTATAAATTGGATGATATTCATGATAAGAATCTAATGTTAAATCAAAAGCATAAGATATTGTCATTTGGATTAATGGATCCAGATTCTTATGAAAAATTATCTTCTTTTGATTTTATAGATTTATATGAAAGTAATATTAGTGAAATTAGAAAAATATTCTAAAAGCAAAATTAATACAATTGGTGATTTTAAAACATTATTAAAAAGGTGATGTTATGATTATATGTATTTGTGGACCAACTGGAGTTGGAAAAACTAAGTTATCTATTGAACTTGCTAAAAAATATAATGCTATAGTATTAAATTGTGATGCAATGCAAGTTTATAAAGGAATGGATATTGGAACAGCTAAGATCAAAGAAGAAGAAAAAGAGAATGTTAAGCATTATTTATTTGATATTAGAAATGTTGACGAAGATTATAGTGTTTATGATTATCAAAAAGATGTTAGAAAAATATTAAATGAAAATAAGGATAAAAATGTAATCATTGTTGGTGGTACAGGACTTTATATGAAAGCTGCTTTATATGATTATAGATTTTCTGATGAAGAAGTTAGTGATGATAGATATAATAATTTGACTAATGAAGAATTATATAATTTATGTTTAAATAAAGATAAAAATATGGATATACATGTAAATAATAGAAAAAGATTGATAAGATTTTTAAATAAAAAAGAAACGATAAATAATAAAGATGAATTATTGTATGATGCAAAATTTATTGGATTAACAACTTCAAGAGAAATTTTATACGAGAGAATAAATAATAGAGTAGATGAAATGATAAGTGAGGGATTAATTGAAGAAGTTAAACATTTTTATGATCAAAAAATTTATAGTAAAGCATTGATGACTGCTATAGGTTATAAGGAATTATATGAATACTTTGATAAACGTATTTCATTAGATGAAGCTATTGATTTAATAAAGCAAAGATCAAGAAAATATGCAAAAAGACAATATACGTGGTATAATAACCAAATGTCTATTGAGTGGTTTGATGTTGACTTCAATAATTTTAATAATACAATAGATAAAGTAATTAATTATTTAGAGGAGTAGTGATGGTTTTGGTTGTAAATATAACAAAAGAACAATTAAGGGCAATTAAAAATAATAATATTTTAGGTAGTGGAAATTTTTCAAAAGTTTATGATGTTAGTGGTAATGAAATTATTAAGCTTTGGAAACAAAATGCTATTGATATGTCAGACAATACATTGTTTTTAGAAAATATGATGAATGTATATAATAAAGGCGTGGATAGTTCAATAATCTTATTTCCTGAAAAATTAATTTATTTAAAAGATATATTTGTTGGCTATATGAGAGAAAAAAGTATAGGTGAGGAATTAAATGTCAATATGCTTTTAAATGATGAAATAGAAAATGTTTATAATTTAATCATTTTGTTAGAACAAGAATTAGAAAGAATAGCAATTGATTATAATATAAAAGCAGGCGATATTAAATTTGAAAATATGATTTATAATGAAAATCAAAATTTAATTAATATTATTGATACAGATCATTTTACAGTGAGCAATAAAGATAAATATAAGATTGCTAAATATAATTTAAACCGATTGAAATTGTCTTTAAGCACTCAATTATCCCGTACTGGTTGTTTGAGTAATATTAAAGATAAAGAAACAAGAAATATTTTAGGAAATTTGATAGCTAATGATGATTTAAAGTTTTCAGATTTAATTTATAGTATTAAAGAAAAAGAGAATGTTAGAACTTTAAATGGTTTAAAAAGAAAATAAGTTGCATAATTATGCAACTTATTTTAATTCTAAATAAATAGTTTTATCAAAAACATGTTGATTTGTTTCAGTATCTAATTTAGTTAAATCATTTGCATCTATTAAGAAGTATTTGTAATATAAATAATCTTCATTTGTAGATGTAAGAGGATCATCCCAAGTTAAATCTAGTTGTTTCCAGGTATTATTTATATAAACGCTATTCCAAATATGCATAGTACTGGCAACTTTAAAACTTTTAATATTAAATTTTTCTAAAAATAATTCCATAGCATCAGCATATCCACTACATATTGCGTAGCCTTCAAATAAAGGCCCAATTGCAGTATTTGAATGATAAGGACTAGTATTTTTTTCATTTCTTTCTTGATCGTATTTTGTATTATTGATTATATAATCATGAATAGTTTTAATTTTTTCTTCATCAGTCATATCATCAGTAATATTTTCTTTAATTATTTCATCTATTTTAGAATTTAATTTTACTATGTCATTTTTACTATATAATTTTTCTAGTTTTATTGTTACTTCTCCAGATTCATAATAACTAGTCTTAATATTTTCAAAATTATTATAAGGATGAACAAAATTATTTATGTGTGTTAATAAGACATTGTCTTGAGAAATAGATTCAACATCATTTAAACAGTCACTATATTCATCAGGACAATAAAAAGTAAATTCTTCCCAACCACTGTTTAACATAGTATAAATTATATTTAATAATTCTTGATAACTATAAGGTACAAAATTAGTTGTATTTTGAACAAACTCAAAGTCATAATCGCGATAATATGAATTTTTTGATTTTACAACGATATTTGGTTTTTTATCTAATGCACTTGCTATTTTATTTGTGATTGGATCAATAAACCATCCAACAAATACTAGTAATATACATAATATTAAAGGTAATATAAATTTCTTCACTTTTTTCACCAATTTTATTTTAACAAAAAAATATGAAGTAATCAATTCTACTTCATATTTTTTACTTTTTCATTTAATCTTGATTTTTGTCTATTAGCTGTATTTTTTTTAATTAATCCTTTGCTTGCAGCTTTATCTATATTTTTTTGAACATCTTTAACAATTTTTTGTGCAGTTTCTAAATCATTAGCAGCGATCGCTTTTTCACAATTTTTAATTGAGTTTTTAACTCTTGCTTTATATTCATGAGCAGCATTTGTTTTTTTAGCAATAACTTTTACAGCTTTTTTTGAACTTTTGATATTTGGCATGCAAAATCTCCCTTCCATAAATACATTATTGATTTTATCAAAACTTGCAATAAAAATCAACTGTTTTGTCCAAAATAATAGTGGTGATGAGTATGAAAAATAAACTATTTTTAGATATGGCGGATTCAATGAATCCAAATGATAAGAATTTATTAGATGAGAAAATTAAAAATAAAATAAAAACTAGTTACTATGAAATTGATAGTTCTAATAAAGATAGATTAAAAAAAGAGGAAGGAGAATATTTTACAATTACTTATACTGATGATGTTTTAGATAACTTTCCTAAATATTTAAATAAGGAGATAATTAAAATTTTAAAATATTTTAAAAAGAAAGTAAATAATTATGGAACAACATTAATTGTTGGGTTAGGTAATTCTAGTATTCCTTGTGATTCACTTGGGCCTAAAACTACTAATAAAGTTATTCCTACAAATCATTATTTTGATTTTTTAACTATTCCTAAAGTTGCTCTTTTTGTCCCTGAGGTTATTGGTAAAACAGGAATAAGTTCTTTTGAATTAATTAAAATGTTAGTTAATTATATTCATCCTAGTTTAATTATAGTAATAGATTCACTTGCTACAAATAATCATAAAAGACTAAACCATTGTATAGAAATATCTAATTGCGGTATTATTCCAGGAAGTGCTTTAAAAACAAATAAAAAAATTAGTAGTAAGACTTTTAATATTCCATTAATAGCTATTGGAGTACCTTTGGTAATTGAAGTAGATAAATATATGTATACTTCTTTAAATATAAATAGTTATATTGATAAATTGAGCGATATTATATCTTCTTCATTAAATGATTTATTTTTAAAATAATCTGATTGACTTTTTCAACTGGGGGGGTATCATATTACTATAGATAAAATAGAAGGAGTAGAGTTATGGAAAAAAAGAAGAATAAAGTAATTATTGTATTACTTATATTATTTATTTTAATTTCTTTAGGATTGGGAGGATTTATAGTTTATGATAAGTTTATTTCTAAAAAGGAAATAAATGTAGGTGAAGTTAAACAAAATAAGGTTGAAAGTCAGGATAAAAATAATAATTTAACAATTAGTAGTGATTTAGTTAAAAGATTATATAGCTATGTTAAATCTGATGGATTATTTGATCAAATGCTAATTGAAAAAGTTTTAGAAAAAAATGATGAAATTTTAGCTTCATCTTTAGATCAACAAACATTAAATTATTATGGATATAAGCAAATAAAATTATCTGATACAGAACTTAAGGAGTGTCAAGATTATAAAAATATTAAACAAAGTAATTATGCTTGTGGTTTTAATTCTTATATTAGTGAAACTGATGGACTAAATGTAGAATCAAATGAAACAATATCTTTTGATGAAGATATTTTAAAAAATAATGTGGAAATGATTTTTGGCAAGAATACTTATAAATCAACAGATTATTTTGGAATTAGTTTATCTCAAGCATTTTTATATGATAGCTCTTTAAAACAATATGTAAGAGCAGAAGCTCCTGCTGGTGGAACTGGAGTGATATACGAAAAAAAATTAAAAGATGTTAAAGAAAATAAAGATTATCTTACTTTAGTTGAAAATGTATCATTTGATTATACTGATTATAATGTTGATATGGAAAATCTTAATAAAAATATTTTATATAACTTTAAATTAGATAGTGAAAATAATTATTATCTTTATTCAATTGATATAGAAAAGTAAATCAAAATCAAAATAGATTTTGATTTTTTATTTGTGTGTTATAATAAGAATAAGGAAGATGTATATGATGAATAAAAAAGGTTTTGTTTTTGTAGAAACTATAGTTGTATGTGCAGTACTATCAATATCATTAGTAACTGTCTATGCTGCATTTGCAATGTTAGTTAAAAATCAAAAGACTAGAAGTAATTATGATCAAGCAGTTTATAACTATCGCTCATATTATTTAGTTAAATCTTTAAATGTTATTACATGTGACCAAGTAGTTTCAATAGATGATGAAATAAAAAATAGTTTAGATATAACTAAAGCTATTTGTGTTTCTGCAGATAAGTTAAGTAATTATAAAAATGATATTGATTTTGGTGATTACGTTAAAACTATTGCTGGTCCTCTTGATGAAAGTAGTAAATATTTAATAGTTCAATTTAACAATGACCAGAATGAAAATAAACCATTTTATTCTCATATTATAATAGGTGAAAACAATGAAGCTTAATAAAAAGGGTGTTACATTAGTAGAGTTAGTTGTTAGTATATCTTTAATATCTATAGTATTAGTATTTTTATTAAGATTATTAATACAACTTAGAGAAATGGATGATAAAAGTTTAAAAATGCTGGAATATCAGGAAAAAACTTCATTAATAATAAAGTATGTTCAAGATGAAATAAAAGATTATAATGATTGTACTTTTAAGTTGTCAAATAGTTTAACAATAGAATGTTCAAATGAAGATGTTAATATGATATTAAGTAAATCAAGTAATATAATAAGCATTAAAAATGATGCTGAAACTAAAAAATATATATTTCCTGATGATGCTAAAATTGGAGAGATTGTTACTAAAAAAGAGGAAGATAAATGGTCTATATATAAAATAGATGTAACTGATGATAAAGATAATATCTATCCAATAGAAATAACTTATTATAGAAAGTAAAATATAGTAAAAATAAAGATTGCTATTAAAACATGAATAATTCTAAAACAAAAAAATCTTTTATAAGAAATATTAGTATCTATTAAGATACTTTTTATTTGGCTATGAATACTTAAACTACCAAATGAAATAAATAATAGTGCTAAAGCAGCTTTTATATATGTATAAGTATTTAAATTAATCAAACTATTTAAACCAGAAGAAAATTCTAATACTCCAGTAATTAGACAATTTATAAAATTACTAGAAATATAAATTTTTAATAAGGAAATAATTATATTATAAAAAGTGATTGTTCCTAATATAAGTAGCATAGTATTAACACAATCTTTAATACATAGTGATATTATATTTCCCAGATTATTATGATTTATTTTAATACTATGATCATTATTTTTATCTTTCATAAAAAAATAAATAACAAAATTAGCTATATAATGGGAGATGATAATAGCTAGGGTAATTTTTTTAGAAAACATTAAAGATAAGACTGATAGTAAAAATAAGGGGTTAGCAAAAAAAGAAAAACATATAATATCATTTGCTTGTTTTAATGTGATTGATTTGTTTAGTAACATTTCTTTAGTATATTTGGCATTGGAAGGAAATCCTGAAATTAATGCAAGTAACATAATCATTATTGAATTATTTATTTTAAAATATTTTTTTATAAATGATCCAATATTTAAATTTATTAATATGCTTCCTATGACCATAAATGGAAATAAAGAAGGGAATAGTCTAAATAACCATATTTCTGTAGAATTTTTAATACTAATAATAACTTCATTATAATTTATAAGCATTAAAAATAATATTATTATAAAAAATAATAAACTGCTAAATTCTTTAACGTTTTTTTTCATAACTCCTCGATTTTTTTGATATAATTATATAGGTGATGTGTTAATGCTTAACAAAATATATGAAAGATTAAAAGAATTTATTAAAAATAATTATAAATTTTTAATTTGTTTAGTTATTTTGAATATATTATTTTGGGTAGAATTACCTTATGTTATCTATACACCAGGTGGGGCAATTGATTTAAGTGATAGAATAACTATAAAAGATGAATATAATAGTTCAGGAAAGTTACAAATGGCATATGTATCGGCAGTTAAAGCTTCTATACCATTCACTTTAGCGTCTTTTATTATTCCAGATTGGGATTTGACTCCTAAAGATGAAGTTACTTTGGAAGATGAAAGTATTAGTCAAATGCAGAAAAAAGATCGAATGTATATGGAAGAATCAATTAATAATGCTAAGATAGCAGCTTTAAAAGAATTAGGTAAAGAAATAAAAGTAACTAAAGTTCATAATAAAGTTGTTTATGTTTCTAGTGATGCTACAACTGATTTAAAAATGGAAGATGAAATAATAAGTGTAAATGGCAAGAAAATTAATTCATTAGAAGAGTATAAGAAAGAGGTAGAGTCATCTAAAGAAGGAGATATTTTAAATTTAAAGATACTGAGAAATTCAAAAGAAAAAGATATTACAATAAAAGTTTATAATACAGAGTATGGATTAAAAACTGGTATATCAATGGTAAGTATTTACGATTTTGAAAGTGATGTTGATATTAATATAAAAAGTAAAATGAGTGAATCAGGACCTTCTGGAGGTTTAATGATGACTTTAGGTATATATAATGCTTTAACAAATGATGATATTACTAAAGGAAAAAATATAGTAGGAACTGGTACTATTGATAAAGATGGTAATGTTGGTGAAATAGGTGGGGTTAAATATAAACTGATTGGTGCAGTAAGAAACAAGGCTGATGTGTTTATATGTCCTGAAGAAAACTATAAAGAAGCAAAAAAGCTTGCAAAAGAAAAAGATTATGATATAATAGTTCTCACTGGTAAAAATTTAGAAGAAATTATAAATAAATTAAAAGAATTGAGTTGATATTATGAAAAAAATTTTTGTTGAATATAATGCTTATTTAAGTGATTTATATAAGAGAGAAGAAAATGTTGGAAAGAGTGAAAAAGAACTTATACTAGAAAATAAATTATATGAAAGAGCTTATACTGTAACTAAGTGTGGACCTAGAAGTCGTCAAAAGTTAAATTTAGATTACACACCTTACTATGTAAAACCTGTTCTTAGTTTACATGGTAATAAATTAAGTGATATAGCTTATTTTAATGATGATTGTATCGGAATTTTAGTTAATGAAAATGAATTGGAAACATTAAATGTTCCATTTAGTTCAGTGTATATTTTAGAACAATCTATGGTTAGAGGAGCTTTTTATAAAAGAACTGTTGACAATATTTATTTAATGGAGTCATTAGATAATGAAGAGCTTAACACATTAAGTAAAGAAGAATCTACTTATTATAATAATTTTGTTAATAAGCCTAAGTTTGCTAAAGAAGTTAATGAGGATGGAACTATTTCACTTGTTGCATTACATGATGAAAATAGTAATTTAAAAAAATATGTTGAATGTGATGAAAATTATCCTGAAAGTATGGCTGAATTAATTAGTTATTTAAAAGTTAATTCTAAAGAAAATTTTGTTGCAGAAGACTTACCTTTAAGAGCTAAAAAACATAGAAGATTACTTAAAAGATAAATAGGATTTTTCCTATTTTTTTGTTATAATAATAGTTGGTGTTAGTATGAAAAGAAATGAAGTAAATAGAAATGAATTGTCTCCAATGATGAAACAATATATGGAGATTAAAGATAATTATGAAGAAGAAATATTATTTTTTAGATTAGGCGATTTTTATGAATTATTTTTTGAAGATGGTATTCTAGCTTCAAGAGAGTTAGAGTTAACTTTAACGGGAAAAAATGCAGGTTTAAAAGAAAGAATTCCAATGTGTGGTGTACCTTTTCATTCTGTTAAACCTTATTTAGAAAAATTAGTTAATAAAGGATATAAAGTAGCAATATGTGAGCAGTTAGAAGATCCTAAAAGTACTAAAGGAATGGTAAAAAGAGGAGTAGTTCAAGTTGTAAGTAAAGGTACTTTAGTAGATTTAGAATTTTTAAAAGAATATGATAATAATTATATTGGAAGTGTATTAGATTTTAAAACTAAATATATCTTAACTTATGCTGATGTATCTACTGGTGATTTTTATGTTTGTGAACTTCCTTATAATCAAGATAAATTATTAAGTGAAATTTTAAATTTAAATTTAAAAGAGGTTATTTTAGCAGATAATAGCGATACTAATTTAATAAATGTTTTAAAAAACAATTATGGTATAGGAATAACAATAAATAGTGAATATTTAGAAGACAGTTATGAATCTATTTATAAAAATATAAAGGATATGTATTACTTAGCTGGTATTAAACATTTATTATATTATTTAGTTATAAAAGAGTTAAAAGATTTATCTCATATTAAGGAAGTTAAAATAGTAACTAAAGATAATTATTTAAGCATGGATGTTCATACTATTAGAAATCTTGAATTATTTGAAACATTACGTTTAAAAGAAAGAACTTATTCTTTAATTTGGTTACTTGATAAAACCAAGACGGCAATGGGAAGTAGAAAGTTAAAATATTGGTTACAAAATCCGCTTAAAGATATTGAAACTATAAATAGTAGATATGATCAAATTGAAAAACTTAATAATGAATTTCTTATTAAAGAAAGTATTAGAAATGATTTATTTGAAGTATATGATTTAGAAAGATTGTGTGCTAAGGTTATATGTGGATCATTAAATGCTAGAGATGTTTTACAAATTAAGAATTCTTTAAAAGTATTACCTAGTATTATTGATAAAGTAAAGAGTTTAAATTTTAATTTGAATATAAGTGATCATAATACTTTATATAACTTACTTGAAAAAGCAATTAATGAAAATCCACCATTGACTTTAAAAGAAGGATTTTTAATAAAAGAAGGATATAACGAAGAGTTAGATGAATTAAGAAGTATTAGAAGTGGCGGAAAAGAATTTATTTCTACTTTAGAAGCTAGTGAAAAAGAGCGTACTGGAATTAAAAATTTAAGAGTAGGTTACAATCGTATTTTTGGATACTATATTGAAGTTAGCAAAGGAAATATAAAGGATATAGACGATTCATGGGGATGGGAAAGAAGACAAACTTTAACTAATTGTGAAAGATATATTACTCCTTTGTTAAAGGAAAAGGAAGCCTTGGTTTTAAATGCTGAAGAGAAAATTATTGAATTAGAATATAACTTATTTTTAGAAGTAAAAGAAGCAATAAAAAAAGAAATATTTTCTTTAAAAACAACTGCAGATGAAATAAGTAAATTGGATGCTATAATTGCTTTATCGGTTGCTAGTGAAGAATATAATTTAGTTAGACCAGAATTAACTACTAAAAATATAGTAGATATAAAAGAAGGAAGACATCCAGTTGTAGAAAGAGTTAGCAAATCTACTTATATATCAAATGATTGTGTAATGGATGAAAATACAGATACTTTGTTAATTACTGGTCCTAATATGTCAGGTAAGAGTACTTATATGAGACAATTGGCAATAATAATTATTATGGCTCAAATGGGATCTTTTGTTCCAGCTAAGAGTGCAATTTTACCAGTTTTTGATAAAATATTTACTAGAATAGGAGCTAGTGATGATTTAGTAAGTGGGGAATCTACTTTTATGGTAGAAATGCTAGAAGCAAGAAATGCTATTGTAAATGCAACTTCTCATAGTTTGATTTTATTTGATGAATTAGGTAGAGGGACGGCTACTTATGATGGAATGAGTATAGCTGAAGCCATATTAGAATATATTAGTAAAAATATAAAATGTAAGACTTTATTTTCAACACATTATCATGAATTAACTAGTTTAGATCAAAAGTTTAGTAATATTAAGAATGTTCATGTATCAGCTTTAGAAGAAAATGGAAATATTACATTTTTACATAAAATAAAAGATGGTGCAGTTGATAAGAGTTATGGTATTCATGTAGCTAGATTAGCCAAAATGCCAGATGAGTTATTAAAAAGGGCAGATGAAATATTAAAAGTTTATGAAAGTGAGAGTAAAGTTGAAAAGCAAGAGCAGTTTGTTTTTGATTTGACTCCAACTAAAAAAGAAGATTCTAAGATTGAACAAGAATTAGAAAAAATTGAGCCATTACAAATGACTCCAATAGAAGCAATAAATAAATTATATGAGTTAAAACAGTTATTAAAAAAATAAGTATATTAAAACATATTTATTTTTTTATGACATTGATTAAATTTATAATAATATGGTATTATATATAATAGAGAAAAGATTGGTGATGTAATGTGTTAAAACCTAGTAATAATATTGATAAAGAATTAAAAAAGGTTCAAGACAAAGGGATAACAAATTCTAAAAATAAAATTATTGTTATTGTTGTAGCTATTGCTGTTACAGTTTTTTTAGGGACAACATATGCATTATTTTCATCAGATGGAGTATTAACAGCATATTCTTCTAAAGTTAATAAAAAAGTAACAGTTACAGTTAATTCTACCAATGGTACAGTTAATTCTTTATCAGGAATCATTTTAAAAGACAATGAAATAAAAACTTCTCCTAACTTTTCATCTACTTCAGATCAAGGCTTATATGTTCAAAAAGATGATACAACAAAGAGTATAAATGGGAAACCAACATATTACTTTAGAGGAAATGTAACAAATAATTATGTGACATTTGCAGGTATGACATGGCGAATAGTCAGAATAAATGAAGATGGAACTATAAGA
>QWCE01002386.1_pt1 | contig 23786 bp, 18 predicted proteins | sample 1972531 | NCBI WGS metagenome assembly QWCE01 (sample SAMN09866716, study PRJNA288562) | Human gut metagenome isolate term4_stool, whole genome shotgun sequencing... | reverse complement strand
AAGAAATTAAAGTGGCATTTTCTACTGTGAATAGATGGGAAGGTGGCAAAGCAAAGCCTAACCTTAATGCTATGAAAAATATAAAAGAGTTCTGCCTAGAACATGATGTTGATTATTCAGATGTAGAAGAGGCATGGCTTGATTTTGAAGTAAGGAGTAAATCAAAATGATTAGAGATATTATGACTGCGAATGAAACAGTTACACCAAACCAGCAAGAAATAAACATTTTGAAGGAAATTTTTCCATCATGCTTTCGTGCCGATGGCTCTTTTGACATGGTAAGATTTTCTGAATTTTTAAAGGATAAAATTGATATTTCCCATGAGGGATACGAATTAAAGTTTTTATGTAAAAATTACGCAAAAATGCTGGCATCACTTGATACTGAAACAGTGATCGTTCCTGATGAGGTACACAACAGTCTTCCTGAAAATGTCAACAGCAAAAATGTATATATCAGTGGTGATAACCTTGATGGATTAAAACACCTGCTTAAATCTTACGCAGGGCAAGTGAAGTGTATTTATATCGACCCCCCATATAATACCGGAACAGATGGCTTTGTATATAATGATAAATTCAATTTTACAACAGCAGATTTGGTGTCAAAATTGAGCATTGATGAAGAACAGGCACAGCGTATCCTTGATTTAACAAATCGAGGTAGTGCTTCGCATTCCGCATGGCTTATGTTTATGTATCCACGTTTACAGCTGGCAAGGGATGTTCTTTCCAGTGATGGGGTGATTTTTATATCAATTGATGACAATGAGGTAAGTAATTTAAGACTCCTTTGCGATGATGTTTATGGTGCTGAGAATTTTATTGCCTGCTTATCTGTAGAGAATAATCCTAAAGGTAGAAAAAATTCTGATTTCATATCTGTTAGTTCAGAGTACTGTTTGATTTACTCAAGAAACAAAGATATGTCATATTTTGTTGAAAATGTTCCAAAGGCCGCAAGTGATATGACATTGGATGAAGATGGAAACTATGTTCATAATAGCGGAAAAAGAGTTCTTGTCGGCGAAAATGGATTCAACAATTATGTTAGTAACTTCAACTCAGATAAGAATTATTCTGTGTATTATAAAAAAGCATCTAATGATATTATTATTCGTAAAGAAAATGTTGGCGAAATCGACAGTGAATTAATTTCAAGTGGTTATGTAAGATATGCTTCTGTACGTGATGGTCAGTTAGTTGAAAACACATACACTGAATCTAAATTCATGGAATTATTTGCCTCAAAAGCATTAGATTTTGCTTCAGAAAAGATTTACGAAAAAAACTTTGCTGATACTATACGAATGAAAAGTCAGTTAATAAACAGAAAATACGAAGCCATAGTAGATGGTACCAAAATGGATTACAGTATGGAGCTAACAACAACAGGTGCTGGAACATACTTAAAGCAATTGATGGGTACAGACGAAGCTATATTTTCTGCACCTAAAAATATGGGATTCTTAAAGTTGCTTTTTTCACACTGTTTTCAGATGATGAATTTTTTGTTTTAGACTTTTTCTCAGGGTCTGCTTCATCGGCAGATACTGTCATGAGGTTGAATGTAGAAAAAAAGAAAAACATCCATTACATTGCAATTCAATTACCAGAGGATTTGGATTATAAATACAACAATACAACTGGTCAAGATAAAAAGTCTGCAAAAGTAACAATTGATTTTCTCGATGCACATAGCCATCCGCATACATTAGATTATATAGGCTATGAACGTATTTTATATGCATCCAGAAAGTTACATGAGGAATATCCGGATACTACTGCCGACCTTGGTTTTAAGCACTATACATTACACGAAGTAAGTCAGACCACATTAGATAAAATCGAAAATTTCGATAACAGTGGATTTATCACGGACACTACCGTATATGATGAATTCGGTGTAAATACCGTTCTCACAACGTGGCTTGTCCATGATAATTACGGTTTTGTGAATAACTGCGAGATGGTAAACCTTGCTGGGTACACAGCATATTGGTGTGAAAACCACTTATATCTTATTAATCCAGATCTTTCAGAAGAAGCCATCAAAGCCCTTGTAGAGAAGTACAATACAGAAGGAACATTTAACCCTCATAATATAGTTCTCTTCGGATACAGTTTCAAATATGTGGAAATGGAAAACTTAAAGACAAATGTAAAGATTCTCCGTGATTCTGAAAAGAATCTTAAAATTAATTTGGATATCAGATATTAAGGAGGTGCAGGTTTTGGAACTTATATTAGAACGAGAATTGGACCATCAACAGAAAGCTGTTGATGCCATAATTTCTGTCCTTGATGGAATCACAATGATAAAGCCGCACCTTGCCTATGAAAATCCAACATTTGATAGAAAAGAACTTCGTTTGGTTCATAATTTGACGGAAGTTCAAAAAAATATCCGTGCTGACTATCGTGGCTGCCGTGATGACGGAGATTACCTGAATCTTGATATTAAGATGGAAACAGGAACAGGAAAAACCTATGTATATACACAAACAATTTATGAGATGCATAAAAAGTTTGGGTTTAACAAGTTTATTATTGCCGTACCCTCTCTTCCTATTAAGGCAGGCACATCACAGTTTATTGATGACAGTTATGTAAAACACCATTTTTCTGACGCGTGTGGCTATAACTGTGATATTGAATTAGGCGTATTGGAAAGTCCTAAGAAAAAGAAAAAAGGCTTTTTAGCTATGCCTCCTGCTATACGTGATTTTGTGACAGGCTCATGCCAGAATTCAAACAAAATTTATGTATTACTTGTTAATATGCAGTTGCTGACAAATGGTAACATGCTTACTCGATCAGACTACGATTATTTAGTTGAGGGATTTTATAGACCTTTTGATGCATTAAAAGCAACAAAGCCGGTTGTAATTATTGATGAACCACATAGATTTTCTCGTGACCAGAAAGCATATAAAGCAATTGTTGAAGAATTATGTCCACAGATTATTATTCGTTATGGAGCAACCTTCCCGGATACAACTGTTGGCAAAGGTAGAAATAAGGTAACTTTTAAGGACTTTAATAACCTTGTATATGAACTTAATGCTTGTGATTCCTTCAATCTAAATTTGATTAAAGGGATTGCGAAGGAACATTTTGAACCCTTATCAAAAAAGGAAGAAAAGGTTAAACTGTTATCCGTAGTATCAAAAACTTCTGCTACTTTCCAATTCAAAAAACGTGGCGAGGAAACAAAGACCTATACACTTACACCGGGGGATTCGCTTTCTATAATTGATTCATCTTTTGAAGGACTTACAATCAGTGCTATTGGTAAAAATTTCATTGAATTGGTAAACGGACAAGTTAAATATCAAGGTGAAGAATTCAACACAGATATTTATTCTTCATCTTATCAAGAACAAATGCTGAAGTTGGCAATTCAGAGACATTTTGAAACAGAGCGTCAGAATTTCTCCGGTAGACAGTTCAAAATTAAAACTCTTGCTTTGTTCTTCATTGATGATATAACTTCTTACCGTGATTCAGAAGACGGCAAAGAGGCTTATTTGAAAGTGATTTTTGAAAGATTATTGCTTGAGAAAATTGAAGAATTGTTACAAACACTTCCAGATAGCGAACAGGAATACAAAGACTACCTTGAAGCTAGCAAAGCCGATATTCCTGCTTGTCATGCCGGTTATTTTGCACAGGATAATAGTGACTCAGATGAAGCTATTGCAAATGAAGTTGCTGATATCCTTCATAATAAGAAAGGTCTTATTTCTCTCCGTAAAGAAGATGGCTCATTCAACACAAGAAGATTCCTGTTCTCTAAATGGACTTTGAAAGAAGGATGGGACAATCCTAATGTATTCACAATTGCAAAATTACGTTCTAGCGGAAGTGATAATAGCAAACTGCAAGAAGTCGGTCGTGGACTTCGTCTTCCTGTCGATGAAAATGGTAACCGTATCTCTAACGAGGAGTTTAAGCTTAATTATATTGTTGACTTTACTGAAGCTGATTTTGCTGAAAGACTTGTTGATGAAATTAATGGTGAATTACCAGAAACGCTTACTCTATCTCAAGATGCATTGGATAAGGTTGCTAAAGAACGTGACGTTGACCCAGATGATTTGTTCATAGAATTGATGAGTAAAAAATACATCAATCGTAACTATGAGATTCGTACCGAAAACAGAGATGCTTTTTATGCTGATTATCCAGAATTCGCTACGGGTGTAGGTAGCAACAAGGTTACTGATGTCAACAAAAATAAGAAAGAGGTAATTCATGTAAGAAAAGCTGTATACTCTGAATTAAAAGAGTTATGGGAACGCATTAACCAGAAATACTATTTATTCTATGATGTAGATTTGACAGATGAAATCCCACAGGCATTACATGACATTTTAAGAAAAGTTGGTACCTTCGGGAACGTAACATTGTATAGCCATAGGGATCAAGTGGCTATAGAAGGAAATGCGATGGTTGTTAAGGATGATACAGGTGTATCGTATTCGATAAAACGCCCTATTCCTTATAATGAGTTTTTGAAAAGAATTAGTCAACAGACAAGCATTCCTATTACTGAAATTCACAAAGCTATGTGTGAACTTTCTAAGGAGAAGGACATTCCTGAAGAATACATAAACGAGTATTCTGTAGCAAATATTGTATCTGCTTTTACAGATTGGCGTATTGAGAAAATGCAAACTCGTTTTAAGTATAAACGTTCTGCCCAGCCTGTTACTGAAACAGCATTGACCTACAAAGACGGAACACCTAGAGATGTTATTAAACAAGGAAATGTGGGTACGAAATTTGCTGAAGGTACACCTTCTGACAAATATCTGTATGATAAGATTGTTTTTGACTCACCTCTTGAGAAGGCAAATATAATGACAGACATTGATGAGGTTGTGGTTTACGGAAAAATACCAAAATCAAGTGTTGCAATTCCTACAATTGTTGGCGAAAACTATAGCCCAGACTTTATGTATGTTGTTAAGCATAAAGATGGAACAAAGGAATTGAATATTATTGTGGAAACAAAGCTGGTAGAAAACAAATCCACACTTCGAGGAATTGAAGATGCTAAGATAAAATGTGCAGAGGCTTTCTTCAAACAACTTACTATTGATGGATACACTGTTTCATTCCATATACAGTTAAGCAATAAGAAAGTCAAGCAGATTATCGAAGATGTAATTGCGGGATAAAGGAGAGATACAAGGTATGTTTGGAATTACATATGATACGTGGAAGCAGACATGCCAAATGTATTTTAAGTTAAGTGAAGGTAGTAAAAAGTCCTATTTGCAGTGGTTTCCTTTTTCGAAAATCACTGCAGATGAGGAAGAATATATTGCTAGTGAAGAGTTCTTTGAAAAATACATAAGAAAAGCTGCGTTTGTATTGTTTCCGGAAGCAATGCATCAATCCGAAAACTTTCTTCAAAAGGGAGATGGGAGCTTTAGAGATTCAAGTCTCTTATCTCCAGTTTTGTATTTAGTATTACAAGCTATAGGCAAAGAAATATCTAATCATTATCAGACTGTAAGAAATATGAATATTGATGCTTTTTATGCAGGAAACTATGATTATATGCGTGCGAAGTATAAGCAGGATTATGACGAGTTTTACAAGCTAATAAATGCCCACATTTCAGACTGCCAGTATTTTATTAAAACTGATATTACTAACTTCTTCCCGAATATAAACCTTGATATTCTTATTAATCAAATTGACAAAAGAAGTAATTTAGCAGATGTTTGCTTCACTCCTACTCAATTGAAAATGATAAAAGAATTGTTGTTATGTTGCGGAGATGGAAAATTCCCAACAATAGAAAACAGCACTGCGTCTTCATATTTAGCAACAATTGTGTATATGGACGAAATAGATAATCGAATATACCAGTTTATTAAAGAGAAAATAGATTGTATCAGTGATTTCAAAATCATTCGATATGTTGATGATATGTATATCTTGATTAATTCTTCTCATGACATTGTTAGGCTGCACGATGCTTATAACCAGATTAGAAACGAATATTCTTCTATTTTAAAAGAATATGGATTGTCTCTTAATACAAAAAAGTGTTGTTTAAAGCCTGCAAGAGAAATCAATGATGAACTGAAAAAGTCAATATATGATGAATATTTCAATGGCATTCAGCATGATATTGAGGAATTATTTGAAGGGAAGTTCCAAGAGTTTTTGAATTCGTTATTATCATCACTTAAAGAAGATTATATCGATGTTGAACACTACAATTCGTTGATTGAACATCACTTTAGCAGTGATGATATTGAGTTTACGCCAACAGAAGTTTATAACCATTATATTTACGAATGCGAGGAAGTAATTCAAGACAGCAAAGTAATATCCACAATATGTAAATTGATTAACACAGATGTTTCTTTTATTAGTTTAGACCCAAAACGTTTATCTATAATGATAATGAAGACCAAAAGTCCATCTGCTATAAAAGCTTTACTTAATCAGTTGTTTCAACGTAATCGAAAAGGACTTTGGAATTCATATGACACATCAATTGCCATATCCTATTTAATTCAGAGTGAGTTTAGACATATTGATTTGCTTGATGCTCTAAATGAGAATAGTACAAATCTTAAGAATTATTACTATTACTGTTGTAAAAATAGCTTTTTATCCACACTTCGTAATAAGAAGATTAATGATTATCTACACATTATTGATAAGGACTGGAAAGCATACTTCCTATATTTCATGTATTGGGTGGAGAAAAAAAGACATAATACATTGGCGGAATATGCATTTTATAAAAACTACTTTGACCGTTTTACAGCTGATTTAGCATTCTACTATAATTATGAACCTACTTGTAAGAAACCAAACTATAAAGGTTTTTACAAAGAGCAGACATTTAAGACTTTTTATAAAGAGATTGTCGGTGCCGAAGAAATAATCAAGCGTGCGCATGAGTTAAGAAACGCAAATCCAATGTCTCATTCATCAGCAGGATTAATTGATAAATCAACTACATCGAATGATATAAAAAGATGTATTGAAGATTTGAATTCGCTCATTGATAATTATAGAACTATACATTGCTGATAATCTCGCAGACTGATTCGGTACTTGAGGTAACAAAGCAAAAAGAAAACGACCACACAGGAGCATTTCTACTCTTGTATGGTCGTTATTTCTTTTGTCCACTTAAAGGTTGTCAGTTAAACTTGATTTCCATAAATCCCTAATTCAATGAGCCTTCGTGCCCGTTAATTTTTTAAATTATTTAATTATTTAATATTTTTCTATTATGTCTAGCATTACATTGTCCACGTCTTTAAAGCCTTCTCTCGATAGTCTTCCTATGTTTGAGATGGTTTCTTCTATGGTTGCTCCTACTACTCCGACATTTTCTTTAGATATCATTCCATTTACTGCAAGATAAGCTGCTATTATCGCTTCTTCTGCTGATGTGGATAGTTTCATGGAGCATGATTCTTTCGCTCCGTCACATACCATTCCTGTTAGGTTTGCGTAGATATTTATTGGTGCTCCTGCTATCTGTTCATCTGTTCCGCCAAGCATCCATGCTATTGCTGCGCTGGCTCCTACTGCTGCTCCTATGGCGCATCCACAGATTCCTGAAAGTTTGCCTGCGTATTCTTTTACGTATCTATTTATTATATGGGCAAAGAAGAGCGCTCTTCCCAATCTGTCTCTGTCTATTCCCTCTTCTTCTGCTACTATTGCTATTGGCAGGATTACTCCTATCCCTTGGTTTCCTGATCCTCCAGAGGTCACTATTGGGCAGTCTCCTCCTGTCATTCTCATGTCTGCTGCTGATGCTGTCATGATTCTCGCCTTGGTGACAAAGTTATCTGGTAGTATTCCTTTTTCCTTCAAGCCTTGTAAAGTTGAGCCTAGTTTGCCATTTTCTTTTAGTCCTTCTTTTGATGCTTTGAAGTTCACGTCGATTCCTTCTAGTGTGAAGTCAAATGTGTGCTCTGGCGCTCCTTCTACTAATTCACGAAGTTCCTTAAAGGATAGTTTTTTTACGTCTATGTCGTCTTCATCGTCTTTTGCTTCTGTCTTTGGTTCGTTTCTATATACTACTTCTCCGTCGACTTTTACTTCGCTTATATTTGTGTGAGCTTGTGATACGACTGCTACCGCTTCGTGGTCTTCTGTCTTTATTTTTACATCTACATAGACATTTTCTATGGTTGGTATATGTTTTACAGTTACTTTTCCTTCTTGTAATAATTCTTTGGCTCTTCTTATTACTTCGTCATCGATCTTGTCAAATACCATGTATCCATCGTCTACTGTTGGTGCAAACATTCCTAGTGCTGCCGCTAGGTCAAGTCCTGTTTCTTTTACTACTGGAATATATACTGCTTTTCCATTTTTAAATATATTTTGTGATGTTCTTACTTCTACTGATTCTATTTTCGCGCCTGTATCTATATAGCTGCTGCACACATTGGCACAGTAGCCCACAGCTACAGGCTCGGTACATCCGAGGGCTTTGTCAGAATCTTGTTTTACAATTTCTATTAGTTTATCTAATGTTTTCATACTTTTTATTCAATACCTTTCCTTTTCTTATTGTTCCTTCTGAAGATGAAATTGTAATTATGTCTCCAGATTTTATTTTCTCTGTTATATCTTTATTTCCTACTACTGTTGGTAGTCCCAAGTTTAAGCCTACTATTGCTGATGGACAGGTGTAGCCTGATTCTTCTACTACTAATCCTCCAGCTCTTTCCAAATACTTGGTAATTTCTTGAGTTACTCCCTTAGTTACGACTATGGCGCCGTCTTTGAAGTATTTTACGAAGTCTTCTTCATTTTCGATTACTACTGCTCGTCCAGTAACTTCTCTGTCGCCTATTCCAACTCCCTTTGATAGGATTTCACCTATTATTTCTACCTTTATAAGGTTTGTTGAACCTGCTAAGCCAACTGGCACTCCTGCAGTGATGATTACTGTATCTCCTGGCGCTACCAGTCCTTTGTTTACAGATGTTTCTATGGCTGAGTCAATGACGTCGTTGCTGATTTCTTTTGTGTCAACTAGGATGGATTTTACTCCCCATTCCATATTCAGTTGTCTTCTCACTTTTTCGGAAGTTGTCGCTCCTATTATCAGTGACTTAGGTCTAAATTTTGAAATAGATCTAGTTGTATATCCTGATGTTGTAGCTGTTATGATCGCCTTTGCATTTAGATCTCTTGCTATTGTGCAGGTACTCTTGCCTATTGCATTTGTTATGGTGTTCGATACTTCTTCAATCTTCCTACTTAGAATTTCATCGAAGTCCATGGACTCTTCCGTCACTTCTAGGATCTTTCTCATTGTTGCCACTGATTGGATTGGATATTTTCCACTTGCAGTCTCTCCACTTAGCATTACGCAGGAAGTTCCATCAAGCACAGCATTTGCAACGTCGTTTGCCTCTGCCCTCGTCGGTCTTGGATTTCTGATCATCGAATCGAGCATCTGTGTCGCAGTGATTACTACTTTTCCTTTTTCGTTACATTTTTTAATCATGTTCTTTTGAGCGATTGGCACTTTTTCTGTGTCTATCTCAACTCCAAGATCTCCTCTTGCAACCATGATTCCATCTGATGCTTCGATTATCTCGTCTAAATTTTCAAGTCCTTCCTTGGATTCTATCTTTGAGATTATCTTGATATTATAATCTCCTTCTTCCTCAAGAATTTTTCTAATATCTAAGACGTCTTCTGCCTTTCTTATAAATGATGCGGCGATGAAGTCCATATCATTTCTCACAGCGAACTTAATATCTGAAATATCTTTTTCAGTCAGTGCCGGTAAATTTACTTGAGCGTCTGGAACATTTACGCCTTTTCTCGAAGAAATCTCTCCTCCATTGAAACAGCTGCAGTGAATTTCTGTTCCCTCTACAGACTCTACCCTAAGTTCTACAAGGCCGTCATCTATCAATATCCTCGAGCCTACTCTTAAGTCTTTTGGCAGATCCTTGTAAGAAACGGAGGCGATTTTCTCGTCGCCTTCCAATTCCCTAGTGGTCAAGGTAAATCTATCTCCAGTTTCTAAGTTTACCCTCATTCCGTCTTTAAATACTCCAAGCCTTATCTCTGGTCCCTTTGTGTCGAGCATGGTGGCTATAGGTAAATTAAGTTTATTTCTGATATTTTTTATTTTTTTTAATCTTTCAAGATGTTCTTCTTGAGTTCCGTGAGAAAAATTAAGTCTACAAACATCTAAACCCTCTTTGAAAAGTGCTTCCAACACCTGCTCTGAATCTGAAGCAGGGCCGATGGTGCACACAATTTTTGTTCTTCTCATAATATCTCCTTTGAAAATATTATATCATTAATTTATACCAGCCGTCTAGTAAAGCTATATAAAGTCACTGTACTTTATATAGTATTTATTTTTAATTTTGATTGATTGTAACCACAATATGTAGTATTATATATTTAAGATTAAAAAGTGAGGGAGATAAAAATGTATGTAAGAAAAAGAAACGGCGACAGGGTGCCATTTGACAAAAGTAAGATAGAAATTGCAATAGATAAAGCCATGCATTCTTCAAACGGAGTCTTCGTTGAAGGACAGGCTAAACTAATTGCCGATGAAATATTCGAAGATGCAAAGGCAACCAATAAAGAATTATCCATCTATGATATTGAAGAACAAGTCTACTATAGACTTATAAATTTAAATAATCCAGCTACTGCAAGAGCTTACGAATCATATAAATCCGTTCAAGCATTCAAGAGAGAATCCAATACCACAGACGATGAAATAATTGGACTACTAGATCAAACAAATATCGAAGTTATCGATGAAAACTCAAACAAAAACGCAATCATCGCCTCTACCCAAAGAGATTTAATCGCAGGAGAAGTTTCAAAAGACATAGCAAAGAGAAAGATGATTCCAGCTGACTTAGTCGAAGCTCATGACAGCGGTGCAATACATATCCACGACTTGGATTACTTCATCCAACCGATATTTAACTGTTGTTTGGTAAATATGAAGGATATGCTTGACAACGGAACAGTAGTAAACGGCAAGATGATCGAAACGCCTAAATCTTTCCAAGTAGCATGTAATGTAATGACACAGATCATAGCACAGATAGCATCCAACCAATACGGTGGACAATCAATAGATATTTCCTGTCTCGGCAAGTATCTAAGACGCTCCTACGAAAAGAATCTAAATCTATGCGTAGAAATGATTGGCGACGTAGAAACTGCACAAAAGATGGCAGATGCAATGACTAAGAAGGATTTGCAATCAGGAATCCAAACCATCCAATACCAAATAAATACCCTTATGACTTCCAACGGTCAAGCTCCATTTGTAACACTATTTATGCACGTAAATGATGACGATCCATACATTGAAGAAGTTGCACAAATAATAGAAGAAATACTTCTACAAAGAATCCAAGGAATCAAGAACACAGCAGGCGTATACGTAACACCAGCATTCCCAAAACTAATCTATGTACTAGATGAAAATAATATTCACAAAGATTCAAAATATCACTACCTAACTGCCCTAGCAATTAGATGTACAGCAAAGAGAATGTACCCAGACTATATCTCAGCAAAGAAGATGAGAGAAAACTACGAAGGCAATGTATTCTCTCCAATGGGATGTAGAGCATTCCTATCACCATACAAGGACGAAAATGGCAACTACAAATTCGACGGAAGATTCAACATCGGCGTATGCACAATAAACCTACCACAGATAGGAATACTGGCGCAAAACGACGAAAAGAAATTCTTCGAAATATTGGAAAAGAGACTCGATTTAGTCAAAAGAGTTGGACTACTTAGATATGAACATCTAAAGAATGTAACCTCAGAAGTAAGCCCAATCCACTGGCAACACGGAGCAATCGCAAGACTTGGACATAATGAAAACATAGACCACCTACTAAAGGGCGGCTACTCCACAGTGACCATCGGCTACATCGGAATCTACGAAGCGTCCATGCTAGTAAAAGGCGTGCCACACACAGAAAAAGAAGGCTTTGAATTTGCAATGAAGATCATGGACAAACTAAACGAAAAGAAAGCAGAATGGACCAAAGAAACAGGACTTCAATTCGCAGTATATGGCACACCAGCAGAATCACTGACCCACAGATTTAACACCATCGACAGAAATAGATTCGGCATTATAGAAAACATCACAGACAAAGGTTACTACACCAACTCATTCCACGTAGACGTAAGACAAAATATCACCGCATTCGAAAAATTTGCCTTTGAATCCAAATTTCAAGACAAATCCCAAGGCGGCTGCATCTCCTACGTAGAAATACCAAACATGAGTCATAACCTAGACGCAATAGAAACAATAGTTAAATATATCTACGACAATATCCAATACGCAGAATTTAACACAAAGAGCGACTACTGTGCAAAATGTGGATTTGACGGAGAAATAAAAGTCAACGAAGAAGGCCAATGGGAATGTCCACAATGTCACAACACAGATAAATCAACCCTTACAGTAGTTAGAAGAACCTGCGGATATCTCGGCGAAAACTTCTGGACAGAAGGCAGAACCAAAGAAATAAAAGACAGAGTACTACACATCTAATGAACTACGGACAAATTAGAAAATATGACGTGGCAAACGGTGAAGGCATAAGAACCTCCATCTTTGTCACAGGATGTAACCATCACTGTAAAGGCTGTTTCAACGAAGAGTACCAAGACTTTGACTTCGGAGATAAATGGACGGACAAAGAAACAAGAGAAGTCATAGAAGATCTAAAACTTCCAGAAGTATCAGGTCTCACACTAATAGGCGGAGAACCGATGGAACATCCTCGTGAACTAAGAGAAATCGTAGAAAAAATAAAAAGTGAAGTGGATAAGACCATCTGGATCTACTCAGGATTTACCTATGAGAAAATCTTAGAAGACGAAGAAAAACTTGCACTCTTAAAAGAATGTGACATATTGGTAGATGGATTATTTATAGAAAAAGAACTTGATCTAAGCCTTAGATTTCGAGGCTCAAGAAACCAAAGAGTAATAGACATACAAAAATCCCTCGCAAATGGCGAAGTCACCATTTGGGACAAATTATAAACCTAGGACAACCTAGGTTTTTTTGTGTTTAAAATAAATATTTTCAAAATTTGCAAAACTATCCTTTAAAAAGTTTCGTTGTACTATAATATAAGAAGGAGGTAAGACTTGAACGAATTTTTAAACAGAAAGAAAGTAAATATATCTTTCAAAACTTATTTTATCGATGCAATGGGCGCCATGGCATATGGACTATTCGCATCATTACTCGTAGGAACAATACTTAACACCATAGGGCAAGAATTTAATATAGAATTTCTATCCAAAACCCTATGGCCAATAGTACAGGCGGCAACAGGACCAGCAATAGCAGTGTCCATAGCATATTCACTAAACGCACCGGACCTAGTCCTCTTCTCATCAGCAGTAGTTGGAGTAGCAGGATACCAGCTAGGAGGACCGATAGGAGTATTTATATCCACCATCTTCGCAGTGGAATTTGGGAAATTAATCTCTAAAGAAACTAAGATCGACATCGTCCTAACACCGGTGGTAACAGTCTTAGTAGGAGCAATCATCGCCACATTTATAGGACCATATATCCAAGCTATGATGGTAGCAATCGGAAACGCAATCATGGCAGCCACGAAACAACAACCACTAATCATGGGCGTCATAGTATCAGTATCAATGGGTATGATACTAACATTACCTATAAGTAGTGCAGCAATCTGCATAATGCTTGGACTATCAGGATTGGCAGGAGGAGCAGCAACAGTTGGATGCTGCGCAAACATGATAGGATTTGCTGTAATCTCATACAAGGATAACGGCTTCGAAGGACTGCTAGCACAGGGAATTGGAACCTCAATGCTACAAATGCCAAACATCATAAGAAAACCAATAATCTGGCTACCATCCATAATCGCATCAGCAATCCTAGGACCGATCTCCACAATAATCTTTAAGATGGAAAACACGCCACTAGGATCAGGCATGGGCACCTGTGGATTCGTAGGACAGATAGGAACCATAAACGCAATGGAAGGTATCTCAAAAGGAACAGTGGTACTAAACATGGTGCTACTTCACTTCGTCCTACCAGCAATAATATCCTATATAGTGTACCTACTATTAAGAAATAAAGGCATAATAAAAGACGGAGACATGAAACTAAATTAAAGTTAGACTATGTTTTTAGAAAAAAGTTAATAAAAGAGATGAACCCCAAAATCATTAATAATAATGAAGGGGTTTTTTAATTGTCAAATCCAGAAAAATCAATTAAACAATAAACTATTACTGATTATTTTTCATAAAAATGAAAAACTTGTTAAATACTTTAAAGCATAGCTATTAAAAAAATAAAATTGACAAACAAAATATAGAGAATCAAAAATCTTAAGTTAATCTTAATAATCCTTTTAAATTATCAAAACTTATAACTATTTAAAATATTCTCAAAAAACAAACGGAATGTTGCAAGCTACGTTTAAGCTCCATTCCGTTTGAAATAATATTATTTTTTTACGTTTTCTTATTTAGGTAGAAATTCTTTTTTTCGTCTTCCTTATATTATTTGCCCATATTAAATACTTAAATAAAAACTTTACTTTCTGATTCTAAAAATCGATTTAATATTAATTTAATTTTTAATTACATATTAATTTAAAAACAAACCAACAATAATGGAGTTTTATGTTAATTTTCACATTATTCTTTATCTAATCATTTCTAGATATGGAAGTTTTATAAAAGTCCTAATAAACCTGGCAACCATAGACTAAGTGGTTCAAAGAATGTAGTTAGAATTACTATTGGGACATACCCTATTAAAAGTAGTTTCATAGCTGGCCCAATTATTTCCTTAAAGTCAACTTTTCCTATTTTCATTCCATAATATAATACACTCGCATATGGTGGAGTTAAGCTTCCTGCAGCTAAATTTATAGTCATTATAGCCGCTAATTGTACTGGAGACATGCCTATCTCTGTTATTAACGGAAGTAATAAAGGAGCTGTTAAAATTATAGCTGTCGAATCATTTACTATCATTCCCATGAATGCTAAAAATAGATTAATCAAAATTAAAATTAAAATTTTATTATCGGTAAGATTCATGATTATCGTTACTAACTTTTGAGGGATTTTTTGCATTACAAAAGTCTGACTCAACATTAAGCAAAGCATCATCATAACCATTATAGCTCCAATAGAAACTGAAGACTCTTTAAATATTTCGAATGTATTTCTTACTTTTAGTGTTTTATAAATAAAAGCACCTATAACTAATGATACGCCTACTGCTACTGCCGCTGCTTCAGTTGGAGTGAAAATACCACCATAAATACCACCCAATATTATTATTGGTACTAATAATCCTGGTATTGAGCTAATAAATACTTTAGCTGGCTTTTTATCTGTCTTAACTTCTCTTTCAATATCTACTATCTCTTCAGGAGGAAGTTTTTTTACATAAAGATAATTTATAGTTGAGAATGTAATTATTACTAATAACCCAGGAATAACAGTTGATAAAAAAGATGCTAACACTGAAGTACCAGTTACCCAACCATATATTATAATTGGAATACTTGGCGGTATTAATGCTCCTAAAACTGAAGCACATGTGACTAATGCAGTTGAAAATCCTCTTTCATAACCTCGTTTTTCCATTTCAGGAATTAAAATAGGACCAACGGCAGCAATACCTGTAAAACAGCTTCCTGATATTGCTCCAAGTAATCCACATGTCACTATGGAAATAAATCCTAAGCTACTTCTTGCCTTTCCTACTAGCAAGTTGGCTAGATCCATTAATTTTGTTGCAATGCCACTCTTGGATATTAACGTTCCGGCTAGCATAAAAAATGGTGTTGCAAGTAACACAGGACTTAACATTTGATTAAATCCCCAAATGAATAAACCAACCAAATTGATATCATATTTTAACACCATTAATATTAATCCGCCGCCAAAAACAAACGGCATAGGTAATCCCAATATTAACAGTATAATAAGTACTAGTAGTACAAGTCCAAAAAACATCATAAAATCATCTCCTTCTTTTTAGAAGCTTTTAATTTTTGTATAAAGTTACTTAAGCTTAGCAAAAACATTAAAGCTAAACCTGTAAAAATAGAAACTTCAGCTAAAAACATCGGAAGATTAAGCGTTGCACTAAGCTTCCATGTTTTAAAAGAATATTTAGTCATCTCAAAAGAAAAAATTGTAACTATTAATGTTATTACTAAAGACAATATAATTTTAACCCAAGCCGCTCTTTCTAATGTTCTTTTACTTTTAACAAAAGACTCTAACATTCCACAATCAATATGTTCTTCTTTTAAGGAGGCAGCAGCGCCTCCTATTAAATATAACCAAATAGCTGGAAAGTTCATTAATTCTTCTATTCCAAGTAATGGAAGTTTTAGCGCTCTTAAAATAATTTGGACTATAACAAGTAAAACTAGTAGCATTAAGCAAAATGAGTTAAACACATCTAAAGAAAATTCTATTTTATTTCTTAAACTTTCCATGTTTTCTCCTTTAAAAATCTCTAGGCGTTGTGTAATCGAAATTCATATTAATTTCTGATTTAGTAGTTTCTCCGTTAGATATATCTAAAATTTTATTAAATAAATCTTCACCAACTTTTTCTATTTCTTCTCCTTCTATTACACGACCTGCATTGAAATCCATTATTCCATTAAGTTTTTTATATGTCTCTGGATTTCCAGTAATTTTACAAAGTGGCATTATAGCATTTCCTATCGGTGATCCTCTTCCTGTACTAAAAGCTGTAATATTTGCCCCTGACATAGCAAATGCTGTCGTTACAAATGAATCCGGACCTTGTTCCCTTGTGTCTAATATCCATAATCCAGGATAAGGTATCTCTTCACCTAAATGTATTATTCCTTGTATTTCAGAACTTCCCATTTTTTTTACATTGCCCATAGACTTTTCAACTAAGGTAGTAATTCCTCCTTTTTTGTTACCTGGAGTAGGATTTACATCTTCAATTGTTTGGTTGTTTTTTCTGTAAAATTCTTCTCTTAAGTTTTTCACCATATCAAGAATATCTTTACCTACTTCTTTAGTCTTCCCTCTTTCAGCTACAATATGCTCACTACCTGGAAACCCTGCTACTTCTGACATAAGAACACTACCGCCTTGACTAATTATTTTATCAGTCATAACTCCAATGGCTGTATTACCTGCTATAGCTGTAGTCCAATCAGAACCTCCACATTGAACTCCTACAACTAAATTTTTTAGATCAACTTCTTCTCTTTCTAATTTCATTGCATTTTCTTTAATAGAGTTCACGTATGAAACGCCTTGTTCTATTGCTTCAAGTGGACTTTCATAGTCTTGAACTAATAATTTATAAGTGTCCTTGCCTAAGCCTAAAGAATATGAGTATAATTCTTCAGCATCTACTTGTTCACAGCCTAATCCGACTACAACAACTCCATAAACATTAGGATTGTTAATAGCTCCATATAATCCTAGCTTTGTTCTTTCTGAAGCTGCGTCAGATTCCATACATCCGAAATCGTGTACAATTGGAATGGCTTCGGCTTTTTCCGCTATTCTTATAGCTACATTGTTGGCACACTGAACTGTCGAAATGACAACAATATAGTTTCTTATACCTACTTTTCCATCTTTCCTTTTATATCCAAAATAATTCATTTTAGGCCTCTTTCATAAATTTTTTAATATATTCATTACAAAGTTCTTCTGTTATATCCTCTAAGTTGTGAACATGTACATATTCGCCAACTTTGATATCACCAACCGCTCTTCCAATTGGAACGCCATATTTTATTACATAATCATTATTTGAAATTTCTTTAGTCGCAATTTTATGTCCTTTAGGTATTTCTGATAATGATTCTATTTTCACTCCATTTATCTCTACAACGTCACTTTTTTCAATATCATCTGTAGCGATAGCTACATTATCTTTTGGATCTATTATAAAAGCTGTTTTCATTATTTCCTCCTACTCTTGATATCCAATTTCTGCTTTGATTTTGTCAAATATTTCTTTTCCAAATTCACTTTCTATATTAGGCCAAACTTCTTTTCTTATCTTATTAGAATACTCTTTGATTTGTTCATCTGTGAAATCATAAACTGTTGTTCCTTCTTTTTTAAACAGTTCATCATATTTGCTTTCTTCTTCTTGAGCTTGAATAAATGCATTATCTTCCATTTCTTTAGCCAATTTATTTATTGTATTTTTATCATCATCTGATAAACTTTCATATAAATCATTATTCATATATAACCAGAAGCACTCAAAATGAGTTTTTATAGGCATTACATAATTGATTAATTCTTTATATTGTGTATAATATCCTTCCGTTCCTGCTCCTAAAGCTCCTTCAACTACTCCTGTCTGAATGGAGGTAAAAATTTCAGAAGCTGGAAGAGGAGTAGTTTGGAAGCCTAACCCTCTACCTAAATTATCCCAAGATTGTGAAGATGGTACTCTTATTTTTAATCCTTTTTGAGAATCAGGGTTATATGGATCATTCGGTTCTTTTGCTAATGCAACCGCTCCAAAATATTGTGGATAAACTGCTAGCAACTTAATATTTTGTTTTAATAGTCTTTCTTCTACATACTTATAGATGACTCCATCCTGAGAGTTATATAGTTTTTTTGCTTCATCCCATGTAGTTACAAGATATGGAGCTACTTGCACAGATAATGTTTTATCAACATTATAGCCTATAGAAGACAGTTGCATTTCTACATCGCCTAAACCTATTCTTTCTTGAACAACTGAGTAGTCTCCAAGTTCGGAATTAGGATATATTTCAATTGATATTCTTCCGTCTGTTGATTCATTAAGTTTTTCAGCAAACCATTTAGCACTTTCATCAGTTCGTGTGTTTTCTGGTCTAATATGTGCTAGCTTGAAAACTCTGTTTTCACCTGAATCAGATTGCTTATTTTTGCCGCTAGAGCAACTAGTTAAAAGCATTATACAAACTAGTAATAAAGTAAATTTTGTAAACTTTTTCATTTTAATACCTCTTTCTTTAAATATTTTTTATTATTTCTTCTAAAATATTTGCATCAATTTTATTTATATTCCTACCTTCTTGAATGAAGTCGTAATCAAGTAATTCGGAAAATAAACTAATAATACTATCCATTACTGGAGTCTCTACATTTAATTTCTTAGCAAAAGTAGCCATAGGAACTAACCCAGATGAAACATCTTCTATAATAAACCTATGATCTAGAGTCAAAGGACCTTCGATACTACTATATGAATTATTTGATTGTATTAATTCATAAAGATCATCCCCTACTAAATTGTATGATTTCTTTAACCATTCTTCTATACTTATCAAATTAATACCGCATGCCCTTCCAATTTTTAATCTTTCATCATCCATCTTTTTCATAATCTTAGCTAAAGATGGTGTTATTCCTTCATGATAAAATTTAAAAGATGATTTATTATCAATTTTTACCAGGTTGAATAGCATGGGAATTGTATGTAAAATTGGAGACATATTTCCCAAGCTTGTAATAATTGTATTGGATTCGGCTTGAAATTCATCAAACATATTACCAATACTATCTAATATTTTCTTATTATCTTTTGGATTTAATGCTGCAAAGCTCATATGTCTCTTTACGTTCTTTATATTTAGTTCAGTCAGATCTTTATTAATCCTAGAGACAAACAGTAAATCTTGCGCTTCTGCAATTACTGGACAAAGATTTTTTCGTTTTTCCTTTAGAATATTAAACATCTCTAAAGCTCCAAATGTATGACCTGGATTTAAAAATAAAATCATATCATCATTAAGATAATTAACTATTTCTTTTGTTAGACTTAAAATATTGTTTGTCGTAATTGATATGAATATGAAATTTGAAAATTCAAAAATATCTTTTAAATTATTCGTAGAATTAAATTTATGTACTGTATTTTTTGTTTTTGAATATATCATCAGATCAGTGTCTTTTAGTTTAGAAATTTTTTCTTGATCCTTATCATAAACTAGAACTTCACAATTATTTTCAATTAGTCTATGCGCTATTGCTAGCCCACCACCTCCAGCTCCGATTATAGAAAACCTTTTCAATAAACATCACTCCTTTCGTATGATTGTAATACAATAATACAATAACCATATATGCTTTGTCAACACATTAATTTAATTTTTTTATAATTAAATAAAGTTTACTAATAAACTTATTATTTATCATATAATGCTTAATTTTAAAAATAACTATGTCCATTAAAACTATTCCAAAACTTTAACAACAAATTACAGTAATAGAAAAAATTTAGAAAAAATTAATTCATAATTAAATCTCATAACCTTGAACTAAAAGTTATTAATTGTTCTATTCTATAATTTTTTAATAACTATCCATTAATTTAAAATCAGTAATTTCAATACTATATATACAAATAAAAAAAAGTACATAACTAAAATAATTAAATTAATAAGTGATTTCTAGAACTGTAAGATTAGAAGCCTGTATTAAATTTAATATAAATTTCTTGAAATTAACTATTGGTATATATATACTATTAATATAATTTAGTATTATAAATAAAAAAAATATAGGAGGAATTATGTTTAACGGTGTAGTTAAAAAAACTACTCTAGTTGAGAGTGTAGTGAATTTAATTATTCAAGACATAGAAAAAGGCACTTTAAAGATAGGACAAGTATTGCCACCAGAAAATGAAATGGCTAGTTCTTTGAATGTATCTAGAGCAACTATAAGAGAATCTATCTCTTATTTATTAGGACTAGGAGTTTTAGTAAGAAATGATAGCTCTACAGTTGTTCAAGGAACACCTAAGCAAGTAATATTTAATAACTTATCTCTTTTAATTGGAGTAGGGGAAGAAACAAATACTTTATATGAAACTAGACTTTTTTATGAAGTCTCATTTTCTTATTTTGCTGCTTTGAAAGCCACTGAAGCCGATATAAAAGAATTAATTCATATTAATAACATGATTATAGATAATGTAGAGGACGGGAATAAGTATCTTGAATATGATTTTAAATTTCATTTTAAATTAGCAGAAATTATGGGTAATGAATTTTTATCTAAATCTTATAAAGGAATAATGGAGAAATTTATTGATTTGGAAATTAAAGATGAAATGCTAAACCAAGAAAATGTTATTAAAAACACACCAGTATCTCATTCAAATTTGATTGAAGCCATTATTGAACATGATCCAAACAAAGCTGTTGAAGTAACGATGAAAAATTTAGTTAGTGCAAAAGAAGATCTTGTTGGAAGAAACATAAGTAAATTTATTGAAAATCTAGACAAAAGTAATTAAATTAAACAAAAAGGCTATGGGATTTTCCATAGCCTTTTCATTTTCTATCTTATTTAATTAATTCTTATTTAGTTTTATTCTGCTCGATTACTTCTTGCAAGAGATCGAGACTCTTCACTCCCAGGTCTATGCAGGGTGGGTTTTCCGCTATTAGATCGACGCAGTCGGTGGAATTTCCTAATTTTTCGAAGTTTTCTACATAGACTGCACATATTCCTGCAAGATCCATAGTGCCATATGGTGGCTCCTCTGGTCCAAAGATAAGAGAAAGTGCTGAGATTGCCCCTGTTAAGTAGCCACAGGTTGAGCCTGCTCCCATTCCTCCTCCGAATCCTGCCACTGATTTCACTACTTCTTCCGGAAGATTTAATTCATATTCTTCATCCACTGCAAGGATTATTGCCTCTGCACAGTTGTACATGGGACCGCCGTGGTTTGTGGCTTCATCCATGTATCTTAAAAATATTTTACTTAACATATTTTTCTCCCATGATTTCCTTGGCTCTTTCGTAGAGCATGTGGACCTTTTGTCTCTCTTTTTCGTCTATGTCTCCTTGGTATTTTCCACCTTCAAAGAGGTCTGTCATCTTGTAGACATAGTACCTAAATCCGCCTTCTTCTCTAAATCTTGCCACATATGTGGGATGAAGCGCCACTTCGAAGTTGGTATCCTCTGTTTTTGTGATATCTATCTCCACCAGCACTCCCATTTCCGTGTCGTATGTGCCCATCCATGGTTGTCTTTGGTTGGAGATGGAGTTGCCCATTGAGTATATTAAAAATTTATTTCTTCCGCCGGCTTCCCAAAGTCCTGCTCTTCCAAGCACATGTGGGTGAGATCCAAGCACAAGGTCGACTCCGTTATCTATCATAAATTTGGATACTTCCTGTTGTAGTTGTGTCGGGTTTGTATTGTACTCAACGCCGTAGTGAGGCATGGAGATGATAATATCTACTCCACTTCCCTTTAGATAGTCAATATCTGATTTTATCTTTTCATAGTCGATTGGGCTTATGACATATTTCTTGTCAGCAGGAATCACTCCATCCATTCCGTTAAAGATTTCTGAATATGAAATAAATCCAACTTTTATTCCCTTTAAATCAACTATCGGTGGTTTTTCGTCTTCCGTCTTTCTCGTGCCGAAGTGGACAAATCCATTAGCATCTAGCTCGTCAATTGTCGTAAATATTCCTTCAATACCAGTGTCGATGCAGTGGTTGTTTGCTGTGGACATTCCCCTAAATCCAGCTTCTTTCAAATATTTCAACGCTTCTTTCGGTGCATTAAACATTGGATAGCTGGCAAGTGGTTTGTTTGGATTTATGGTTGTTTCCAAATTTGCAAAGGCAAAGTCCGCTCCCTTTAGATCTTCACTTAACTTTTCGTAAAAGCTTGTGAAGTCATACTCACCTTTTTCTTTGTCAAAGGCATTCTTGTATGTTGGCAGATGAAACATTACATCTCCAGTAGCCATCAGCTTTACATGGATTGGCTCTACCTTTTTTCCCGTCTCTACTTCTTCTATATTTTCTTTTTCTTTTGGTTTTAGAACCTGGGGCTCGTTATGATTTTGATAATAAAGGTATGCATATGATAGACACAGGGCTGCCGCAACTATTACCAATAGTCCTGACATTAATTTCTTCATTTTTTCCTCTCCATCGCTTCTATTTTTGAAAACTCACATCCGCAGTAATCCTGTCTATAGAGATGCAATTCTTCCGATATTTCCACTGAACGCTTAAATCCATTTTTCTTTTTAAAATCGCTAACTAAGTAGCTTACTCCGAGTTTTTCTCCCAATGATATGCCCATCTTGTTTAGAATTTGCGAATTCTTATGAGGGCTTATGGATAATGTGGTGGTGAAGTAGTCGTAGCCATGGGCTTTTGCGTACTCGCCTGCTTTTTTAAGGCGAAGGTAGTAGCATCTCATGCACCTTTTGCCACCTTCTCTCTCCTCTTCAAGGCCACTGGCAATTTTCAAAAACTCATCGTGATCATAAGGCACAGTGACTCTCCCTATCTTTGCGTCATTATTCTTTTCCACATGGGCGATTACCTTTTTCTGTTCTATGACCCTCTTATCAAATTCGTCTTTGCTGTCGAGATTTGGATTGAAAAACAAAATATCTATTTCGAAATATTTTACCAACCTCTCAAGCACCGCTGTGGAACATGGTCCACAACAGGAATGGATTAAAAGCCGTGGCTTTGTATCTAATTTTTCTATTATTTTATTCATCTCTAAGTCGTAATTGATTTTCATAATGGTATTATATCATGTAGAAATTTATTTTATATTTGAACCTTGAATTTATAATCTAAGTGCAACAAAAAATGATTCATAGTTTTCTGATAAAATAGAATTTGCAAATAAAACTAAAAATCAGGAGAAACTATGAATC
>QWCE01002380.1_pt1 | contig 23824 bp, 13 predicted proteins | sample 1972531 | NCBI WGS metagenome assembly QWCE01 (sample SAMN09866716, study PRJNA288562) | Human gut metagenome isolate term4_stool, whole genome shotgun sequencing... | reverse complement strand
CTTTGCACATCACCCGACAGAGCTTCGTGCAACTCTCACTGCCGCTATGGAAATGGGCTATAAAAATGTTTGGGCTGTATTTCAGCCACATACATATTCAAGAACTGCTATGCTTCTTGATGATTTTGCAGACGCACTTTCAATACCTGACCATACAGTTCTTTCTGAGATACTTGCTGTTCGTGAAACAAATACATATAATATCTACTCTAAAGACTTAGCTGATAAAATCAAGGGCTGTGTATGGTTTGAAACCTTTGAGGAAATCACAGACTTTGTTGTGAACAGCGTTAAGCCTGGAGATTTGATTATCACTCTTGGCGGAGGTAATGTATATATGTGTGCAAATATGATTTATGATAGACTCAAGCAGAAATATGCTGAGTAATTAGGTGAATTTATGGCTATTGAAATTATAATTAAAAATAAATCCGCTAAAAAAGAATTGCCATCTATTGATGTGCTTACAGGTGGTAAATTCAAATATGGTTCTTTCGATGGTGTTCGACTCAATATGGAACAAAAAGGTCCTGATGGCAGTATAAGTATGTTTAATCCAGAAAGAATCGGCAGGGGTATGAGCGTAGGCTTTGGCGATAATGAGATAAGCTTATTTTTGCCACTCCCTTCATCTGCTGAAGAAATTGCTGATTTCTATGCTACGGCTGCTCGTGTGGCTGATTTCTGGAACAAAGAAGTCGAGGCAAGTCAGGGTGGAGAAATATTCGACCCATATAATTCAAGCAAGCTTGCAGAAGCTGCAAAAGCAAGCTCTATTGAATCAATAAAAGAGATAACAAGTGGAAAATTCCAAAAGCCGATTTTGTTTTGTGCAAGATGGGCATTATACCTTGGTGAGGGTGATTTAAAATTTCTCAAAGAAGGAAATCCTTTAGAAGCGTTTAGCGAATATATGCACAGAATGCAGAATATTGACGCATATTATGCTCGCCCTAATATTATGACAACAAAACGCCGTGATTGTGTTTTTGGAATGTATGTTTTCACAGAAGGTGTTGTAAGTATAGTTCCTGCCATACCAAGATGCCCATTTGGATTTAAGAACGCAAAAACAGGCAGACCTATTGAGATTGAAGATTGGTATATCAGCATCTACTCACACGATGAAGAAAGTGTTCTCGGACATCTTATGTATGATGATTTTCTCAAGGCATTGAAAAAAGAGGATTATCTACATTATGATGCACAGAATATCTTGTTAAAGGGTCTAACAAGAGAAAGAATTGATTTTATGCTAAAGAAGTTTGGTACACTTCCGCCAAACTAAAAATTAAACAAAATGTTTATAGAGTATATTTGTTCTCGGATTTTCCATTTTAATGGTTTTAGGGCAAATATGCTCTATTTTTTTGAAAATCGTTTAAAATATTGTATTTAATGCAACCTTTGTAAAATTTTGTTGTCTATATAGGTGAAGAGGCTCTTCTATAATTCAAGTGAGGTGAGAAAATGAATGATAAGCAAATAATTGAGTTATATATGGAACGTTCCGAAAAGGCTGTCAACGAAACCTACAATAAATATTCAGCGTACTGTAATAGCATTTCATTTTCTATTCTGCAAAATTCAGAAGATGCAGAGGAGTGTGTCAATGATACATTTCAAAAAGCGTGGGAATCTATTCCGCCGAGTGAACCGAATAACCTAAAAGCATTCTTAGGTAAAATAGCAAGAAACATATCACTGAATAGATTAAAACATAATAATACCCAAAAAAGAGGTGCCGGGCAAATAGATGTACTTCTTTCAGAGCTTGAGGAATGTATTTCAGATAGCTTCAGTGTAGAAAATGAAATTTATAGCAAACAGCTTTCACAGTCAATAAACGCTTTTTTAGAGAGCTTGACATCAGAAAAGAGAAAAATTTTTGTAAGCAGATACTGGTACACCCGTTCTATAAAGGAAATTTCAGAACAATATGATATTAGTGAAGAAAAGATTAAATCTATACTTTTTCGTTTGAGAAAACAGTTGAAGAGCCACTTAGAGAAAGAAGGTATTATTTATGAAAAGTGAAGATTTATTGAAAGCCATAGGTAATATTGATGATAAATTTATCGAGGAGGCTGCTCCTAAGATAAATGCAGTTAATGAAACCAACGCAGCAGAATCAAATGATAGTGCGAAAACTGATGATAAAAAACTTGTTGAGGTTGTTAAGGTTAAGCCAAGAAATACATTCAGAATAGTTGCATCTATTGCGGCTTGTGTGTGTCTTGCTGCGGCTGTAAGCTTTGCTATAATAGGCTCAACAAAGTTCAAACCACAGGTAGGTGATAATGGTTCATGCTCGTCAGACAGTGTATGTGCCAAAGGAAATAACAATAAAGAGGAAATATATAATTCATTAGAAAGTAAATATGATTTTGAGAATTCCAAAAATACTTCTTCAAGTACAGTAGCAAGTGATTCTGAAAATTCCAAAAATAATACTTCAAGTGTAGTAGCAAGCAGTTCTGAAAGTTCTAATTCAGCAGAACTATCTAACACAGATATTCCAGATATTTATTTCTGTGCGGGTTCTAAGAAAATCACTTCATCTGATGTGAAAGCAATTAAAGCAGGTATGACCTATAAGGAAATTATCAATCAGCTTGGTGAAACTGCAAACTTTGGACAAGGAAATATTCGTCAATATATCGTAGACGATAAATTGGTATTACCATTGAGATTTGATAGCTTGTCAGATGTTTGCAAAAAAACAGGCGAGGAACTTTTAAAGCAAGCTATTCCATATAAAGTGCCTGAACGCATAAAGGATAAGCTGAATGACGATATATACGCTGTAGTTATAAACGATAAGTTTATAAGCTGTATTAATGGTGAGCCAGATAACTGCTGTACAATTGATTTATCTGATGCAGAGATTAAGTTTGAAAATGGAAAAACTGCTACTGCTGCTGATGTTAAACCTATGTCCAGTGTGCTTATCAGCTATGATATGGTTGCGGAATCATATCCAGGAAGTATGCACTGCTTAAAGGTAACTATTCTCGATAGCAATTCATAAAAACACCTAAAAGTCTTTTAATTAAAATAACTAAATAAGGAACGGCTCATACCATTCTGTTGAACATTGACGAATATTATGCTATTATTATTGCAAAATAATGTTCAGAGAGGTTTTTGGTATGAGCTATTCCTTTTTTTCTACGCTTTCACGCCTTAAATACATAAATCGTTGGGGTTTGATGAATAATACAAGAAACGAAAACCTTAGCGAACATAGCCTTGAAGTAGCATTTATTGCTCATGCACTTTGTATAATTAAGAATAAGCGTTTCGGCGGAAACATTGATGCAGATAAAGCGGCAGTTTATGCAATGTTTCACGATTGCACAGAGATTATTACAGGCGACCTGCCAACACCAATAAAATACTCAAGCAAAAAACTGCGTGAGGCATATAAGGCTGTTGAGGAAGAAGCTGGAGAAAGACTTTTATCAACTCTCCCAGATGATTTGAGAGAAGAATATGAAAAATATTTTGTAGTACAAGACGGCGATGAAGAAATATGGAAAATCGTAAAATCAGCGGATAGATTGTCAGCACTGATAAAATGTATTGATGAACGCCGAATGGGCAATATGGAATTTTGCAAGGCAGAGGAAAGCACAAGAAAAATAATAGAAGAAAATATGACACCTGAGCTTGCAGAATTTATCAAAGAATTTATGCCATCATATGGAATGACACTCGATGAGCAAATTAAAAAATATAATGAATAAACCGACAATAATATAAGTTTTTAGGATTTATTATATTTCTCATTGACGGTAGAAAATTTATAATAGGAAATTTTCTGTTAATATCGCCGATTTTTGCGGATTTCGTTGAATTTTGCCGATATATAAGCTATAATGACAAGAATGGAAAGGGATTTAAACATCTTATCCTATGTGCTTATGCACTGCAATATTAGAAAGGTTGTGATGAATTTATGCAAGATAATCACAAGAATGATGACTTTGAGGATATTTTCTCTGATTCGTCATATTCAAGCTATGATGATATAAACAATTTTCCGGTTGAGGTAAGAAGTCGTCCCTCAAGCAATGCCCAAAAGAAAAATAAATCTCAAAAATTCAAGAAAATGTGGATTGCTAATATTGCAATCTGTCTTGTTTCAGTTATATTTATATTAGGTGGTTCGGCGTGTATATATGCTTATAGCTCAATAAGCCGTATAAACTATAATAAACTGTCAGAGAATAGTTCAAGCTCAAGCAAAAGTTCAAGCTCATCAAAGGCAGAAAGCAGTACAACATCGTATAATATGGGGACTATTCCCGATACCTTAAAATCTGATGATGATGTTCTTAATATTATGCTTTTTGGTGCAGATAAAAAAGTTGAAGGCGAAGCTTATGGTCGTTCAGACTCTATGATTTTGCTTTCTATCAACAATAGAACAGGTGACATCGTTATGACATCGTTTTTGCGTGATTTGTGGGTTGAAATTCCAGGATATTTTCCTCATAGACTTAATACCTCGTATGCACTCGGCGGAGCGGAGCTTGCAATAGAAACTATCGAATATAATTTCGGCGTAGATGTAGACAGATATGCGATAGTTGATTTTGATAGCTTTACAAATATTATAGATACTCTCGGCGGTATAGACCTTGAGCTTACTGACGAGGAAATCGACTATATAAACTGGCAGAGCTGGAAGAACAATCAGGTTCAGACAAGACACGAAATTACTGCAAAGGCCGGTGTAGTTCATCTTAACGGACGACAGGCTCTTTGGTATTCAAGAGATAGAGATAGTGCTGGTTCTGACTGGGATAGAACAAACCGTCAGAGAATCGTTCTCAATACAATTATGAAGGATTTGAAGAAGTCTAACCTTGCACAGATTATGAGCATTATATATCAGGTCGGACCTATGATTGAAACAGACCTTGACAAGGGCGAAATTGTTTATCTTGCTCAGAATGCTTTGAACTATCTTAATTATGATGTTACCGCATTGAGTGTACCTGATTTATCAGGCGGAAATTTCTCTTGCCCAAAAATTGACGGAATGGATGTTGTTACAATCAACGATTGGGACGCAGAGAGAGCAAGAATCCAGATGGCTATTTTCGGAAGCTCAGATTGTGAAGTTTCAAACAATTCATCAGAAGAAACAACTATTGACGAACAATACAACAATGCAGCTTAAATATTAAAAAAGAATCTCCTATGCTTACAGCTTTAGTAAGCGTAGGAGATTTTTCTTGTTTAAAATGCCAATATCAAGTTAAATTTATAACAACCCAGTCGGGTGTTTCTTAAACAGTGCTGCTGAAATTCAAAATACTTTATTTAAATGATATTGCATAAATCCTGAAAAAATGCAAAAAAATAAGGAAACTTTGCAAAAATACTTGACAATAGCTTCCCACGGATTTATAATAATATACTGCACCATAATAGATAAATATTCCCTTTTCGTGTGCTTGACTACAAGATATTATCACATATTCGACAAAAAATCAAGTCTAATTTTTCGAAAATTTTTCTTTATGACTTTGCCGAATATATAAAGGGAAAGTTAAAGACGGTTAAATGATGAATGGAGTGATTGGCCAAATGGTAAATGTCAAACCTGTGCGTCTCGGTAATACCGAGAGAATGAGCTTTGCCCGTATTGACGAAGTTATTGATATGCCTAATCTCATCGAGATTCAGAAAAATTCATATCAATGGTTCCTTGATGAGGGTTTGCGTGAGGTTTTCAGAGATGTTTCTGGTATTTCTGATTATACAGGTAATCTTACGCTCGATTTTGTTGATTATGAGCTTGATACCGAGCACCCCAATTATAGTGTTGAAGAGTGTAAGGAGAGAGATGCAACTCATTCCGCACCACTTCGTGTAACTGCGAGATTACACAATAAAGAAACAGATGAGGTTAAGGAAAGCCAAGTATTTATGGGCGATTTTCCTCTTATGACACCAAGTGGCACATTTGTTATCAATGGTGCTGAGCGTGTTATTGTTTCACAGCTTGTCAGATCTCCTGGCGTTTACTATAAGATGGAATATGATAAAACAGGTAAGCAGCTTTTCAGCTCAACAGTTATCCCTAATAGAGGCGCATGGCTTGAGTATGAAAACGATGTCAACGATGTTTTCTATGTTCGTATTGATAAGAACAGAAAGCTCCCTGTTACAACATTTATCAGAGCTTTAGGTCTTAGCTCCGACACAGATATTATAGATTATTTCGGTGCTGACGAAAGAATCCTTGCAACAATCGAAAAGGATTCATGCAGCAATACCGAAGAGGCTCTCAAGGAAGTTTATAGAAAGCTTCGTCCAAGTGAGCCACCAACAGTAGAAAGTGCTCAGGCACATATCAATGCACTTTTCTTCGACCCAAGAAGATATGATATGTCAAGAGTAGGTCGTTATAAATATAACAAAAAGCTTGGCATAGCAAATAGAATTGCAAATCAAAAGGTTGCAGAGCCTATCGCAAACCCACTCACAGGTGAGGTTATGGCAGAGGCAGGTCAGGTTATCTCTCCTGCTCTTGCAAGAGAAATCGAAGATGCAGGTGTAAATATTGCTTTCGTTGAGCATATCGAGGGCAAAATCGTTAAGGTTATATCCAACGCAATGGTTGATATTTCCAAGTTTGTTGATTTCGATGCAAAAGAAGAATGTGATATTAAAGAGCGTGTTCGTTTTGCTGTTCTCAGCGAAATTCTTGGCGAGTGCGATAATGACGAAGAACTTAAAAAGGAAATCTGCCGCAGAAGAGATGACCTCGTTCCAAAGCACATTATCATTGATGATATTTTTGCAAGTATCAACTATATGAACTGTCTTGCAAACGGCATTGGTAATACTGATGATATCGACCACCTTGGCAATCGTCGTATCCGTTCTGTTGGCGAGCTTCTTCAAAATCAGTTCAGAATAGGTTTCTCCCGTCTTGAAAGAGTTATTCGTGAGAGAATGACACTTCAGGCTCAGGACCTTGAAAATATGTCCCCTAATGCGCTTATCAATATTCGTCCTGTAACAGCTGCAATCAAGGAATTCTTTGGTTCATCACCACTTTCACAATTCATGGATCAGAATAACCCTCTTGCAGAGCTTACACATAAGAGAAGACTTTCAGCTCTTGGTCCTGGTGGTCTTTCAAGAGATAGAGCAGGATTTGAAGTTCGAGATGTTCATTACAGCCACTATGGTCGTATGTGTCCTATCGAAACTCCTGAAGGTCCTAACATCGGTCTTATTTCATATCTTGCAACCTTTGCAAAGATTAACGAATATGGCTTGATAGAAGCACCTTTCCGTAAGGTTGATAAGGATAAGGGTGTTGTTACAAATGAAGTTGTCTATATGACAGCTGATGTTGAGGATAACTATATCGTTGCACAGGCTAACGAACCACTCGATGAAGAAGGACACTTCATTCACGAGAAAATCAACGGTAGATGCAGAGATGAATTCGTTGAAGTTGAGCGTGATAAGGCTGACTATATGGACGTATCTCCAAGAATGGTTGTTTCTGTTGCTACTGCAATGATTCCGTTCCTCGAAAACGATGACGCAAACCGTGCTTTGATGGGTTCTAACATGCAGCGACAGGCTGTTCCGCTTCTCGTAACAGAGTCACCTATCGTTGGTACAGGTATGGAATATAAAGCAGGTGTTGACTCAGGCGTTTGTATCCTTGCTTCTGAAGATGGTGTTGTTGAGAGTGTAAGTGCTGACCAAATCAAGATGAGATATGATTCAGGCAAGACTGAAACTTTCCACATTATTAAGTTTACACGCTCAAACCAGGATACATGTATCAACCAGATTCCAATAGTTAACAGAGGTCAGCGTGTTAAGAAGGGCGAAGTTCTTGCTGATGGTCCTTCAACAAATAACGGTGAAATCAGTCTTGGTAAGAATGCTCTTATCGGATTTATGACTTGGGAAGGTTATAACTACGAAGATGCTGTTCTTATCAGTGAAAAGATAGTTCGTGATGATGTTTATACATCAATTCATATAGAGGAATACGAAACAGAAGCTCGTGATACTAAGCTTGGTGCTGAGGAAATTACAAGAGATATTCCTAATGTCGGCGATGATATGCTTAAGGACCTCGATGAGCGTGGTATTATCCACATCGGTGCAGAGGTTCACACAGGCGATATTCTTGTCGGTAAGGTTACACCAAAGGGTGAAACAGAGCTTACAGCAGAAGAAAGACTTCTCAGAGCAATCTTCGGTGAGAAGGCTCGTGAGGTCAGAGATACTTCACTTAGAGTTCCTCATGGTGAATATGGTATCGTTGTCGATGTTAAGGTATTCACAAGAGAAAATAGTAAAGATGAGCTTCAGCCAGGTGTAAATCAGGTTGTCAGATGCTATATCGCACAGAAGAGAAAGATTTCTGTCGGTGATAAAATGGCTGGTCGTCATGGTAACAAGGGTGTTGTTTCCAGAATACTCCCTGTTGAAGATATGCCATTCCTCCCAGATGGTACTCCGCTCGATATAGTTCTTAACCCATTGGGCGTTCCTTCTCGTATGAATATCGGTCAGGTTCTTGAGGTTCACCTCGGTTATGCCGCTAAGGCACTTGGCTGGAAGATTATGACACCTGTCTTTGACGGTGCTCACGAAGATGACATCTTTGATATTTATAAGGATATAGAGAAAAAGGCGAAGGCAGGAGAATTGCCGCCGCCTGAAAATCCAAGCAAGATTGACTTTACAGAATGCTTCAAAAAGGACGGCATTATTACTAACGAGTGTAAGACAAGAATGCGTGACGGTAGAACTGGCGAGTGGTTCGATAATCCTGTTACAGTCGGTTATATGTACTACCTCAAGCTCCATCACCTTGTCGATGATAAGATTCATGCTCGTTCTACTGGTCCATACTCACTTGTTACTCAGCAGCCTTTGGGTGGTAAAGCTCAATTCGGCGGACAGAGATTCGGTGAAATGGAAGTCTGGGCGCTTGAGGCTTATGGCGCTGCCTATACACTTCAGGAAATCCTCACAGTTAAGTCTGATGATGTTGTCGGTCGTGTTAAAACTTATGAGGCTATTGTTAAGGGACAGAACATTCCTACACCTGGTATTCCTGAATCATTTAAGGTTCTTATTAAGGAACTCCAGTCACTTGCTCTTGATGTTAAGGTTCTCGATAAGGATAATAACGAAATCGACCTCAGACAAAACTTTGACGAAGATGATGATGTTGGTCTGAACGCTGATTCCGACTCCGAATTTAACGAGAAAAATGTTATGACCACTATGGATGGCTATATGCTCGATGGTGATGATGAGGACGAGGACAATATGTTTGACGAAAGAGGAATCGTAAACGACAAGGACGATGCCGACGAAGATATGTTCGGAGAGGATTCCGACTATGAGGGCGGCGACTTCTTCGGCAATTCCGATGATGATAAATAATCGACAGGAGGAAGCATTTAATGGAATTTAATGTATTTGAATCTATAAAGATTGGTCTTGCTTCACCCGAAAAGATAAGAGAATGGTCTTATGGCGAGGTTAAAAAACCTGAAACCATTAACTACCGTACTCTAAAGCCAGAACGCGATGGTCTTTTCTGCGAAACTATCTTTGGTCCGCAAAAAGACTGGGAATGCCACTGCGGTAAGTATAAGAAAATTCGCTTTAAAGGAAAAATCTGCGACCGTTGCGGTGTTGAAGTTACTCGTTCTAAGGTAAGAAGAGAGCGTATGGGACATATCGAGCTTGCTGCTCCTGTATCTCATATCTGGTATTTCAAGGGTATTCCATCAAGAATGGGGCTTATCCTTGATATATCACCAAGAACACTCGAAAAGGTTCTCTACTTTGCAATGTATATCGTTACTGACCCAGGTAACGTAAGAGAAGTTGAGAAAAAGCAGTGCCTCACAGAAAAAGAGTATAGAGACCTTAAAGAGAAGTATGAGGACGATTTTGAGGCTATGATGGGTGCAGAAGCTATCAAAAAGCTTCTTGCAGAAATAGACCTCGACCAACTTTCTGATGAACTTAAGGAAGAACTCGAAAATGCTTCTGGTCAAAAGAGAGTAAGACTCCTCAAGAGAATTGAAGTTGTAGAATCCTTCCGTCTTTCAGGCAATAGACCTGAATGGATGATTCTCGATGTAATTCCTGTTATTCCTCCGGATATTCGTCCTATGGTTCAGCTTGATGGCGGACGCTTTGCAACATCTGACCTTAACGACCTTTATAGACGAGTTATCAACAGAAATAACAGACTTAGCAGACTTTTAGAGCTTAATGCTCCTGATATTATCATCAGAAATGAAAAGAGAATGCTTCAGGAAGCTGTTGACGCACTTATAGATAACGGCAGAAGAGGCAGACCAGTTACAGGCCCTAATAACAGAGCCTTGAAGTCACTTTCCGATATGCTTAAAGGTAAGCAGGGACGCTTCCGTCAGAATCTTCTTGGTAAGCGTGTTGACTACTCAGGTCGTTCGGTTATCGTTGTTGGACCTGAACTTAAAATGTATCAGTGCGGTCTTCCTAAGGAAATGGCTCTTGAGCTTTTTAAGCCTTTCGTTATGAAAATCCTTGTTGAAAATAATGCTGCCGGTAATATCAAGGCTGCTCGTAAGGCTGTTGAAAGAGCAAAGCCAGAGGTTTGGGACGCACTTGAAAAGGTTATCAAGGGACACCCAGTTCTCCTCAACCGTGCTCCTACACTTCATAGACTTGGTATTCAGGCATTCGAGCCTGTTCTCGTAGAGGGTAGAGCATTGAAACTCCACCCACTTGCTTGTACAGCATTTAACGCTGACTTCGACGGCGACCAAATGGCTGTCCATGTACCGCTTTCAGCAGAGGCTCAGGCAGAAGCAAGATTCCTCATGCTTGCATCAAATAACCTCCTCAAGCCATCAGATGGACGACCAGTTACAGTTCCTACTCAGGATATGGTTCTTGGTTCATACTATCTTACACTCGATAAGGACGGCGAACCAGGCGAGGGCAAAATTTTCCGTGATTGCGATGAAGCTATTATGGCTTATGATGCAAAGGTTGTCAGCCTTCACGCTAAGATTAAGGTCAGAAGAACTCTCGAAATCAATGGTGTTATGAAGACAGGTCTTGTCGATACAACTGTTGGTAGAATCATCTTTAATAGACCTATTCCACAGGATTTGGGCTTTGTTGATAGAACTAACCCTGAAAATGACCTCAAGTTTGAGATTGACTTCCTTGTTGGCAAAAAGCAGCTTGGAAAAATCTTTGATAAGTGTATAAGAATCCATGGCACACAGAGAACATCTGAGGTTCTCGATGCTGTTAAAGCACAGGGCTATAAGTATTCTACAAAGAGTGCTATTACTGTTGCTGTTTGTGATGCTGAAATTCCACCAACAAAGAAAGATATTATCGCTCGTGCAGAAAAGCAAGTTGACCAGGTTACAAAGATGTATAAGCGAGGCTTTATGTCTAACCAAGAGCGTTACGAAAAGGTTCTTAAGGTTTGGGAAACTGCAACAAATGATGTTTCTGACGCACTTCAGGCTAACCTCGGCAGATATAACCCAATCTTTATGATGGCTGACTCTGGTGCCCGTGGTTCTATGAGCCAGATTAGACAGCTTGCTGGTATGCGTGGACTTATTGCGAATACAGCAGGTAAGACAATAGAAATTCCTATCAGAGCTAACTATCGTGAAGGTCTTAACATTTTGGAATACTTTATTTCATCTCGTGGTGCGAGAAAGGGTCTTGCCGATACAGCTCTTAGAACGGCTGACTCAGGTTATCTTACCAGAAGACTTGTTGATGTTTCACAAGATGTTATCATCAGAGAGGACGACTGCGGTACTAATGAGGGTATCGAAGTATTCGAGATTAAAGAGGGTAAGGAATCTATCGAAAGCTTCCACGAAAGACTTCTCGGCAGATACCTTTGCGAAGACTTCAAAGACCCAGCAACAGGCGAGGTTCTTGTTTCTAAGGATAAGCTTATGGGTGATGATGAAGCAGACCTTATCGTCAGCAAGGGTGTTGAACGCATTAAGCTTCGTTCAATTCTCCATTGTCGTGCAAAGCACGGCGTTTGCAAGCGTTGCTATGGTGCTAACCTTGCAAACGGTCAGCCTGTTACAGTCGGTGAGGCTGTTGGTATTATTGCCGCTCAGTCTATCGGTGAGCCTGGTACACAGCTCACAATGAGAACCTTCCATACAGGTGGTGTCGCAGGAGCTGAAGATATTACACAGGGTCTTCCTCGTGTTGAAGAACTCTTTGAGGGCAGAAAGCCTAAGCATCTCGCTATCATCAGTGAAATTGCTGGTGTTGTCAAGTTCGAGGAAATCAAGAAGAACCGTCACGCTGTTATTTATAATGATGAAACAGGTGAACAGAGGTCTTACCTCATTCCATTCGGTTCAAGAGTTCGTGTTGAAGAAGGTCAGGTCATCGAGGCTGGTGAAATGATTACAGAGGGTTCTGTAAATCCACACGATGTTCTTGCAATTAAGGGTACAGAAGCTGTTCAGAACTACCTCATTCAGGAAGTTCAGAAAGCATATCGTATGCAGGGTGTTGATATCAACGATAAGCATATCGAAGTTATCATTCGTCAGATGATGAAGAAAGTCAGAATTGATGATAACGGCTCTACAAAGCTTCTCCCAACAACTCTTGTTGATAAGAGCGAGCTTTATGCTGCTAACGATGAGGTTCGTGCAAGAATTGCAAATGGTGAAGAGGGACTCACAGAGGCAACCTACACACCAATGCTTCTTGGTATCACAAAGGCTTCTCTTGCAACAGATTCCTTCCTTTCAGCCGCATCATTCCAGGAAACAACAAGAGTTCTTACAGATGCAGCTATCAAGGGTAAGGTTGACCCACTTATGGGCCTTAAAGAAAATGTTATTATCGGTAAGCTTGTTCCTGCTGGTACAGGTATGCACCGTTATAGAGATGTTGAATATAGAGAGGAAAATCCATCTAATTCAGCTGAATAAAAACATTTAGATTGTAAATCAGGCATAGCTCAGATTATAGGCTATGCCTGATTTTTATATTATGTTGATTGATAATGTCGTACTAATACCTGCATTTTTGCTATATCTTCTTTTTGAGAGTGAATAATAGCACTGATTATTGGTCTTAGCTCTTGGCAAATTGAATATTTCATAGCATTTTCGCCCATTCTTACAGCACCCATATGATGCGGAATCATCTCGCAAAGAAAATTATAGTTTACATTATTAGTTTGTGGTGAAGATTTCATTTCGCTGAACATCTTTTGTGTGATTTCATTATATATTCTCGTATATGGTTTAAGCTGAATAGGTGAATTAGTCTTAGCACGACAACAAACCTCAATCGAAACCATATCATCTATGCTCTTAGTTTGTTCAGCAATTATGTTCAAGGCTATGTTCTGCACTTCTATGTCAGTAGTGTAGCGGAGTATGTTTAGTGACATATCTATTGCGGCTCGATGATGTGGAATCATTTGCTTTATGAAGTTGCAAGAAATGCTGTCTGTAATTTTAACTTCTGTCATACAGCGAATCATAGTATCAAGAATAACGGAAAATGTGTCAAGATAACGCCTTGCAACATTGCTTATTTTTGGCGGAGTATTTGCTTTATTCATAAAAATCCTACCTCCTGAAATAATACTCTTAATATTATATTCAGACTGTTTGTTTAATGTGAATCAATAGCATTTTCAATCGAATATAATTGTAACTATCTATTAGCTAATAGATTTCCCTAAGACACTTAAAAGTTTCGCTCGAGCCTTTTCAAAGGCTCGCAGTTTCCAAAGGCAGAGCCTTTGGTGGGTTTTAAGGGCAACGCCCTTAACATATCTTGTCCTGTAAGTGCGGACACAGTCCGCACTTATTGACTAATGTTGTTGATAAGCTATTGAACGAGCAGACACAGTTCACCACTACTTAATAAACTTATTATATTTACACAAATTCATTGATGAAAATAGTGAATATTTACTGATTTATTATTGCAGTGAGAAAAAACAATGTTACAGTTGATAGAAATGTAATAATTTTATAAAGCTGATGTTGAAAGAAAAAAGATTTCGTGATATAATTAAGAATATGAAAGTATATACTATTATGGGAAAGTTTTGAACAAGAATATACTTAGGGGAGATGTTATTTATGGGTGAAATAAATGTAAAAAATAAATTTAATCTTTGGCTTGAAAATGCTGTTGACGATTCTGACCTTATCGCAGAATTAAAGTCAGTTGCAGATGATGAAAATGAAGTTTATGAAAGATTTTATCGTGAACTCGAATTTGGTACAGCAGGTCTTAGAGGTGTTATCGGTGCTGGTACAAACAGAATGAATATCTATGTTGTCCGCCGTACAACTCAGGGCTTGGCAAACTTCCTCAAGAAGAAATATGGCGAAGCTGCTGTTGCTATTTCTTATGATTCAAGAATTAAGGCTGATTATTTTGCACAAGAGGCTGCAAGAGTTCTCGCAGCAAATGGCATTAAGGTTTATATTTCAAGAGAGCTTCAGCCAACACCAGTTCTTTCATTCCTTGTAAGAGAGCTAAAATGTAAGTCTGGTATTATGGTTACAGCAAGCCATAACCCTGCAAAATATAATGGCTATAAGTGCTATGGCGAAGATGGCTGTCAGATGACAGATGTCAATGCTGGAACAGTTTATGATGAAATTCAGAAGGTTGACATTTTCAATGATGTTAAGCTTGTTGATTTTGAAGAAGGCATTAAGAGCGGTCTTATCGAGTGGGTTGATGAGAGCGTTTATGAAACATATCTTGATAATGTTCAGGCTCAGACAGTCAATAAGGATATTTGCAAGAACGCAGGACTTAAAGTAGTTTATACTCCACTTAACGGTGCAGGCAATAAGCTTGTTCGCAAGATTCTTGCAAGAATTGGTGTTGAAGATATTACAGTAGTTCCTGAACAGGAAAATCCAGATGGCAATTTCACAACTTGCCCATATCCTAACCCAGAAATCAGAGAAGCGCTCGACCTCGGTTTGAAGCTTTCTGAAAAGGTTGGAGCGGATTTACTTCTCGCTACTGACCCTGATAGCGACCGTGTAGGTATCGCTGTTAAGACAGAAGATGGTTATAGACTTCTCACAGGTAATGAAACAGGTATTCTTCTTATGGATTATGTTCTTTCTTGCAGAAAGGCTAATGGAACACTTCCTAAAAAGCCAGTTGCAGTTAAGACAATCGTTACATCTAAGCTTGTTGAAAGAATTTGCGAAAAATATGGTTGTGAACTCAGAAATGTTCTCACAGGCTTTAAGTATATCGGCGAACAGATTCTTGGTCTTGAAAAGAATGGCGAAGAATCAAGATATGTATTCGGCTTTGAGGAAAGCTATGGCTACCTTGCCGGCACATATGTAAGAGATAAGGACGCTGTTGTTGCATCTATGCTTATTTGTGAGATGGCTGCATATTACAGAAAGAATGGCAAGAGCCTTTATGAGGTTATGAACAGCGTTTATGAAGAATATGGCTACTATATCAACAGAACTCTCAGCTTTGAGTTTGAGGGTGCATCAGGTATGGAGAAGATGGCTAATATTATGAGCAATCTTCGTGACAATCCTCCTGCTGAAGTTTCAGGCATTGAGGTTGTTGCAACAGCCGACTATAAGCTTTCAGTTGCTAAGGATTTGAAGGCAGACACAGAGGAAGTTATCAATCTTCCAAAGTCAAATGTTCTTTCATATTCACTTGCAGATGGTGGAGCAGTTATCGTTCGTCCATCAGGCACAGAGCCTAAGATTAAGCTTTATCTTACTTCTGTTGGTAAGACAAGAGAAGAATCACTTGCACTTTGCGATAAGCTTGGCAAGGATATGGAAACAAAATTAGGCTTATAATTTGCTTAATAAAGATTAAATTAATAAACAGCCACAGGTTTTATACTGTGGCTGTTTTCGCATACAGAAATGATATTGGAGATTGAGGCTTATGAACAGACCATTAGCAGACAGAATACGCCCACAAACGCTTGACGAAATTTCAGGACAAAAGCACCTTATTGGCAAAAATATGCCGCTCAGAAATATTATTGAGTCAGGCAAAATTCCTAATATGATTTTTTACGGACCGTCGGGTGTTGGAAAAACCACACTTGCCTCAATTATTGCCAAGCGTACAAATATGACACTTCGCAAGCTGAATGGCACTACTGCATCAACAGCGGATATAAAGGATATTGTTTCTGAACTTTCAGGCTTTTCAGGATTAAATGGAATTTTACTATATCTTGACGAGATTCAATACTTCAATAAAAAGCAACAACAGACACTTCTTGAATTTATTGAGAATGGTAGTATTACACTTATTGCATCTACTACGGAAAATCCATATTTCTATGTTTATGGTGCTATTTTGAGCCGTTCAACTGTTTTTGAATTTAAGCGAGTTGAAAAGAATGATGTTCTTAATACAATAGAGAGAGCCTATAATATACTTCGTGAAGAATCCGAAGAAAAAATTGAGCTTGAAGATGGAGTTACCGAACATATAGCTTATGGTTGTGGAGGAGATGTCCGCAAGGCAGTTAATGCGGTTGAACTTTCTGTTCTTTCAACCTGTGCGAAAGACGGAATAAAACATATTACACTTGAAACCGTAAAATCACTCACTCAAATGAGTGCTGCCAAATATGACCGAGAGGGCGATGAACATTATGATTTGCTTTCAGCCTTTCAGAAATCTATGAGAGGTTCTGACCCAAATGCAGCAGTGCATTATCTTGGCAGACTTTTAGAAGCGGGAGATTTACCATCAGTTTGCAGAAGGCTTATTGTTTGTGCTTGTGAAGATGTAGGCTTGGCATATCCTATGATAATTCCAATAGTCAAGGCGGCGGTTGATTCAGCCCTGCAAGTCGGCTTGCCAGAGGCAAGAATTCCGCTTGCGGACGCAGTGATTTTAGTATGCTCTGCACCTAAATCCAATTCGGCATATATGGCTATAAATTCTGCAATGGAAGATATAAGAGCTGGAAAAACGGGTGCTATTCCAAGACAGTTGCAGAATAAGCATTATGACGGAGCAGACGCAAAGGTTAAGGGGCAGTTTTATAATTACCCACACGATTTTAAGAATCATTGGGTTGAACAGCAATATTTGCCAAATGCGATAAAAGACGCTATATATTATGTTCCCGCCGAAAACAAAAACGAACAGGCATTTGCAGAATATTGGCGAAAAATCAAAGGAAAATAGTGGGTGACGACCCACAGCGAAGACGCAGAATTGCTCGGCGTTGCCTCGCTCGTGGTGTGTTATGGGAAGTTTGTTAATGCGGATAAAAAAATTACCAATGAACTACCGAACGGGCGAACACAGTTCGCCCCTACAAATTGCTTGCAAATTCCCTAAAGACAATTAAAAGTTTTGCTCAAGCTTTTTCAAAAGCTTGCAGAGTTGAGGGACGGAGTCCCTCATGGGTGTTAAGGGCAAAGCCCTTAACATCTCTTTCATTTTAAGGGCGGACGAAGTCCGCCCTTTTGTTAGTTTATAAGCAATTTTCTCGATTATAGCAATTAGATTTCTTATACACTGCCATATATTAATTATTAAAAAATTTATAAAGGAATTTCCATAAGATAAATTTCTTTATAAGAAACAAACTGCTCTTTGGCTATGCTACTATTTATAAAAGTTATTTAAAATTCTTGGAGGAAATATATAATGAAAACTATTGCAAGCTTTACTATTAACCATGATTTACTTGATGTCGGTATGTATACATCTCGTGTTGATGGTGATGTTGTAACCTATGATGTAAGAATGAAAAAACCAAACGCAGGAGAATACCTCGAGGATAGTGGTTTGCATACCTTTGAGCATCTTTTTGCAACCTTTGCAAGAAATTCTGAATATTCAGATAGCGTTGTTTATGTAGGACCTATGGGTTGCCGTACAGGCTTTTATTTTCTTGTAAGAGATAGCATATCTCCAGAAAAGGCTATTAATATAGTATATGATGCTTTTTGCTTTATAGCAGATTTTGAGGGAACTATCCCAGGCAGTGAACGCAAAGAATGTGGAAATTATGTAGCTCACGATTTAGTTGCCGCAAAGAAATATGCTAAAGATATGTTACCTATTTTAAGGGATTGGACAGTTGAAAAATTGGTTTATCCGAGATAAACCTAAAAACCTATAAAATTTATAGGAAATATTTTTGAAAAAGCCTTGACAAGCGAAATGGATTAGTGTATAATTCAAAACATAGCAATCCGATATGAATTGTGGAAGGTGATTAGTTATGAAAATCAGTAAGTATTTTAAACCCTATAAATCACGCACAGAACGAATGTGCTGTTGCTGATAGTAAAATCTGAACACAATAAATTTTGATTATAAATGAATTATACAGAATAGTTGAAAGAGGTAATAATAATGAGCGAACTTAAAGAAAGAAATTTAAAATTTGAAACACTTCAACTTCATGTTGGTCAAGAGCAGGCTGACCCAGTAACAGATGCAAGAGCAGTTCCAATATATGCTTCAACTTCATATGTTTTCCATAACTCACAGCACGCCGCTGATAGATTTGCACTTAAAGATGCAGGTAACATTTATGGCAGACTTACTAACCCAACACAAGATGTTTTTGAGCAGAGAATTGCAGCTCTTGAGGGTGGTGTAGCAGCTCTTGCAGTAGCAAGTGGTGCAGCAGCTGTAACATATACAATTCAGAACCTTGCAGGTGCAGGCGACCACATTGTTGCTGCAAAAACAATTTATGGTGGTTCTTATAATCTTCTTGAGCATACACTCCCAACATATGGCACTAAGACAACTTTTGTAGACCCTGACGAAGAGGGTGCATTTGAAAGTGCTATTCAGGATAACACAAAGGCTATCTATATTGAATCTCTTGGTAATCCAAATTCAAATATTATTGATATAGAAAAGGTTGCAGCAATCGCACACGCACATAAAATTCCGCTTGTTGTCGATAGCACATTCGCAACACCATATCTTTTAAGACCTATTGAGCATGGTGCAGATATTGTTGTTCATTCAGCAACAAAGTTCATCGGTGGTCATGGTACAGCAATTGGCGGTGTTATCGTTGATAGTGGTAAGTTCGATTGGGAAGCAAGTGGAAAGTTCCCATCACTTGTAGAGCCAAACCCAAGCTACCACGGTGTAAGCTTCACAAAGGCAGCTGGACCAGCAGCATTCGTTACAAAGATTCGTGCAATCTTGCTTCGTGATACTGGTGCAACAATTTCTCCTTTCCACGCATTTATCTTCCTCCAAGGTCTTGAAACACTCTCACTCCGTGTAGAGCGTCATGTTGAAAATGCGCTCAAGGTTGTAGATTTCCTCAAAAATCACCCACAGGTTGAAAGAGTTAATCACCCATCACTCCCAGAGAGCGGTTATAAGGATCTTTACGATAAGTACTTCCCGAAGGGTGCTGGTTCTATCTTCACATTTGAGATTAAGGGTACATCTGAAGATGCACAAAAGTTCATTGATAACCTCAAGGTATTCTCACTTCTTGCAAATGTTGCCGATGTTAAATCTCTTGCAATCCACCCAGCAACAACAACACATTCACAGCTCAACGAAGAAGAGCTTGCAGAGCAGGGCATTAAGCCAAATACAATCAGACTTTCTATCGGTACAGAGCATATTGATGATATTATCTTTGACCTTGAAGAAGCATTTAAGGCAGTTGCAAATAAATAATTAAATCTTCTCCTTAGGAAAATTAAAAGTTTCGCTCGTGATGTATTAAAGAAACTTACGATTATTAAAAATTCCCCTGATAAATTTAAGCCATATTGATACAATTCCCCCTATACCTTCTAATAAATTTAAGTCCTTGCATCAAAATTCGATGCAAGGACTTTCTCTTTTGCATAAAGTTTAATTTTCCGCTTTACCTATTCGACAATGTGTGATAAAATAAACATAGTATGTCAAGATTTCATTATACTGAAAGGATTGGTAGTGAAATGTCAGAAGTAAAAAGAATTTTTGTTGAAAAAAGAAAGGGCTTCGATGTCGAAGCGGTAAACCTGCTCGCAGATTTAAAGCAAAATCTCGGTATTAAAAATGCAGAAGCAGTAAGAATTATTAACCGCTATGATATTTCAGGCCTTGACGGTGAAAGCTTTGAAAAAGCTAAGAATACTATTCTTAGCGAAACAAATGCTGATACTGTTTATGATGAAAAGATTTCTATCGGTGATGAATTTAAGGTATTTGCTATGGAATATCTTCCAGGTCAGTATGACCAAAGAGCCGATTCAGCTGCACAATGTGTTCAGCTTCTCACACAGGGCGAAAGACCACAGGTAGTTACAGCTAAAGTTATCGCAGTTTCAGGCAATATTTCAGACACTGATTTTAAAAAGATTAAGGATTATCTTATAAACCCAGTTGAGTCCAGACTTGCTTCCTTTGAAAAGCCAGAAAGCCTTGATATGAAAGCAAATGTTCCAGATAATGTTGCAGTTATAAAGGGTTTTACAGTCTGGAATGATGAGGAAATGGAAAAGTATTATTCCTCTATGGGCTTTGCTATGACACTTTCAGACTTGAAGTTCTGCCGTGATTATTTCAGAGATGAAGAACATCGTGACCCAACAGTTACAGAGCTTCGTGTTATCGACACATATTGGTCAGACCATTGCCGTCATACAACCTTCCTCACAAGACTTGAGAAGATTGAGATTGAAAAAGGTGCATTGTCTGAGGCTATCGAGAATGCTCTTAAAGAATACTATTCAGCTCGTGATGAAATTTATGGCAAGGATACAAAGAGAGATGTATCCCTTATGGATATGGCTATCATTGGTATGAAGCTTCTTCGTAAGCGTGGACTTATTCCTGACCTTGATGTCAGTGACGAAATCAACGCTTGCTCTATTGAAGTTCCAGTAACTATTGATGGCAAGACAGAAAAGTGGCTCGTTCAGTTCAAGAATGAAACACATAACCACCCAACAGAAATTGAGCCTTTCGGTGGTGCGGCTACTTGCCTTGGTGGTGCTATCAGAGACCCACTTTCAGGCAGAGCGTATGTTTATCAGGCTATGCGTGTTACAGGTTCAGGCGACCCAACACTTCCTTTTGAAAAGACAATGAAGGGTAAGCTTCCGTCAAGAAAGATTACAACAGGTGCGGCACAGGGTTATAGCTCATACGGCAACCAAATCGGACTTGCAACAGGTCAAGTTACAGAGCTTTACGATATGGGTTATGCAGCAAAAAGACTTGAAATAGGTGCAGTTATCGGTGCGTCACCAAAGGAAAATGTTGTTCGTGGCGTTCCAAGTGAAGGCGATATTATAGTTCTCCTCGGCGGTAGAACAGGTCGTGACGGCTGTGGCGGTGCAACAGGTTCTTCAAAGGCACATACGCTTGAATCAATCGAAACTTGTGGTGCTGAGGTTCAGAAGGGTAATCCTCCGACAGAACGCAAGATTCAAAGACTTTTCAGAAATGAAAAAGCCGCTAAGATGATTAAGCGTTGTAATGACTTCGGTGCAGGTGGCGTTTGTGTTGCTATTGGTGAGCTTGCAGACGGTCTTGACATTGACCTCGATAAGGTTCGCAAGAAGTATGACGGTCTTGACGGTACAGAGCTTGCAATCTCCGAATCTCAGGAGAGAATGGCTGTTGTACTTGATAAGAGCGATGTTGACGCATTTATTGCACTTGCAGGCGAGGAAAACCTCGAAGCATATCCTGTTGCAATAGTTGCAAAGAATCCAAGACTTACAATGAAATGGCGTGGCGATGTTATCGTAAGCCTCAGCCGTGAATTCCTTAATACAAACGGTGTTACACAGGTAGCAACTTCATATATTACTGCTCCTGATGCTGATAATTGTTATAGAACTTCTGTTCCAAAGGCTCTTGAAGGACTTGACACAAAGACTGCATTTAAGAAGAACCTTTCTCGTCTTGAGTGCTGCTCACAGAGAGGGCTTGTTGAACGCTTTGATGCAAGTATCGGTGCGGCAACAGTTATGATGCCATTCGGTGGTAAAACTCAGCTTACACCAGAAGATGCTATGGCTGCAAAGCTTCCGCTTCTCAAAGGTGAAACTGACGATGCAACTGCAATGAGCTATGGTTATATTCCAGGCATTTCTCGTTGGAGTCCGTTCCACGGTGCGGCTTATGCTGTTGCAGAATCTCTCTCAAAGTTAGCCGCAATCGGTGCAGACCCACTCACTTCAAGACTTACCTTCCAAGAATATTTTGAAAGACTTCACGAAGTTCCTTCCCGTTGGGGCAAGCCTACTGCTGCACTTCTTGGTGCATTGACAGCACAGATAAATATGGGTATCCCATCAATCGGTGGTAAGGATAGTATGTCAGGCTCATTCGAGGATTTAGATGTACCACCTACACTCGTAAGCTTTGCCGTAGCAATGACAAAGGCTTCTAAGACAATTTCCGCTGAATTTAAGAAGTCAGGCTCTAAGGTTGTTTACATCCCACTTCCAGAGGATAAGGCAACAGGACTTCCAGCTTGGGAAGAACTCAAGAAAGTATATAAGGCAATCTATGCACTTGCAAATGATGGCAAGATTCTTGCAGCATCTGTCGTCCGTGAGGGCGGTGCAGCTGCAACTGTCGCAAGAATGAGCTTTGGTAATAAGATAGGCTTTGAGTTCAAAAATGAGCTTACAGCAAAAGAACTTTTCGCTCCACTTTCAGGTTCATTCGTTGTTGAGCTTGCAGACGATGCAGAAATTTCTGATATTCTCTATTATGATTTAGGTACAACTGTTGATGCAGAAACAATCACAGTCAACGGCGAAACTCTCACTATTGATGAGCTTATCGAGGAATGGAACTTCAAGCTTGAGGGCGTATTCCCAACTAAATCATATTGCCCGGCAAATGAGCAGGAAATCCCACTTTATACAGAACGCAATACTTCATCACCTGTCATCAAGACAGCAAAACCAAAGGTATTTATCCCTGTATTCCCAGGAACAAACTGCGAGATTGATACAGCAAGAGCCTTTGAAAAGGCGGGCGCAGAGCCTAAGCTTCTCATTGTAAAGAACCTTACTCCAGCAGCTATCGAGGAAACAATTTCCGAGATGGTTAAGCTCATTGACGATGCACAGATGGTTATGCTTCCAGGTGGTTTCTCAGGCGGTGACGAGCCAGACGGTTCAGGTAAGTTTATCGCAACAACTTTCAGAAACCCAAGAGTAAGTGAGGCAGTCGCAAGACTTCTCAATCAGCGTGACGGTCTTATGCTCGGTATCTGCAATGGTTTCCAGGCACTTATCAAGCTCGGACTTGTACCTTACGGTGAAATTCGTGAGCTTAAAGCAGATGACCCAACACTTACATTTAACACAATCGGTCGTCATATTTCCCATATGGCATATACTCGTATTACTTCCACAAAGTCACCATGGTTCTCATCTGTAAACGCAGGCGATGTATTCTCAGTGCCGATTTCTCATGGTGAAGGTAGATTCGTGGTTTCTGACGAAATGCTCCAGAAGCTTATTGCAAACGGACAGATTGCAACACAGTATGTTGACCTTAACGGCAAGCAGGCTGACACAATCGAGTTCAATCCGAACGGCTCTGTTTGTGCTATTGAGGGTATTACAAGCCCAGACGGTCGTGTTCTTGGTAAGATGGGACACTCCGAGAGAAAGGGCGACAACCTTTATAAGAATGTACCATTTGAGAAAGACCAAAAGATTTTCGAGAGCGGCGTAAAATACTTCAAGTAATATAAAAATTAAAAATAATCAAACAAAAACGGAAACAGCTTGTA